>OGTL01002834.1_pt1 | contig 12306 bp, 9 predicted proteins | sample 1553601 | NCBI WGS metagenome assembly OGTL01 (sample SAMEA2580112, study PRJEB22360) | human gut metagenome | biome: human gut; feature: human-associated habitat; material: faeces | place: Denmark | collected 2008/2010 | reverse complement strand
TCCCCGGCCGCGCAATATTGTTTCCGATCTGAAATTGTCGGGAGGTGCTGCCTGGCAGGTCCATACCCGATACCTCATCGGAGCCGCGGTTTACGGAAGGATTTACCGTCAACGGAACAGTATCAAATTCTTTTCGGACCTGGGCGTATCCAAAGTGTATCAAATGCTGGGATTAGGTATGTATAGTACCCGGTTTTCAGACGGAAATACAGGAATACAATACGACGGAGGAAGCATCGGAGGAGGTATCGACCTCGTTCCGCACGACCGGCAAGGCTTTTACGGCAGTGTCCATTTTCACAAGCTGAACATCAAACGAACCATGTTGGCTCACAATTACCTGCCATTGACCCGATTGAACGAAAACAGCATCCAGGGTACCTGGGGATGGAAACGGTCTGCCCCGGGACATCAGCAGGGTATCCAACTGGAAGGACTGTACCATAAACGAAAAGGTACTGAATTTGTCTACGGAGAAGGCAGTAGTAGCAATTATCCGAAAATCAACGATTTGGAACAATACAGCAATAAAATATATGCCTTGTTGTTAAACGGAATATGGGGCTGGGGAAATGAACAGCAGGATATACTATGGGTAGAGCCACGGATCGGTTTCCGCTCTGTCAGCACAGGGTATCTGTCCCCCTCTCTTTCCCTGAAAGATTCCAAATATCAGGGAGGTCTGTCCGTTTCATCCCTGCTCATGCTCAGAAAATCATTGTTCCGGATTTCCATCGCGGGAGACTATTTCGGAACGACAACCAGCCATTTGGATATCGACCGCTTAAGTTCCGAAGAACTGATCAAAAATGCCGTCCGGCAACAATATGAAAACCTGAAAAGCGATTTCAGCCGCTACGAACTGTCCATCGTATGGAACCGTCCGTTAAACCATACGTTCACTTTATCCACAGACATCGGCTGGCAACATTGCAGGTTCCGGAATCACAATTATTCTGACCGGATCACGGTCGGCTGCAGTCTTAAATTCTAATTCAATTCAATATGCAGGATAATATCATAGAATGCCAAAACCTGACTCACTACTATGGGAAACGGCTGATATACGAAAATTTAAGTTTTCAGGTTCCCCGGGGTCGTATCCTGGGTTTACTGGGTAAGAACGGAACCGGTAAAACCACAACGATCAATATTCTCAGCGGATATTTACAGCCCCATTCCGGAGAATGCCGGATATTCGGGGAAAATATCCGGAACATGAATCCGCAGACCCGGCAGCGGATGGCTTTGCTGATCGAAGGGCACGTACAATACACATTTATGACGATCAAAGAAATCGAACGGTTTTATTCCGCCTTCTTTCCGGCTTGGAATAAAGATGCCTACTACGAACTGATGCACAAACTGAAAGTCGCTCCCGGACAAAAAATCTCACGGATGTCCTGTGGCCAGCGTTCACAGGTAGCTTTAGGACTAATCCTTGCTCAAAATGCAGAATTACTCGTTCTGGACGACTTCTCGCTCGGTTTGGATCCCGGTTATCGCCGGCTGTTTATCGAATACCTGAAAGAATACGCTAAAGCCGAATCGAAAACCATTTTCCTGACTTCCCATATCATCCAGGATATGGAACGTCTGATCGACGATTGTATCATCATGGATTACGGAAAAATTCTGATTCAAAAACCGGTAAACGAGTTACTGAACACCTTCACCCGTTACCGCTTTACAACCGGGAGCGGAGAAGTACAATTACCGGCGGATTCCCAACTCTACAATACCTCCGTAATCCGCGGACATGCCGAGACCTATTCTTTTCAGGATATGGAATATGTCAAACAGTGGCTGGAACAAAACGGAATCCCACACACTTCTTTATCCGCTGAAAAAATGAATCTGGAAGACGTTTTTATCGGGTTAACCGGAAAATATTGAATTTATGAAAAAAGCAATTTTTTACAAAGAATGGATCAAAACACGCCGTTACTTTCCTATCGCTTTAACCGTATCGGTCATATTCATCATTTACGCCCTGCTTGGAGTACAACGAGTGATCAATTTCAGGGGGGTAGCCCATTTATGGGAAATCCTGTTGAGCAGGGATGTCGTTTTTATCGAAACTTTAACCTATATCCCCCTATTGACAGGACTCTTGCTCGCCATTGTCCAATTTGTGCCCGAAATGCAGCAAAAACGGTTAAAGCTGACTCTGCATCTTCCATATCCTCAAAACCGGATGCTAATGCTGATGCTGATTGCCGGTCTGAGTGAACTGATCGTCATTTATCTCATCGACTATCTCATCCTGTATGTTTATCTTCAAAATATACTTGCTCCGGAACTAACCGACCGCATCCTGCTGACCTCGCTTCCCTGGTATATTGGCGGTATTACTGCCTATTCCCTGACAAGCTGGATTTGCCTCGAACCGACCTGGAAACGGAAGATTCTCAATTTTTTTATCAGTTGCGGTATTATACGGATTTTTTTCCTCTCGAATGTTCCTCAGGCATATGACGGATTTATATGGATCCTGCTTCTTTTTACCGGTTTCACATTCATATTGCCCTGGCTATCTGTCACACGCTTTAAAGCCGGAAAACAAGACTGATCATCATTAAAAAATAAAATCAATGGCACGCTACAGCAAAATATTTTTCGTTTTTATCATCCTTGTCTTATCCCTTTGGCTCATTCCCTGGTTTTACCATTTCATGACCGCCCAGCCAATACGCAATCCTTTCACTCTATACAGCTGCATCATCGATGATTTTGCCTGTCTCGACTACAGTGAAAACAAAGGGGTACAATACAAAGACCGGAACGGACATCTTTATTCCGATCGTCAGTTCGACAGCATATTGCCTTTCTTTTATTACCATCAGCTCGCTTCCGACGGCCGCCTGCCGGACAGCCTGAACGGAATAAAACTAACTCCGCAAAAAATAGGATTGACCAATTTCATTTTCAGACAATCCGCTTCGGACATAAATAAAACGGTTCCCCGCTTGTATCCGCTATTGGAAGCGATGTCCGGACGGGTAGACCTGCAAATGCCGGGAGACGTATTCCGGCTAAACGACCGGATCGAATTTATAGATATGGCAACCAACACCATCCTGGAAAAGAAAAGTGAAATTTTTACCCAGGCAATGAAAAAGAAAGACTTTCGTTTTCCGGTCCGGTGTATCGGAGGCAATCCCACTGTGAAAAAAGAGTACGATGAAGGATATTTTCTAACCGATTCGGATCACCGGCTTTTTCATCTGAAACAATTGCGCGGACGTCCTTATTTTCGTCCGATCCCCTTACCCAAGGGAATTGAAATCACACATATTTTCGTAAAAGAATATCCGAACCGTAAATTTTATGCACTACTGACAGATCAGGAAAATAATCTTTGGGCATTATCCAATCCGGATTATCAGTTATATCCCCTACCGATAGGAAAATACGATCCCCGGCAGGACGATATACAAATTATCGGAGATCTTTTCAACTGGACCGTCAGCATCGACAAAAAAGACGGAGAACATATTTTCGCTCTCGACGCAACGGATTATTCTTTGATCGATTCCCTGACCTATCCGCAACAAAGTAGCATGGCCTCAAAAATCGGACATTACTTTTTCCCGGCAGAGCTGTCTTTTACCTCGTATGACGACCAATATGTCTATCCCCGGTTAGGAAACTATTCGGTCAAAGCCCTTTGGGTACCTACTCTGCTTATCCTGCTGTTCTTAGGCAAGTACTATAAGAAAAAAACAGTTCATTGAAACCGTGACTGCTTTCTCCCGTCCCCTGCTTCTCAACGGGAGAAAGCCGGTTTTATCACTAAAATAGAAAAATAGGTAAACGAATGCCCTAATATTTCTTCCCGCACAGAAGAATAATATTCCTGTCCTGTTCCCACTTGTTCGAAATAATAATAGTGTAATTCAGGATGCCGGGCTATAAAAGGACGCAATACCGCCTCGCCCAAAGGTACTTTCATGATAACGAGTGTACGCTTGGCAACTATAGTTTCCAGCAGTTCTTCGACAATCACATCCCCGGGAATCACCAACAGTCGTTCCTGCTGTTTTACCAAATGCAATCCGACAGATGCCCCGGCAGCAATAAAAGCAGGTACACCGGCGATCATCGCAACCGGAAAACCGGCCTGCGCAAGCTGCCCGTACATATAATGAGCAGAAGAATAAAAACAAGCGTCCCCTTCAGCTGTAATCCCTACTGATTTTCCTGATCTGACCAATTCCAATACCTCTCCGCAAACCCGGTCATAAGCACACAAAGCTTCCTGCCGATCCCGGGACATCGGCACCTGAAATAGACGAATTTTAGTTTCATCGACCTCCAATTGCCGAAGAATATCCAAAGCCCGGGATTTCATCCGCCCTTCGCCGGATTTCGTCCCCGGACAAAAAATAACATCCACGGCATTCAAAGCCTTCAACGCTTTTAAAGTAATCAATTCCGGATCTCCCGGTCCCAGCGATATTCCAAAAATCTTACCTGTATTTTCCATACTATCATATCTCTGCTTTATCCTCCGGCAAAAGTCATAAAAAAAAACAAAACAGTCAAAATAAAACTCAAATCTCTCATCATTTTACCCACTCCGGACACGTTTTTTCAGAAACAAATATTCTGAAAAATACGGATTATCGGATTTCTCTTCTACTAGTCAAAAATCTTCTATTTGCTGGCTGGAGGAAATAAGTACCCCCTTACTGCGACTTCTGACGATCTCTTTGACTTCAGGAGTCATTTCTTTGGCATGCCGCATAATAAAGGAATGAGCCACATCACCCGCAATCTGGGGACAAAGATGTAAAGCCGAAAGTTTATCGAACCATACATTGAAATACTGAGCCGGTTCCCCGGAAAAGTCTTTCAATTCCTGAGCGATTTTCTCATTCCAATAGGAAATTTCGTACGTTTTGTAACGATAGACCTTATTATAAATCATAGAGTCATTCTTGGGTAATATCTCATCGAAGATATTAAAGTCTTCGGGAATTTCACTCTGATCCTGGGGATTCAGCAAAGCATGATACACCGGATAATAGAAATAGGATACAGCCAAAGGTACTTTCACCTGCAGTTTGAACAAATCTGCAAAATCCCGGTCATAACCGGATGAATCAGCTTTCAAAAAATCTTCAATCAATCCATCATTATAGCCGACAATCGTATCCAGCAACTCTTTAAATTCAGCCGGAGTATAGATAAATAACTCTCCGTATAGGGGAACCATTGATTCTCGTAATAATGTATCATCATGCGAGTCTCTTTATTGATGCCTTCAGGAAATACAACCGACCCATATTCGCCATTTTTTATTTTGGCTGCATCCATTTCAACCCTGAGTTTCATGCCGGGTGCCAGATACAAAGGAAAAGCGGCTTTCCCATTCATCAGGCGCACATAAGTCCCTTCATCCAACTCCAAACATGCAGAAAATCTGCCGGCCGAATCAAGCTCCGCTTTAACTAAAGAATCCCGGCCGGAAATCTCAAAATATATTTTATTTCCCTTGTAATTTGTCAGCTTACCGTTTACCGTAACCTTTTGCTTTACATCCGGATTGCATGCCCCAAGACATGCAATCCATAAAATAATGACTATATATCTCATTCTTCCTCAACCAAACTGAAAATATACTGAATTTTTGCATCCCACATCAGGGCTTGGGGGTCGTCCTTGAAAAAATCATATATTTCCATAAAAAAGTCAACCGGTGCATAATCGAATACGGTTACTTCCAATGTTTTTTCATCTTCCAATATCCTGAAACCGACCTGAGCTTTCCTTTCGTTGACTGTACTGGCAGAAAAACTGACATTGACTTTGCTCATCTCGATCAAAGAATACACGACACGGGTTGACAAACCTGTACGTACAGTTGTATCACACACATAGACCAATTCACAATCCCTGAAATAATTTTTCATATCACCGGTAACATGAAGTTTCAATTTATTTTCATCCCCGGCAATAAACTCCAGGGTATCTGTCAGCAGATTATTCGTCGGCATATGGGTAAAATCACTGGCTGATACAAGACCTTCATAATCTTCTTTAAGTCCTTCAAAACTATCACAGCTCTTAAAAGCCCATTTACCGAATAACTTACCTACGGTTGTCGGACCATACACTTTTATGGTTGTCTTTCCATAATTTCCCAGCATAAATTTCTCTCCCGGATTGTCCAGTTCCAAGACCAATTCATCCTTTCCGTTTTCCTGTTTCAAAAAATTCAGTTTAACAGAAGCATTCTTCTTGCCGGCCGGAATAACAAATTCCGTCACATTACCTTCAACATCAAAATTTTCTCCTTTCACCGCCGTCGAAGCCGGACTTATTGTAAAAGGAAGATGAATATCTTCGGTAGCAATGTACGCCAAACCATCCGGAGTTTTCAATTCGGCCTCAATAGTTACTTCTCCGGCCAGCACATGGTAATCCGTTACAAAAGAATAGACAATCTTATCTTTTGTTTCTACCGTAATAGTCGTAATTTTCACTTTCCCCAATTCAAATCCCCCTACAGCATTTAATTCCAGCTGGATCTGCATATCCGGCGTATAATTGTCTTTCGGAGTAATCACGATCTGAGCTTTTGTTTCCCCTGCCTTCAGATTAAACTCCTTAGCCGAAATCGTGTAATCGATTCCTTCCCGTGCAGTCCCTGAGATAGTAAAACTTACGGATGTATTCTGTGTAGCAGCAGCCGATGCCTGCAATTCAACGACTAAAGATGCGTCTGCACTTAATGTATAAACAGATTGGGCAAACGACAAAGCAGGCGGATTCACATCGTCATTGTCATCACTACAAGACATCAGGGTTCCCAGTAACACAAACCATGATAATAAAAAAACGATTCTTTTCATAAGTTCAGATTTTTAGTAAAAATTATTGACCTTTAATTGCATTCTTATATTCTTCCCGTTTTGAATCAATCAATGCCCTCTCTTCGGGAGTCAAGGGAACAGGTTTGGGCATGACATAAGCCTCTGTCGACGTTTTCCGATAGGGAGGTACTTCATTCTCTTCAGCACATCCACAACAAAACAATACGATAAACAGTATCCAAAAACAAATCTTCGCTTTCATATTTTTCTGTATTAATTATTCATAACCCGGATTCTGTTGCATACCCGGAACCAACTCCAGGTCATTCCGATGTATGGGAGCTGTATACATAAACTTCTGACACACATATTTTTGTCCGTCTTTTGCAACCCAAAATTCAGGACGTCCATTCCGCTTTAACTCAAACCAACGATCACCTTCCATAAACAACTCTTTCTGTCTTTCATTCATAATAGCAGCCATCAGTCTGGTAAGAGGTTTTCCGGTCGCATCAACCCGGATCAAAGCGTCCGGATTCACTTCCGGCAGATTTTCCAGCGTATACGGGATATAGGGAGTGATGCGGTGAGATCGTAACAGATTCAAATATTTCAGGGCATTTTCTGTATCCGAAAGCTGAGCATAAGATTCCGCCAGCATCAACACCATTTCGGCACACCTTACCCGTCCGCGTAATACTTTTGTCTCTTCCCGCTTTTTATTAAATGAAAGGGCATAGCGAATATCAGCTTCTTTCTCGGTAAACAAATCGATAAAAGACTTATTTACAGGACGATAAGGGATTGCAGAACTTACCTGAGTCTCACTATTATCCGCTCCCTGAAAAACATAAGAACGAATGAAAACATTCGATTGGGTAGTCGCTTTATCTTGTATCATCTTCACATAATCGTCACCCTGAAGCAGTGGAAAATCCTTTAATAACTCTTCAGCCAAAGGAATCACATTTTCCCAATCCTGTGCCCAGAAATATAGTTTTGCCAGATAGGCTTTAGCCACTTCTGTCTTAAACCGGTAGATATCCTTTTTCATATTGAAACCAATGGCCCTCTTCAAGTCATCCCGGATAAATTCCACCGTCTTTTCCATAGAGGAACGGTCCGTCAGTGCTTCCATGTCAAAATTACTGACCAGAGGAATACCCAACTGGGTCTTTGCCATTGCTTTATCATAAGGTTCACAAAACCATCGTAAAAGATTATAATAACATACCCCTCTCAATGCATAAGAAGTTGCCAGAATATCCTTACCGAGTTCCGTATCCTGATCTTTCATATTTTCGATAATCAGATTACAATTCCGTATTTTCTCATAGAGTTCCCGATATACATTCTGGTAACCGTTCAAACGAGGAGCTACATACAAATCCAACTGGCCACCTTCAGGATAAATAGTCAAGCTGGCATCCAGATTATCGGCATAACTCTCATAATCCAGTACAGAACGGCTATTCCCAATGATAATCCGGTCTGTACCGTAGTCTATGTCATTCAAGATGCTATGCAACAAGGCCGAAAATTCCTCCGGAGTCTTCGGGATTGTCTCTCCGTACGGTTTAAGGTCCAGATAACTATTACAGGAGAAACATACCCCCAATAGCATCAGCATTATTCTCATTTTCAGATTTTTCATACACATATCATTAAAATCCAACATTCAAACCAATAGTCACAGACCGGGAAACCGGATAAGTAGCTCCCGGGACCTCCGGGTCTATTCCGGAATATTTCGTTATGGTGAAAAAATTATTCAATGTCAGGTTCAGTGCGGCAGAAGAGAAATTTATCCGTTCTAATACTCTTTGCGGCAAACTATAAGACAAGGCAATGGTATTGATCCGCAGATAGGAAATATCTTCCAGTAAAGCTCCCCTTGTAATCGTAGTTAAGGTGGGATTAGTCAGGTCTAATCCCAATTTTTTTCCATAAGCATCTATTAAACGGGGATATTTCACTCCCGTCCTATTTTCCGGAGTCCATCGGTTACGAACCTCACGTTTTACATTCAGATGATTTCTGTACAAGTCATTATGGGGAGTCGGGATAGATTCCAACTTACTTCCACTGAGCAATTCATATCCAGCCGGAGATTCTATATTATCCACCATCTTTGCCTTTACTGAATAACTTCCGCCTACACTCAGCCCGATATTTTTATAAGAAAAGTTCAAATTAAATCCACCGGTAAAAGGAGCTACCGAAGTCCCCAGATAATAATAGTAATTATTAGGCTCACGTAAATATCCGTCTTTATTCGTCACAGCATCCGGACGAAGCTTAAATTTATACATCCCGGTTTCAGGGTCTATTCCTTCATATTTCCCGGAAAAGACGGCTCCCATAGGATAACCTACATATTTATCCAAAGCCAGCGAAGTATTAGGTGAATTATATTTTTTCAGTTTGTTTTGATTCCAGGCAACATTGGCCGATACCGACAAATTATAATCCTTACTTTTAAGAACTGCTACCGATAATGAAAATTCAACTCCATTATTCTGCAATACAGAGGTATTATACGACTGGTTAAAAAATCCGGTAGTTACCGGAACATATTCACTGGTCACACAATCTTTACTTTTCCGCCAGTAAGCTTCAACAATACCGTTAATCCGGTCTTTCCACAATCCGAAATCCAAAGCCACTTTCACATCCCTGGTCTTTTCCCATCTCAATTTCGGATTCGGTGCATTGTTAATATACCCCATGCGGTAATTCTCATCGTCGGATATCCGGAAATTTTTATAATACTTCATCATCAGGTTGGGTTTCACCGTCTTATTGATATTTCCGGTATAACCGGTAGCAACCCGCAATGACAGCCGGCTTAATACCGGACGAACAACTTCCATAAATGTTTCTTCACTCACATGCCAGACAGCACCTGCCGACCAGGTCGGATTAAACTGTTCATCACTACCGAAATTATTAGATCCGTCTGTTCGGAACGATACATTCAAAACATACCGGTCAAACAAAGAATAATCCAACGCTCCATAAAAAGAAGCAAAACGATTTTCTTCTATTTCCTGTCCTGACAATTGATCCATTGCATTGGCATAAGACACCAGATCCGAATATTTAAAACCTTCTCCATTACCAGGATCTTTAGGAACCGGCATAGCTGAATTACCGGTCACAGGGTCATATCCGTAACGTTTTTCAAAAATACCTTCGGCTTTCTCGCCACGAATCTCAGCACCTGCCAAAACAGAAAAACGGTGTATTTCCCTGTAGACATCGGAATAACTCAATTGACCGCGCAGACTGTAACTTGAATTGTTGGTATTGGATTGCGATATCGAAGAATACGTCCGCGAACTATTCCCCTGGGTATCGAAATACAAACGGTCAACAAACGCAGCGTAAGTATCTTTCCCTTTATAATTATCGCTTTTATTGTTCGTAAAAGAATAAGAAGCCAAACCCGAAAATTTGAGCTGCTTAAAAAAAGAATAATCGAGGTTAAAACGGGACGTTATTGAAAAATTATCAGTTTTACTTTCAGTTTCATTCATCTCCCTCAACATATTAAAACCATTGGGAGGGATAGTGGGATCATAACTCCCGTTCACTTTGGGTAATTTGTAATAAGTGTAATCTGCACGATATGAGCCATCTTCATTAAAAGGACGTTCGTACGGATTTGCAAAATAAGCATAACTGAATGGATCTGTTGATGGTCCTGTAGAATTTTGCATAGCCATATCGAATCCCAGTTGGAAATGCAAATGTTTGTTCGGATTAGCATCTATTTTACCACTTAAGTTATAGCGGTCGTAATCTGTTTTTTTTACGGCACCGTTATCTTTTGAATAACCGAAAGATACATAATATGTATTTTTCTCACTTCCTCCTGAAAATGATAAATAATGATTGGTAGACACCGCTGTCCGGAATAACAAATCAATCCAGTCGGTATTCACAGAAGCCAGCTCTTGAATATATGCCTCTTGTTCAGTGACACTCATATCCCTGAACTCTTCTTTTCCCGAACGGATCATACCGACAATCCCCACTACAGGATAACGATCTCCCCCGGCATATCCCTCTGCCGCAAATTCATCCCACAACTCCTGTTCCCATTCCAATTTCTCCCGGGAATTCATAAGCTCCGGGTCGCGTCCGGGTTTCATCACCATCGAAACATTCATAGAATAATTCACTGCCATCTTTCCCGATTTTCCGGTCTTGGTCGTAACAACAATCACTCCTCCGGCAGCCCTGGAACCATAAATAGCCGCTGCTGCCGCATCCTTCAGAATCGTTACATTCTCTATATCATTGGGATTGATACCGGCAACTCCATTGGTAAAAATATCGCTGAAATCTCCGGCCTTGATCTGTCCTGTAGAAATAAGAGGAATATTTTTTTGCAAGGGAACCCCATCCACGACCCATAAAGGCTCTGCATTCCCCGTGATGGTATTAGTTCCCCTGATCCGTATTTTGGCAGATTCTCCCGGACGTCCGGAGCGGGCTTGTACACTGACTCCGGCAATCTGTCCCTGCAACAGCTTATCCATCGTCGGCAAAGCTTTATTCTCAAACACTTTTTTATCCACAACAGCTACCGATCCGGTTGCCCTCCACTTGGCCGTCTGTGTATATCCGGTACTGACAATCACTTCCTCCAACTCGCTGATATGCGGACGCATCACAACATTCAACTCATTCATCTGCGGAGAAATCTTAATCTCCTGAGTCTCCATTCCGATAAAGGAAATTTGCAGGACTTCAGTTTCTCCGGGTAAATCCAGCGTAAAACTTCCGTCTATCGCCGTAGAAACCCCTATCAAAGTCCCTTTGATCAACACAGTAACCCCCGGTATAGGTTCTCCATTTTCATCTCTCACCGTCCCCCGGAGTGTCCGGAAACGAGGTTGTTCTACCCTATTTTCCTGAAGGATAATGATATTATCCTGAATCCTGAAATTCAATCCTGTTCCCTTCAACACCTTTTCCATCACTGTTTCCAGAGGTAAATTTTTTACTTCCAAAGTAATTCTACCCACATTTCTGGTAAACTTTTCGTTATACATAAAATTGTATCCCGACTGTTTTCTGATCTCTTCCAAAACCTTGACAAAAGGGACATCCGATACTTTCAGGGAAATCAGATCCTGTTGCTGTCCCAAAGCATATCCCGGGGACAAAACCACAAACATCAGCCATCCGCAGATAACCGCAACTCTATTTTTTTTACCCATTTTGAGAAAAATAAAATTATACACTTCTTTTCATTATATTTGTATTATAGGATGCGGTTCGGCAAAATCAATCAAACAAGTTTGTTGTTTTTGCTCTCACCTTTCACTATATTTGTGGGACATGTTTGTATAAAACATTTTGTGTTAAAGAGATTAGGAGAAAGGCCAAATTCACCCTAATCTCTTTTCTTTGTGATATACACAGTCCTGTTCACTATTTTAAATTGAATATCCGTTGTCTGTGCGCTAATAGC
>OGTL01002831.1_pt1 | contig 12324 bp, 12 predicted proteins | sample 1553601 | NCBI WGS metagenome assembly OGTL01 (sample SAMEA2580112, study PRJEB22360) | human gut metagenome | biome: human gut; feature: human-associated habitat; material: faeces | place: Denmark | collected 2008/2010 | reverse complement strand
GATTTTTGTTGTATTTTTGCGAATTGTTATCAAGAATGATTAGACGAACAGGCACATGGAAAAAGAAGAAAATCCGATATACGAGCGCAACACGCTAGAATTTGTTACGGTAGCACTGGAATATTGTACCTTTGTTGAGACCGCCGGAAATACCGGGCTTTTCGACTTCGTAGATAAGGCGACAAAACTTTTGCCTCTTTTATACTTAAAGGCCAGCCTGTTGCCCGAAGTGGAATCTGAAGAGGAAACCGAACTCGAGCTTTCCGTTTCAGAAGACATGTACGAGTCGGTTCGTTCACGGATAGCCGGTTTGCTTGGCGAACGAGATTCCTATCTGGAAACATTTCATGCGGATATGCGGTATAGCGATACTCCTATCGCAGCGTTTATTTCCGAGAACTTGGCTGATGTCTATCAAGATACAGGAAATTTCGTATCTTTATTCCGTCAAGGAAACGAGGAAGTTATGCAAGAGGCTATCGCTTTGTGCCGCACGAACTTCCAAGAATACTGGGGACAGCAATTATTGAATGCCTTGAAAGCGTTGCACGCTGTGCGTTACAGTGGTGATGAGGATTTGGAAAAGAATGAAGAGGAAGAATGATACAACAATTTATACATACAATTGCTAAAGAGGAAATAGCGAAACTTACCGTAGAGGAATTCAAGGGACGTATCATTACGATCCTTAGTAAAGAGGAGGCAGACAAGGCCGTAGAGTACTTGCTGCGTTTTCCGATCGTTGGTTTTGACACGGAGACCCGTCCCAGCTTTAAGAAGGGACAGCGTTACAAGATCTCATTGATGCAGATATCAACGGATGATACTTGTTTCTTGTTCCGCTTGAATCATATCGGTATACCGGAATCTCTGGAGAAATTCCTAAAAAGCAGTTCGACCTTAAAGATCGGGTTATCTTTACGGGATGATTTCGGGGCGATACGGAAGCGTTCGGATATAGAACCCGCTAATTTCCTTGATTTACAGAATTACGTAGGCCAGTTCGGCATCGAGGATGCCAGCCTGCAAAAGATATATGCGATACTTTTCCAAAAAAAGATATCAAAAGGACAACGCCTCACGAATTGGGAGGCGGATGTATTGACAGACTCACAAAAGAAATATGCGGCCCTCGATGCTTGGGCCTGCCTAAGAATATATAATTTATTGAATCAAGCATAAATGGAGTATTGTAAAGTTTTTCTCAAGCCTAAGAAAGAAGAATCGCTATTGCGTTTCCATCCATGGGTATTTTCCGGAGCGATCCAATCTGTTGAAGGCGATCCGGAAGAGGGTGACTTGGTAGAGGTATACGGAGCGAACCAGCGTTTTTTGGCGATCGGCCATTACCAAATCGGCAGTATCGCCGTACGTGTGTTATCTTTCACCCCAATCGCCATCGACGATGCTTTTTGGGTTGAACGTATCCGTATCGCTTACGAACTCAGAAAGACCTTGCGGCTGGCTGGGGTAGAAAATAAAAAAAAGTTTCCCCCTTCGCCTCCGCCTGATTCACGGCGAAGGCGATAACTTACCGGGATTGGTGATCGATATGTATGCGCATACGGCGGTTATGCAAGCACATTCGGTAGGAATGCATTATGCCCGTCATCAGATCGCGGAGGCTTTGAAAGCGGTATTGGGCGATACTTTACAAAACATCTACTATAAATCGGAAGCGACTTTACCTTATAAAGCGAATTTAGGTAGCGAAGATGGTTACTTATTCGGAGGCGAAGTGGAAGATATCGCTATAGAAAACGGACTGAAATTCTGTGTAGACTGGCAGAAAGGCCAAAAGACAGGTTTCTTCGTGGATCAACGGGAGAATCGCTCTTTGTTGGAGTATTACGCAAAAGATCGCTCCGTATTGAATATGTTCTGTTATACGGGCGGTTTCTCTTTCTATGCGATGAGAGGAGGCGCTAAGGTGGTTCATTCCGTAGATAGTTCGGCGAAAGCGATTTCTTTGACGAAAAAGAATGTCGAGTTGAATTTCCCGGGAGATCCCCGTCATGAGGCATATGCGGAAGACGCGTTTAAGTATTTGGAAAAAATGGGAAGTAATTATGATTTAATCATATTGGACCCTCCTGCGTTCGCTAAACATAAGAATGTACTACGTAACGCCTTACAAGGGTATCGCAAATTAAACGCGATCGCTTTCGAGAAGATCAAGCCGGGAGGAATCTTGTTTACCTTCTCCTGCTCACAGGTTGTCAGCAAGGAAAACTTCCGTTTAGCTGTATTTAGCGCCGCCGCCCAATCCGGCCGTAGCGTTCGTATCTTGCATCAATTAACCCAACCCGCAGACCATCCGGTGAATATCTACCATCCGGAAGGTGAATATTTAAAGGGATTGGTATTGTATATAGAGTAAAATAGATATTAAGGGTGAGAAATTGAATATTATTTTCACCCTTAATTTATTGTCTCTAAATCCATTTTCATTTGCTGAATTATTTTCAAAAGAGAAATTAAGTCTTTATTCACAACCGCAAAGATCTCTTCCTCATCAATACGATGATACTCATGAGCTATAATATCCCTTAATCCCATAATAGCAGTCCAAGGTATATCTGTATATTTTATTAAATAACTATGATTAGTTTTATTATCAATAGTCTTGACACTTTCTCCAATAAAAACCAACTGCATACAGATGCCACTTAAAATGAACATACCATCTTGACTCAAAAGGAAATCATCCGGACAATTTATCTCCCCCGATTTACTCTGTATTAAGAGAATCGAATTTTCTATTCGATCTAACAATGAGCCAATCCGTACCTTATCAAACATAAATCAAATCATTTTCGACATTTTGTCCAAATACACTATCAACAAGTTGTTTGCGAAGACGAATGATATCGACTCTACATCCAAACAAAGACTCTAACTCTTGTTTCATTCGGCTACGTAATAATAGATTAGCTTCCCCTTCGTAAGCAATATCTACGTCACTCTCCTCTGTTTGTTCATTTCGCACGACTGAACCAAAAAGGGCCATACGAACAATGCCATAATCTTTAGCCTTATTTTGAAAATAGCCACGTAGCAATTCTATACACTCTTTTTGCGATCTCATAGACAAACGTTTTACTTTTTACACAAAGAAAAATAAAATCTTCCTATATTCCAAATTATTACATAATTGATAAATACAATCCAAATCTACTAATATCCCGGATTCTGTATCAAATTAGGATTCAAGGAACGGACTTTATCGGGAATTGGGAAAACGGTGGTATAGCCATTCGATTCATGGGGCAATTGAGGGCGATCCGTATAAGGGCGGGTAAACTTTCCAAAACGTACCAAATCCTGCCTCCTCCAGCCTTCCCAAGCCAATTCCAGTTGACGCTCAGCCAAAATATTTTCTAATGTCGCCTTACGAGGTAACATTCCCACACGGAAACGAACGGCATTCAACTCTTCATCCCCATTCTCTCCATTACGAACTTTCGCTTCCGATCTCATTAACAAGACATCCGCATAACGGAATAATACGATATCATTATCCGATAGCTTTCCATCTTTCGTCCCCATCTTATCGATCTCGTATTTCTTCATGCGGGCACCCGCCGTTTTCTCGGCAGGCAACCTAGACAAATCCAACCTAACCTCTAGAGGTAAATATACCAAAGGAGTCCCATTATCTAACCGAATCGTATCACCATTGAGGTCAAACATCGTATCGGCGTAATAATTCTCATAAAACCGGGTATCGACCGAGTCCGTCCCATACGCAAATACCCGAAGGGCCTCTATCGTAGCGCAAGAGCCGTTCTCTCCCCCCAATCCATATGCTTTGGCATGATTATAGTGACGGGAGCGGAAAAGATATTGCATTTGGCTCGTATATAAGTTCTTATCCATCGGAATCGTGAAAATATTCTCTCCGGACGATTCATTAAATACAGAAAAATTATCCGCATAGTTCGGAGATAAGCTATAGTTTAAGTCCGTTATTGAATCACAGTACGCCACAACCGTTTGCCAAGCGTTCAACTTCCTCTCGCCTACCCTAAAATAGATTTCCCGTCCATTCGGACGCAGACCATCCGTCCAGTCGTTATCCGTAAACACTTCTGCGTTTAAGGCCAACTTCGCCAATAAAAAATAAACAACCGGTCTCGTAATCCTTCCATAATAATCGCCGGGCGAATTACTATGCGCCGTACTCAATAACAAAAGGGATTCTTGTAATTCTTTTACAACAAAATCAAAGACCTCTTTCCGGTCACTCTGCCGCACGTCTTTCACCGGAATGGAAGAAGAAACGATAAGAGGGACACGGCCAAACATATCGACTAAATAATAATAATACATCGCACGCAAGGCACGAACCTCCGCCTCATACCGATCTAAATCGTTATAATCCGTTTTTTGCCGCAACTCGCCTAATATCTCTAAAGATTGATTGCTTAATACGATTACTTTATACAGATATTCCCAAGTAGCTTGGATAGCGTCACTATTCGTTCCCCACTTATGCAAGAAGAGACCTTGCCAGAAACCACCGTCATACCAGTCGCCGCCACGAGTCGGGAGCATGGCCTCGTCAGTCGTAAAGGTATTCAAGTCGTAGACACCCCGGTACGTTCCTTGCAATCCTTGGCTATCGCTATAACCTCCGATATAATTATATAAGGAAGCAACCGTATTCAGATAGACATTCTGAGGGGTATCGTACGCATCCTCCGGATAAAGCTGATCACGAGGGTCCTCTTTCAGATAGCCATCGCACGACGATAACATCAAACCCGCAAATATATAGGATAAAATAGAAAGCTTTCTCATACGAACACCTTTTTAAAAATTAAAACTCAACCCCATCGTATAGGAACGAACCACCGGATAAGATCGCTTATCGTCTATACCTAACGTATTATTTACGATAGAGCTATTTATCATCGGAGTCAATCCCGAATAACCTGTAATTGTCGCCAAATTATTTACGGAAACCGAAAGCCGTACGTTTCTTACATATTTCCTTAAATTACCCAGAGGCACGTTCCAACCCAACGTCAAATAATCAAAATTGATATAATCCCCTTTCTCCAACCAATAATCCGTAGCCGTCTGATCTTGAATATTCAGGGATGGAGCTTCTCGCAACACGTTATAATCCGGGAATATATCCATATTCATATAAGTTAGCGATGTTCCATTATAAATCTTATGCCCAAAGGCTCCGTTAATCTGTACTGATAGATCGAATTGTTTATACCGGAAACTGATATTAGAGCCTAAAAGTGTTTTCGGCATGGCTTGTCCCGCAATATAACGATCCTCACCATCCTCCAAACTCACCCCGTTTCCATTCAAGTCCTCAATCTCATACTTATAGCCGCCATTCCCATCGGAAACCAAACCTGTACATTTCGGTAAATAAAAAACACCCAAAGGCTGTCCGACCATTTGATAAACGATATGATTATACCCTCCATGGAAACCAGCCCCATTTAAATCCGAGATGCTAGTATATTCCGGGGCGGACATATATTCCCCTTTATAGTAACCGCTCAAGGAGAGCAATTTATTCCGTTGGAAAGTTACGTTTACGTTTATATTCAATTCCATATCTTTCGTACGCAAGGGCGTGACGCCAATACCCAATTCCACGCCACTATTTCGCATCGATCCCAGATTCGCCAACATTTTATTATAAGCGAAAGGCGGAACGCTTACATCGTATAAATACAACATATCATCCGTCTTGGAATTATAATAATCTACGGCAAGAATAAAACGATTGTCGAAAAACCCGGCATCGATACCGGCATTGAACGTACGTTTTACCTCCCATTTCAAGTCCGGATTCGCATTACGGATCGTACCCAAGGTAACGGTGGGCGCACCATTTACGGAAACAACCCCATTAGGCTTCATCAATCGCAAAGAATTGTAAGAATCGATCGCGTCTTGATTACCGGAAAGGCCATATCCCAAACGAATCTTTAAATTCCTTACCCACGAGATACCTTCCATAAACTCCTCTTCGGTCAACACCCAAGCGACAGAAGCCGAAGGGAAAAATCCCCATTTATTATTGGCCCCCACTTTCGAGGAGGCATCCGCTCGAGCATTCACGGTAGCGATATACTTTCCATCATAAATATAATTCACACGTCCAAGGAAAGATGCTAGATGAGGAGCCTCATAGTAAGAACCGGTCCCCTCCCATAAACGTACCGCACCTGCCTGTAAATTATCATAACCAAAACGATCGGTACTGAAATTCGTCGCAGTCGTATAAAAACCTCTCGTTATCATTTTCTGAGCTTCCGCCAATCCCAATACATTTAGTTGATGCAAACCAAAGTCTTTTTTATAGGCCAACATGAAATCTCCCAATAAAGATTCTGTTTTCCGCTCCCCCCGATAAGCCTGCCCATGCGCCCAAACCGAAGTAGGGAGGTATTGGGCGTTATCTATTACATTATAAGTATACGAACCGAAAGCCGTAAACATTAAATGCTTACTCAAGTTAAAAACCAGTTTTAAGTGCGTATTTATATGAGCATTCGAATCATCATCCTTCACCTCCAACCAAGCCAAAGGATTCGTGATCTGGCTAGCGTTGGTTATTTGATCCCAGCTACCCGTCTCCATATTCTTATGATTCGGAAATGTCGGGTTGAAAGTAGCGGCGGAATAGAACATCTTCTGTACATCATTTAAATAAGCATTTTTCAGCAAGGAACCAAATATGCCTAAATCAAAGACCAGAAGATCATTGAACGCATGCTGCGTAATATTCAACTTGGTCGTAAAATTACGTGAGTTCGTATTTCGGATAACCCCTTCCCTTTCCACAAATCCCAAGGAGGCACGATAACTGGAAGTCTCCGAACCACCCCCAAAAGCGATATGATGATTCTGCACCAACCCTAACCGGGTGATCTCATCCTGAAAGTCCGTATTATTCCCTAAATCTAAAATACCGATATTACGTTCCTCCGCCAGTTTCCGGAAACCATTCGCCGATAACATATCCAAACTTTTATAAGCCGCCTCCACACCGAAACTCCCATCATAACTGATACTAAAAGCTCCCTGCCGCCCTTTCTTAGTCGTTACCTCGATAACACCGGAAGCACCACGAGAACCATATTGAGCAGTCTCAGAGGCATCTTTCAAGATCGTGAAGTTCTCGATATCCGCCGGATAGATCGAGCTAAGCAAATTAAGATCGGCAAAAACCCCATCAATAATCACCAACGGATCATTACCTCCCGTTAAGGAAGTTGTACCCCGGACCCGGACGGCAGCCAAGGCAGCGGCGCTATTTCCTCCAACCGGGATACTAACGCCGGACACCCTTCCCCGAAGAGCGTCCAAGGGTGTAGAGATCAATCCCTCATTCATTCCCCCTTCATTCACCCGGTTTACAGAACCGGATAAAGTACTGCGATTGCCCGTAGCATATCCGACAGTGATCAACTCATCTATCAAATTGGAGTCCGACAAGAGAGGCTTGATCGTATCCGGCAGAAGCGGCACCTCCTGACCGTAGCCGTAAGAGAAAGACAAGGCCCCGCACAGAAACAAAAACAGGACTTTTCGGATATATATAAGAACTTTCATAAGTACGTTGGATTTAAGATTAATAACCCATGTAAATAAAACTTCCCTCGGTTAAGTTTTGTTCGCACCCAAGATACAACATTTCCTCAAGATCTTAAAAATAAAAGCGTACCAAGTTGTCAAGAAGCCTCGACAAGGCTTTAGCGATATTTAATAATGTCCCTCAAAAATATATACGGAAATATTTCTTTATTTCGTAATAGGTTGTACCTTTGTCTCGCTTTTAAGAGAGATAGAAGTATTATTATAAGTAAAACATAAAAACTTATTATTATGTCTAAAGTAACAGTTGTTGGCGCCGGTAATGTAGGTGCTACTTGCGCAAATGTTCTTGCCTTCAATGAAGTGGCAGACGAAGTTGTAATGCTAGACGTAAAGGAAGGCGTATCCGAAGGTAAAGCGATGGATATGATGCAGACCGCTCAATTGCTAGGTTTCGATACTAAGGTTGTAGGTTGCACAAACGATTATGAGAAGACAGCTAACTCTGACGTTGTAGTTATCACTTCTGGTATTCCTCGTAAACCGGGTATGACTCGCGAAGAACTGATCGGTGTTAACGCTGGTATCGTTAAGAGCGTAGCTCAAAACATCTTGAAATACTCTCCGAATGCAATCTTGGTAGTTATCTCTAACCCGATGGATACAATGACTTATTTGTCATTGAAGTCTTTAGGCTTGCCGAAGAACCGTATCATCGGTATGGGTGGTGCTTTGGATAGCTCTCGTTTCAAATATTTCTTATCTCAGGCTCTAGGCTGTAACGCTAACGAGGTTGAGGGTATGGTAATCGGTGGTCACGGTGACACTACAATGATTCCGTTGGCTCGCTTGGCTACTTACAAAGGTATCCCTGTTAGCAAATTGTTAAGCGCAGAGAAATTGCAAGAGGTTGTTGCTTCCACAATGGTTGGTGGCGCTACATTAACTAAATTGTTAGGTACTTCTGCTTGGTATGCACCGGGTGCTGCTGGAGCATTTGTTGTTGAGTCTATCATTCACAACCAAGGTAAGATGGTTCCTTGCTCTGTTTACTTGGAAGGTGAGTACGGTGAATCTGATCTTTGCATCGGTGTTCCTGTTATCCTTGGCAAGAACGGTATCGAGAAGATCGTTGAGTTGGAATTGACAGCTGAAGAGAAAGAGTTGTTCGCTAAGAGCGCTGCCGCTGTTCATAAGACTAACGAGGCTTTGAAAGAAGTGGGTGCACTTTAATTTGAATTTCTATTAAAGCGATAAAAGAGGCTGATCCTTCGGGGTTGGCCTCTTTCTTTTTATGTGGATACGGACAGTTACGACGGAACGAAGATAATATTCGTATTTTTCAATCTTTGAAGATACATACGTATCTCCATTGATTTATTTCAAAAGATCACGGTAAAGCATTTATGACAAAAGTACAGTTTTTGTTTGAATATGAAAAGCCTTCACTAGTTCAATACGAGCTTCACTAAGTTTATTCGTTTCATCCTAAACCGGTAATTACTGCTTCAACTTTCCAGCCTCATTTAATACTTTCAGGAAGTTGCTCCAAGCTTTCTTTATCTTTTGCATGTTTTCGTCCCTTTCCTCTTGGTTCCTTACCTCATTTTGTAGAACATCTACAACAGGATATCCATCATATAAATAATATCTCTGATAATCCCCTAATAAGACTGGGGCATTATAGATAACGGAACTTATCGAAGAGATACTGCCTACCGTGAAGTGACCGTTTCCAGCTATCCGGAATTCAACCTTCTCATTGCCTCGCACGTCTTGCTTGATAGAAATATTCTTCTCGAAAACGATTTCTTTTGTAACTGAATTAAAAGATTTGATATCATCCGGGACTTTGATCACTTGTCCGGTAGTAGCCGTATCAAAATTTTCCTCATCATTATCGCAAGCGCAATAACCGATGAGAAATACAGACATGATAAGATATAATAAAAATGACTTTTTCATATTAAACCTCCTTTATTGGATTTCATTGCGTGTTGTCTTATTAGTAAGACACTTAAAAAGAGACAAATGCTGCACGTTTACCATTATTTAACAAACATTATTAACCAAACCGTCCTTCCATTATATAAAAAAAGCCGGAGGAAATGATTTCCTTCGGCTTTTACCTATCGTTTGTTATTGGTATTTATTTGAGAATACCTAATTTAGACTCACCAACGAAATCTATAATATGTTGGATCTCCTTACTCATCGGAACCTGATCCTTTATCATTAACAAGGCATCCGTAAGGCTGCTGTTTCCTTGGAAGATGATCCGGTACGCATGACTGATGTGCTTGATAACCTTTTCACTGAATCCCTCATGAGACATGATGAAAGAGTTCACGCCATAATACGTGGTAGGCTCTTGAGCCGCTACGATAAAAGGAGGTATATCCTTACGGAAACGACAGCCGGTTTGAATCATCGCCCAAGCCCCAACCCGGGATCCTTGGCTCATCAATACATTGCCTCCAAAGATCACATAATCTTCCAAGATACAATTTCCGGAAATCTTACTACCATAGCCGAATACACTACGGTTTCCGATCTGCGTATCATGAGAAACATGTACCCCCTCATGCAAGAAATTACCATTACCGATACTAGTACGTCCTTCCGCTGTCGAGGAACGGTTAATCACCACATTCTCACGAATCACGTTGTCATCTCCGATTACGGCAATCGTATCACCTCCCTTATAAAAGAAATCCTGAGGCTCAGCAGCGATAACAGCTCCGTTAAATACACGGTTGCGATTTCCCATGCGTGTACCGCTCATCAAGCTGGCATGAGGCATGATCTCGCAATCATCCCCGATCTCCACGTTCTTATCAATGTACGCAAAAGGATGAATCGTAACGTTCTTCCCGATCTTTGCGCTTGAATCTACATATGCTAATGGACTAATCATAACTTTACTACATTTAAAGGTTATTATTCTCTACCACCACCGATGGCACTGTATAAACTGACAACCGCTTGCATACGTTGCACATTGTCGGACACTTCCGTCAACTGAGCGCTCAAGAGGCTCTGCTGTGCGGAAAGGATTTCCAAATAAGTAGATTGAGCCGACTGGAACAAGGCGCTGGTATAAGCCACCGCTTTCTCTAGCTGCTCGATCTGCGCTCTATCTTGGACAAGCTTCTTGCTCGTGGCATCATACTGATGTAAAGCATCACTCACCTCCTTACCTGCTTCCAGAATTGTCTGCTGATAATTCATTTGAGCGATCTTCTCTTCTGCCTTCGATACCTTCAAGTTAGCGACCAACTTACCATTGTTGAAGATCGGTTGGGCCAACGAAGCCAAAGCTTGAAACATAAATTGGCCCGGATTGGCGACAGAGATGCCTGAACCATTCGTCCAGCCTGCTGTCGCCGTGATATTCAATCCCGGATAAAAAGCGGCACGGGCTTTGTTCGTCGTATAATAGGCACTAGCAAGTGTCATCTCCGCGATCTTCACGTCCGGACGATTCTCTAACAATTGCAAAGGCACACCCACCATGATATCCTCCGGCATTACTTGTTCCTCCAAAGTACCCCGATCAATCTGTTGAGGGGCCTTAGCCAATAACACGGACAATGAGTTTTCCACGCTACGCACCTGGCTCTCCAACTCGATCAACGAGCCGGAAACCTGATGGTAAGCGGCACGCATTTGCGTCACGGCAGCCTCGGTAGCCATACCCGCTATCTTCATAGCCTCCATGACACGAACATTCTCTTTATAGATATCAACCGTCTTAGCGGTAATTTCCACCTGCCGATCAAGCATCAACAAGGTATAATAAGTATTCGCTATACCACCGATCAATTGAGAGCGCACGGCCTGTCTTGAATACTGGCTCTGTAAGTAGGAAGCTTTTTGGCCACGGCTCGCGTTCAAAAGCTTTCCGAATAGGTCAACCTCCCAGCTAGCGGCCAAAGGCGTTGAGTAAGCCTTTACGTATTCGCTATTTCCAATCGATGTAATCGTCCCTTGGGGAGCGAAATTAATAGAAGGCAAGAAAGACAGACGGGCGGAAGTCAACAATACTTTCGCTTCCTCTACCCGAAGAACGGCTGCCTGCATATCTACATTATTGGCTAATCCCTCCTCAATTAACGCCTGTAACTTCGGATCACGAAAAACTTCCTTCCAAGGAAGGTTTCCCATATTGGTCGTATCCGCGGAGGCTAATGTATCAGTCTCGGAAACCGGATCACGATAAATTCCCGTCGCATCGATGGAATCCGGACGCTCGTATGCCTTATAGATATGGCAACTGCTTAACAAAGCAGTCGCACATACCATATATATAATTTGTTTCTTCATTGTCATCTCTTATTTTATTTTAGCGTACTGTTCTATTTCCGTACTCATATCGCTGTTATCCAAATCTTCCCATTCGATCGGCTTGAATTTCTCCTGTAAGTACTGGAATACCACGAACAAAACCGGAACAATAAAGATCTGGAAGATCATACCGATGAACATACCGCCAATAGCCGCTGTACCCAATGTACGGTTACCGTGCGCTCCTACTCCGAACGCGAACATCATAGGCAACAATCCGACCACCATCGCCAATGAGGTCATCAAGATCGGACGCAAACGGGCGGCGGCTCCTAATACGGCAGCCCATGTGATACTCATACCCATACGACGACGTTCCAAAGCGAACTCTACGATCAAGATAGCGTTCTTCGCCAACAAACCTACCAACATGATCAAGGCGATCTGCATATAGATATTGTT
>OGTL01002828.1_pt1 | contig 12328 bp, 10 predicted proteins | sample 1553601 | NCBI WGS metagenome assembly OGTL01 (sample SAMEA2580112, study PRJEB22360) | human gut metagenome | biome: human gut; feature: human-associated habitat; material: faeces | place: Denmark | collected 2008/2010 | reverse complement strand
CCGGTCTTACCTTCATGTACACCGGCGAGGACGGCAAGCCCGCCAGCGAGACCAACCCCGGCGGCCACGTGCTCGTCATTTACGACGACCTGTCCAAGCAGGCTGTGGCCTACCGTCAGATGTCGCTGACGCTGCATCGTCCGCCCGGACGCGAGGCCTATCCTGGCGACATCTTCTACCTGCACTCTCGTCTGCTCGAGCGTGCCGTCAAGATGTCCAAGAAGAACGGTTACGGCTCCATGACGGCTCCGCCGATCATCGAGACCCAGGACGGCGACGTCTCGGCCTACATTCCGACCAACGTTATTTCCATTACCGACGGTCAGATCTACCTGCAGTCCGAGCTCTTCTTCCAGGGCCAGCGCCCGGCAGTCGACGTGGGCATCTCCGTGTCCCGCGTCGGTGGTGATGCGCAGACCAAGGCCATGAAGCAGGTCGCCGGCAACCTCCGCCTGGACCTCGCTTCGTACCAGGAGCTCGCCGGCTTTACGCAGTTCGGCTCCGACCTTGACGAGGCCACGCAAAAGCAGCTTACCCACGGCGCTCGCATGACCGAGCTCCTTAAGCAGCCGCGCTATAAGCCGTTTGAGGTTTCCGAGCAGATCGTTACGCTGTTTGCCGGCAACGAGGGCTTCCTGGACGACTTGGAGATCGCCGACGTGCTGCCGTTCCGTGCCGAGCTCGTCGAGTACATGGACAATGGCTTTGGCTCGCTGCTCGACAAGGTTCGCGCCAAGAAGATCGACGATGACACCAAGGCTGAGCTCCTTCGCGTCATCGGTGACTTTAAGCAGCAGTTCATGGCCAAGCACCATGCCGATACGACTGGATCAGAGGAGAACTAAGCCCTATGGCCAACCTTCGCGACATTAAGAAGCGAATCTCCTCGGTTACCACGACCAAGCAGATCACGCGCACGATGGAGATGGTCTCTACGGCCAAGATCCGTCGTGCCCTCGATCGCTCCAAGCAGGCCGAGCCCTATAAGGAGGCGCTGACCGACGTCATGTTGACGGTCGCCGGCGACGCCTCCTGCTCGGGCAACGATCCCATGCTGCATAAGCATGAGAGCGTTAAGCGTGGCCTGATTGTCGTCATTGCTTCGGACCGCGGCCTTGCCGGCGGTTTCAATACGACGGTGGAGCGCACGGCCGAAAAGCTCGCCGCTTCTTGGGCGAACGACGGCATCGAGTGCGAGATCATTGCGTGCGGACGCAAGCCGGCCACGTATTTCCGCGACCGCGCAAACGTCATCATGCACTTTGAGGGCAATTCCTCCGAGCCCGATTTTAATCAGGCTCGCATGATTTCCTCTCATATCTGCGATGCGTATCGTGCCGGTGAGCTTGACCGTGTCGAGCTTGTCTACCACCACGCCAAGAACCGCGTGGATCAGGAGCTTCGCGTCGAGCACTTGCTGCCGCTCGATCCCGAGATGATCGCTATGGCCCACGGTCCGCGTAAGAACGAGACCGACGCCCCTAAGCGCATCTCGTCCACGTTCGAGTTCGTGCCCTCTCCCGAGCATGTTCTCGGCAAGCTTGTACCGTCGTATATCCTGACGGTCATCTACCAGGCCCTGATCGATTCGGCGGCCGCCGAGCAGGGTGCACGCCGCAAGGCCATGCACTCCGCAACGGAAAACGCCACCGCGATCATCTCGACCCTTACCCGCACGTATAGTCGCGTGCGCCAGGCTTCGATCACGACCGAGATCAACGAGATCGTCGGCGGAGCCTCAGCATTGGAGGAACAGTAATGGCTAATAACACCGTAAAGCTTGCGGTCGAGGAAGCCACCAAGAAGACGACTGCCGGTGATGGTCGCATCGTGCGTATCATCGGCCCTGTCGTCGACGTCAAGTTTGACGGCGCGGTGCCCCCGATCTACAACGCGCTCACGGTCGAGGCCGAGACCCCGATCGGTCATCTGAGCACGATCCTCGAAGTCGAGAGCCAGCTTCCGGGCGGTGTCGTCCGCACGGTCGCCATGTCCTCGACCGACGGCATGCAGCGCGGCCTCATCGCCACCGATACCGGTGAGCCCATGAAGATGCCCGTTGGTCCCAAGACGCTCGGTCGCATTTGGAACGTCATGGGCAAGCCCGTCGATGGCAAGCCCATGCCCGAGGTGGAGGAGTTCTACCCCATCCACCATGCAGCGCCCCGCTTTGACGAGCTCACCACCAAGACCGAGATCTTCGAGACCGGCATCAAGGCCGTCGACCTGCTTGAGCCCTACATCCGTGGCGGCAAGACGGGCCTGTTCGGCGGCGCCGGCGTCGGCAAGACCGTTCTGATTCAGGAGCTCATCAACAACCTCGCCCAGGAGCACGGCGGCACCTCGGTGTTCACCGGCGTCGGCGAGCGTACCCGCGAGGGCACTGACCTGTTCCTCGAGATGAGCGAGTCTGGCGTTATCGACAAGACCTGCTTGGTCTATGGTCAGATGAACGAGCCGCCCGGAGCGCGTCTGCGCATCGGTCTGGCCGGCCTTACCACCGCTGAGTATTTCCGTGATCGTGGCCAGGACGTTCTGCTGTTCATCGACAACATCTTCCGCTTCTCCCAGGCAGGTTCCGAGGTTTCCGCACTGCTGGGCCGTATGCCGTCCGCCGTTGGTTACCAGCCCACGCTGGCAACCGAGATGGGCGACCTCCAGGAGCGCATTACCTCGACCAAGACGGGCTCCATTACCTCCGTCCAGGCTGTCTACGTCCCCGCAGACGACCTGACCGACCCGGCGCCTGCCACGACGTTTACGCACCTCGACGCCACCACGGTTCTTTCGCGTAGCATTTCGTCGCTCGGCCTGTTCCCGGCTATCGACCCGCTCGCGTCTTCCTCCGACGCCCTCGATCCCTCGATCGTCGGCGAGGAGCACTACCGTGTCGCCGTCAAGGTCCAGGAGCTCCTGCAGGAGTACTCCGACCTTCAGGACATCATCGCCATTCTGGGTATGGACGAGCTGTCCGAGGAGCAGCGCCTTACGGTCAACCGTGCCCGTAAGATCCAGCAGTTCCTCTCCCAGTCCTTCCACGTCGCCGAGAAGTTCACCGGTAACCCCGGTGTCTACGTTCGCGTCGAGGATACCGTCCGCTCTTTCGCCGAGATCGTCGACGGCAAGGCCGATGACCTGCCCGAGCAGGCTTTCCGCTATGCTTCCACGATTGAGGACGTGCGCGAGCGCGCCCGCAAGATGGGGGAGAAGTAGGTTATGCGTATCCGCATCGTGTGCCCCGTGAGCTGCGCCTATGAGGGCGACGCTGCGTTTGTGTCGATTCCGTCCACGGATGGCGAGTTTGGCGTTCTGCCTGCTCACTCCAGTGAGATCTGCACGATCGACCGCGGTTACGTTCGCGTTTCCGATAAGGCCATGGGCACTGTCGACCACACGTTTGCCGTGGCCGGCGGCTATGCCCAGGTTGCGGACGATGTCGTGACCGTTCTCGCCGAGCGCGCTTGCGATTTGGCGACCGTCGATGCCGACAAGCTTAAAGCTGATATTCAAGGTTTTGAAGAGAAGCTGGGTAATTTGTCGGAGGATGATGCACGCCGCGCCTACCTCTATAATGAAATCGCATGGTGTAAGCTCAAGCTTGCCCAATAGTCAAACGATTTAGCGTTCGACCATTTGCGAACACATCATGCCCGGGATGGCCTAGCCACCCCGGGCATGCTTTTTGAAAGGGTAGACCTTGGATATTATCCGCGTTGAGGGTGGCCACGCCATCGGAGGCTCCGTGCCCGTTTCGGGCGCCAAGAACTCTGCACTCAAACTCATGGCGGCAACGCTTCTGGCGCCGGGCAAGACGACGCTGCAGAACGTGCCCGATATTTCCGATGTCCACGTGATGGGCAAGGTGCTCAAGGGTATGGGCGCCACGATCGATGTCCTCGACGAGCACACGCTCGAGATCGATACCTCTCAGATCGATTCTTGGGAGGCCCCCTACGAGCTCGTTTCCAAGATGCGTGCTTCCACCGCCGTCATGGGGCCCCTGCTGGGTCGCTTTCATCGCGCCAAGATCGCCATGCCGGGCGGCTGCAACCTGGGTGCTCGCAAGATCGATATGCACATTCTTGGTCTTGAGGCCCTGGGTGTCGAGTTTGATACCGCCCACGGCTATATCAACGCCAGCGCGCCTCAGGGCCTGCGCGGTACCACCGTCACGCTCGAGTTCGCCAGCGTCGGTGCGACCGAGAACCTCATCATGGCCTCCGTGCGCGCGCAGGGCACCACGGTTATCGACAATGCCGCCCGCGAGCCCGAGATCGTCGATCTCGCCAACATGCTCAACGAAATGGGCGCCAAGATTGTTGGCGCCGGTACGCCTGTCGTGACCATCGAGGGCGTGGAAGAGCTGCATCCTGTTACCCATCGCGTAGTGGGCGACCGCATCGAGGCCGGTACCTTTATCGTCGCCGGTGCGTTGATGGCGGACGATCGCGGTGTCGATGTCACGGGCTTTTGTCCCATTCACTTGGGCATGGTGCTCAAGAAGATGGAGCTCATGGGTATCGACTGCGAGCGCGTCGAGGATGGCGTCCATGTGAACCGTGCCGAGCATATCAAGCCGGTCGACATCCAGACGCTTCCGTTCCCCGGCTTCCCGACCGACATGCAGGCACAAATTATGGTGCTCTCCGCCCTCTCCGACGGCAGTTCCGTTATTACCGAGAACATCTTCGAGAATCGCTTTATGTTTGCCTCTGAGCTCGTGCGCATGGGTGCCGACATTCGCATCGAGAGCCATCATGCCATGATTCATGGCGTCAAGGGCTTCTCGGGCGCACAGGTTACCTCGCCCGATCTGCGTGGCGGAGCGGCCCTCGTCGTAGCAGGCTTGATCGCCGACGGGACGACCGAGGTTTCGGCCATCCATCACATCAAGCGCGGCTACGAGCAGTTTGTCGAAAAGCTGCAGGCGCTCGGCGCGCATGTCGAGCATGCTACCGTCACCGATCCCGTCATCTACTAATACAGGTTGCCCATGTTTAAGAAAAAGCCCCTCGCGGATACCACCACCCGAAGACCCTCAACTGGTGCGCAGGCCAAGATCTACAGTCGCGATAACGTGGCGCGCTATTCCGAGCGCGCTCGCCAACGTCGTCGTAGCCACACGATTCGTCACGTCGCGCTCATTGTCGTGCTTGGCGTGCTGCTGAGTGCCACTACCGCTGCCGGCCTGTGGTTTGCCACCATTATGGGCAAGCTCGGCGATTCTAATGTCATTACCGACAATCTGCGTCGGGTTCTGGTTGACACCGATGAGGCAAAGGATCCGTTCTATGTGCTGCTTCTTGGCACCGACGGCCGTCCGGGCGAGGATACGTATCGTGCCGACTCGATTATCCTGGCACGCATCGACCCCACGCAAAAGCAGGCGACGCTCATTTCCGTTCCGCGCGACACCAAGGTCGTGTACAAGGGCGAGACCATGAAGATCAACGCCTGCCATACCGTTGGCGGCGCCGAGGCCATGGTCGAGGCGGTCAACGAGCTGTGCGGTGTTCAGATTTCCCACTATGCCGAGGTCAGCTTCGACGGTATGCAGGCGCTGATTGATTCGGTTGGCGGTATCGACATTAACGCAACCGATGATGTTGACGACCCCGAGCACCTGGATATTAAGATTACCGCTGGTCAGCAGCATATGGACGGCGCTACCGCCCTTACCTATGCCCGCTGCCGCTACATCTATACCGACGGCGATTACACGCGCATGCGCCACCAGCGTCAGGTGCTTGGCGCCCTTGCCAACCAGATTCTCAATAACTTCGATGCCACGAAGATCTTTGGCCTGGTTAATTCGCTGTCCGATATGCTCGTAACCGATATGAGCGTTCAGGATATCGTGTCTACGGTCAACGCCATGCGCGGTATGGATGTCGACGGTATCTACTCGGCCAACCTGCCTTCGTACGCCGACGACAGCACCATGATTGACGGTGTGAGCTACGTCTTTGTCTACGAGGACGAGCTCAAGGAAATGATGGAGCGCGTCGATGCCGGCAAGGATCCCAAGGGTCCCAACACTATGGGTCTTTCCGACGGTTCCAGCTCTACGATCGGCGACCTGAACAACAACACGTCTGACGACTACGCAAACGGCACCGCAACCTCATCGGTCAGCTCTGACGATTCCGATGACTCAAGCGATTCGGGTGATTCGGACTACTACGAAGAGCCCATCGGCGACGGCAACGGCTACGAAGCCAATTACTAGTTACGCGGTTTTACCAAACTGCGTAATGGCTCGACGCTGCGCGGGCCGCATTTGGACAATCTGACGTTCAACTTCAAGGGCGCGACCAGAAGGTCAGCGCCCTTTCGTTTCACGTCACCTTGTCTCAAATGCGACCCGCTCGCTGCCCGTCCTCAACCTGCGACGTTAGTCATTGGGGACGTTCTTAAACGACTGGTCAAAGGGGACACTCTTGATGCACTTGGCACTTGGGGACGTTCCTTATGTGCCGGCAGTTCGGGACACTCCTTGCGTTAAGAGGCTGGCGTGCGTCAACCTGTTCTCGTTGCAGCAAAAAAATCGCCCCGTTCTCGGTTGAGGACGGGGCGATTCGTCTTTTGGGCTTATGCAGCCAGGCTTATGCAAAGCGGGCGACGAGCTCCTGCAGGACGTCGGTCATCTTGACGAGCGAACTGACCGGGACGAACTCGTTGACGCCGTGGTAACAATAGCCGCCGGTGGAAAGGTTGGGGCAGGGCAGACCGCGGAACGACAGCTGCGCGCCGTCGGTGCCGCCGCGAATCGGCAGCACTTGGGGCTCAACGCCGCAGGCAAGGTAGGCTTCCTTGGCAACATCAATGAGCTCGGGATAGTCACGAACGATCTCGGCCATATTTCGATACTGCTGCTTAATCTCGACCGTCACGCGCTCCTCACCCAGACGCTGGTTGAGCATCGAGGCGGCGGCATCAATAAGGTCGAGTTTCTGCTGGAACTTGGCGGCGTCATGGTCGCGGACGATATAGCGCGCCGTGGCGTGATCGACGGTCGCAGATACACCCTCAAGGTGATAAAAGCCCTCGTAGCCTTCCGTATACTCCGGGCGCTGCACGTAGGGGAGCAACGCGTTGAAGTCACAGAACAGATTGCCTGCGTTGACCATACGGCCCTTGGCGTCGCCCGGGTGGATGGACTGGCCCTCAAAGCGGACGGTCGCCTCGGCGGCGTTAAAGCACTCCCACTCCAGCTCGCCGATGGCGCCGCCGTCGACCGTGTAGGCGTACTTGCAGCCAAAGGTATCGATATCCAACAGCTCGGCTCCGTGTCCGATTTCCTCGTCAGGGCAGAAGCAAATGCCGAGTGCGGGATGGGGCAGAGAAGAGTCCTGAGCGATGCGCGCGACAAGCGACATGATCTCGGCGACGCCTGCCTTGTCGTCCGCGCCCAGCAGCGTGGTGCCATCGCTGCAGACCAGGTCCTCACCCGCGAGGTCGTTCAGGGCGGGAAGCTTGGCGGTACTCATGGCAACGGGCTTACCGTCGACCGTGCCGCAGACCAGGTCGCCGCCTTCGTAGTGTACGATGTGCGGCTTCACGCCGGCGCCCGGTGCAACTTCGGTGGTGTCGAGATGGGCGATCAGGCCTAGGGCGGGCTTGTCCTCAGCGCCCGCACTTGCGGGGATATGCGCGCAGACATAGGCGTGCTCGGTCACGTGGGCATCTTCTGCACCAAGCTCGCGCAGCTCTTCAGCCAGCACGTTGGCAAGGTCAAACTGAACGGCGCTCGAGGGTACCTGGTCGCAGTTTGCATCCTCGGACTGCGTGTTGATCTGGACGTAGCGCAAAAAGCGCTCGAGGACATCGGGGTTCGTGGTGGTGTTTTCCATAAAGACCGCTCCAATCTTGGTCGTCGTGTGCAACAAGAACTCTAGCACGGTATGCCACGGCATACCGCGACGCTTGGATGGGGTAGAATCAGCCATTGAATGCAGAAGGGACGGAAGATCATGGATACGACAAATAGCTCGCGCGAACTACATCTGACGGTGGCGAACGAAGACTACTTGGAGTGCATGGTTCGCATTGAAAGCGAAGAGGGGGAAACCAACGGCGTGCGATCGGTCGACATCGCGCAGCGCCTTGGCGTCTCCAAGGCATCGGTCAATAAAGCGGTTTCGGCGCTCAAGGCATCCGAACTTGTCGAGCAATCGCACTACGGCAAGGTAGTCCTGACCGATCGCGGCCGCGAGGTTGGCACGGCTATCTGGTACCGTCATCGCCTCGTCCGCACGTTTTTGGTTCAGGAGCTCGGTGTCGAATTTGAGCGAGCCGATGCCGAGGCCTGCATGATGGAGCATGCGCTATCCGAGGACACGATGAACCGCTGGCTCGCCTATCTCGAAAAGCAGGGAATCAGCGTCGAGGAATAGCGGGATATATATGGATACGAGTTATTACAATCGCTTTGGCGCCGAGGAACTTACGCGCCGCTTGTCGAGCGAGACCTTGTTGGCGCAGGGCCCCATGGGCAGTGTTCTGTTGAGTGAGTACGATGCCGCCGATATTCCACCGGCGTTTTGGAATCTGGCAGAGCCGCAGACCGTCTCTCGTATCCATCGCTTGTATGCCGCCGCCGGCGCGCAGGTGCTCATTACTAACACCTTTCAGGCATCAAGCTATGCCCTCAAGCACGACCAGATTGCGCCGTCCGTGGCGGAGGTCAATCGCGGGGCCGTCGACGATGCCCGCCAGGCGCACCCTCAGCTGCTGCTGGGCTCGATGGGTCCGATCGGTATTGAGTGGTTTGCCGAGGATTCTGCCGAGTTTCGTGAAATCCGAGGCATTGCGCGCGAACAGGCGCACGCCTTGCTCAATGCCGGCGTTGACGGTCTGCTGATCGAGACGGTGACGTCTATCCGTAATTTGCAGCCCATGCTTGCCGGCGCCCGAGATGCCGCCGACGGCATGCCTGTTCTGGTGAGTTTTGTCGTTGACGATAAGAGCGACCTGTTGGGCGATGGCCTCAACATCGAGGCAGCCGTTTTGTACGCCGAAAAACACGGCGCAAACTCGGTTGGTGTTAATTGCTGTTCGCTTGCGGCCGCGAACGCGGCAGTGCCCAGGATGGTTGCATCGGCGACTACTCCCGTCACGGTGCGTCCCAACGTGGGCGATCCGGTCCAGACTCAGGATGGCCCCGTATGGCACGAGAACCCCGAAGCTTTCGCGCGCGCATGCATCGAATGGAGACATGCCGGTGCCGCAATGGTGGGTAGTTGCTGTGGAACCACGGCAATCACTACGGCAGCGATGGCCGAGGCGCTCGATATATAAAGGGCAAAACCGCTCCATACGGGGCGGTTTTTTTATTGCCTGCATGTCCTCGGCAGCATTTGCCCAAATGGTGAATGCTGGTGCCAGCAGGTTGCCGAGTGCGTGTTGCGGGTATACCTCATGCGTACCATGATCCAAACACTGTGAGGTGTCTGCGCGTGTGCGCGATAATTCATTTTGGAACTGACGGTTGGCGCGCTCGCGTCGATGAGGACTTTACTGCCGATAACGTTGCCCGTATCGCCGATGCCGTCGGCGAGTTGTGGCAAAAAACAAATCCGGGCAAAACGGTATATATAGGGTTCGACACTCGGCCCCTGGCGCGCGAGTTCGCTGAGCTTGCGGCGGGTGCGCTAGCAGCGCACGGGCTAGACGCCGTGCTCGCTTCGCGACCTGTCCCGACCCCTGCCCTTACGTGGGCGGCGGCTTATGACGGTGAGGCGTGCGGCGCGCTCATGGTGACGGGGTCCCATCATCCGCAGGGCTATCTGTGCCTCAAGATTCGCATGGGTGACGGCTCAACCGCCAACCAGGATGTCATCGAAGAGCTCGAAGAGACCATGGCTCCCGAGCCAATGGGGATCGAGGGGCAATATCGCACCGCGGATATCATTCCTGACTATATGCAGGCGGGGGCATCATTTGTCGATGCCGAAGCCATCCGCGCCGCGCACTTGCGCGTGGTTGTCGATCCCATGGGCGGCGCAGCCCAGGACTATCTAGCCGACTTGCTGCGCGAGCTTGGGGTTGAGGTGCACGAGATTCACGCCGGGCAGGCGTCTGATCAAGAAGATATCTGCCCCGACCCCGTTGAGCCTTGGGTGGACACTTGCGAGCGCACGGTTATCGAGGACGGAGCTTGCGTTGGCCTGGTGACCGACGGCGACGCCGACCGTATCGGCGCGGTTGACGAGCGCGGCAGATATATACATCCGCATCAGATCATGGCGCTCGTTTTGGGCGACTTGGTTCAATTTCGTAATTTGGAGGGGCGCGTCGTCGTCAATCTTTCATGCTCGACGCTCGTGCGTCGGATTGCCGAGGCGCTTGGCTGCCGCGTGACCGTCAAACCAGTCGGTTTCAAATATATAGCGGCGGAGATGAAGAAGGGCGGCGTCCTCATGGGCGGCGAAGAAGCCGGTGGTATCGGCATCGCCGCGCATATGCCCGAGCGCGATGGAATCCTCGCCTGTCTGATTCTGTGTGAGCTTATGGCAAAGACGGACGCGCCTTTGGGCGTTCTGGTCGACCAACTCGAGGACAGTTTTGGTAAGATGAGTTACGGTCGACGCGATTTGCGCCTTGAGGCCGAAGATGCCGAAACGTTACGAACCCTGCTGCCGGGCGTAAACCCCAAGTCGATTTGTGGCAAGGTGCCGCAAAACGTTAGTCATATGGACGGCTTGCGTCTGTCATTCGAGGATGACACGTGGCTGCTGGTCCGTCCTAGCGGGACCGAACCAGTGGTGCGCGTCTACGCCGAGGGGTTCTCGGTGGAAGAACGTGATGAGTTGCTCGATGCCGGCTGTGCTTTAGCTAGGGGGGCGTATCCGCTTTAACCATGAGACTGCCTTATATAAAGAGATGCTCGGCGAGCGGTAGTTAACGGCTGGCAAGCGTTAGTCGGATCACAAGATATGTAGGAAATGTGTACGCCCAGATTCCCGCCCCCGGCGCCCCTCCGGTCTGGCAATATATCTCCTTGCCGCGCGGCCCGGTCGGACCGGATCGGCCGCGGGGGCGTGCACCTTGAGAACCGGATACTGCGAGGATGGGCACACATGATGTGTCGCATCCGGGCAGACATCGAACCATTTGAAATGGTCTAACTTGGATTTGTTTTTCGCAAGGCCGCCGAGAGGCGGCCCCGAGAAATTCCTTTTCCTATCTAGTAGAACCATATGAATCGAACGGAACCGATCAGCGATGAACTGAGGGGACCGGACGGGCTCGAGGCCCAGAATATTTGGACGGAGAGTTCGATCCTGGCTCAGGATGAACGCTGGCGGCGCGCCTAACACATGCAAGTCGAACGGCACCCACCTCCGGGTGGAAGCGAGTGGCGAACGGCTGAGTAACACGTGGAGAACCTGCCCCCTCCCCCGGGATAGCCGCCCGAAAGGACGGGTAATACCGGATACCCCGGGGTGCCGCATGGCACCCCGGCTAAAGCCCCGACGGGAGGGGATGGCTCCGCGGCCCATCAGGTAGACGGCGGGGTGACGGCCCACCGTGCCGACAACGGGTAGCCGGGTTGAGAGACCGACCGGCCAGATTGGGACTGAGACACGGCCCAGACTCCTACGGGAGGCAGCAGTGGGGAATCTTGCGCAATGGGGGGAACCCTGACGCAGCGACGCCGCGTGCGGGACGGAGGCCTTCGGGTCGTAAACCGCTTTCAGCAGGGAAGAGTCAAGACTGTACCTGCAGAAGAAGCCCCGGCTAACTACGTGCCAGCAGCCGCGGTAATACGTAGGGGGCGAGCGTTATCCGGATTCATTGGGCGTAAAGCGCGCGTAGGCGGCCCGGCAGGCCGGGGGTCGAAGCGGGGGGCTCAACCCCCCGAAGCCCCCGGAACCTCCGCGGCTTGGGTCCGGTAGGGGAGGGTGGAACACCCGGTGTAGCGGTGGAATGCGCAGATATCGGGTGGAACACCGGTGGCGAAGGCGGCCCTCTGGGCCGAGACCGACGCTGAGGCGCGAAAGCTGGGGGAGCGAACAGGATTAGATACCCTGGTAGTCCCAGCCGTAAACGATGGACGCTAGGTGTGGGGGGACGATCCCCCCGTGCCGCAGCCAACGCATTAAGCGTCCCGCCTGGGGAGTACGGCCGCAAGGCTAAAACTCAAAGGAATTGACGGGGGCCCGCACAAGCAGCGGAGCATGTGGCTTAATTCGAAGCAACGCGAAGAACCTTACCAGGGCTTGACATATGGGTGAAGCGGGGGAGACCCCGTGGCCGAGAGGAGCCCATACAGGTGGTGCATGGCTGTCGTCAGCTCGTGTCGTGAGATGTTGGGTTAAGTCCC
>OGTL01002807.1_pt1 | contig 12446 bp, 10 predicted proteins | sample 1553601 | NCBI WGS metagenome assembly OGTL01 (sample SAMEA2580112, study PRJEB22360) | human gut metagenome | biome: human gut; feature: human-associated habitat; material: faeces | place: Denmark | collected 2008/2010 | reverse complement strand
GAGCCTGACCGTCTGAGACTGTATCCGGATCCGGCCTGTACCCGCCTGGTGGATGCGATTGCAAAGCAGAAAGGTTTAAAACCGGAGCAGATATTTGTCGGTGTTGGTTCCGATGATGTTCTCGCCATGTGTTTTATGACCTTTTTTAATAGTGAAAAACCAATCCTGTTTCCGGATATTACCTATTCTTTTTACGATGTTTGGGCGGAGGAATTTCGTATTCCGTATGAGACACAGCCGCTGGATGATGATTTCAATATCCGAAAAGAGGATTATTATAAAGAAAACGGTGGTGTGATTTTTCCAAATCCGAGCGCACCGACCGGGGTGGAAGCATCCCAGGAGATGATTGAGGATATTTTGCAGCACAATCAGGATGTTATCGTGATCATTGATGAGGCATATGTGGATTTTGGGGCCAGGACAGCCCAGCCGTTACTTGAAAAATATGATAATCTGATCGTAGTGCAGACATTTTCAAAATCACGTTCCATGGCGGGAATGCGCATTGGATATGCCATGGCATCACCGGAACTGATCAAATATCTGAATGATGTAAAATATTCCTTCAATTCCTATACAATGGATCAGACGGCATTGGATCTCGGTGTGGCATCCATCGAAGATCAGGCATATTTTGAGGAAACTTTACATAAGATCATTCAGACAAGGGAACGTGTAAAACTGCGGTTGACAGAACTTGGATTTACGTTCTGTGATTCCAGAAGCAATTTTATTTTTGCATCTCACAAAAGCTGTCCGGCAGAGGAATTATTTGAAAAATTAAAAGAAAAAGATATTTATGTCCGTTATTTTAATAAACCGCGTATTCATAATTATCTGCGTATCACAATCGGAACAGATGCTGAGATGGACGAGTTCCTGTCGGAAGTAGAGAATTATCTGAAGGAATCCGGCAGATTATAAGCACATTGTGCATAGGATGCAAACATGGGAATCTCAACTCTGACTGAGAGAAAAAATGATTTTAGGAGGATTATATGGAAAGTCTGGTAACCTGGTTTACAAGTACCTTAGGTGCACATATTTCAAGGGAAGCAATTGTGTTTATTATTTCACTGTTTCCGATTCTGGAACTGAGAGGAGGTATTCTGGCATCATCGTTACTTGATGTTACGATGTGGAAAGGAATCCTGATCAGCGCGGTAGGAAATATTCTTCCGATTCCGTTTATTTTATTTTTTATCAAAAAAATATTTACAGCAATGAAGAAAACAAAGTTGTTGCGGCCACTGGTTGAGAAGATGGAAAACAAAGCAATGAAAAAGCGTGACCAGATTGAAAAATATGAATTCTGGGGACTGGTGTTATTCGTGGGAATCCCTCTTCCGGGAACCGGCGCATGGACAGGGTCTCTGATTGCAGCACTTCTGGGAATGAAATTTAAGAAAGCATTTCCGGCTGTTATCATTGGAATTTGTATGGCAACTGTAATTATGTGGTTTATATCGTATGTACTTCTTGGAGGGGTACATCTGTTAGGATAAAGATAAGGGAAAAGATATGTCTATGAAAGTAAATAAAGTTCTGCCATCACCGGCAGAACTGAAAGAAGAATATCCGCTGTCAGAGAAACTGATTCAGTTAAAGAAAGAACGAGACGCAGAAATACGTGATATTTTTACCGGAAAATCCGATAAATTCGCAGTGATCATCGGACCTTGTTCGGCAGATAATGAAGATTCTGTATGTGAATATGTATGCCGTCTGGCGAAGGTAAATGAAAAGGTAAAAGACCGCCTGGTATTGATTCCGAGAATCTATACTAATAAGCCAAGGACGACCGGTGAAGGATATAAGGGAATGCTTCATCAGCCAGATCCGGATAAAGCTCCGGATCTGTATGCTGGAATTATGGCAATCCGTAAGATGCATATTCGTGCAATGAAAGAAAGCGGACTGACAGCAGCGGATGAAATGTTATATCCGGAAAACAGAAGTTATCTGGATGATATCCTTTCCTATGAGGCAGTGGGTGCAAGATCGGTGGAGAATCAGCAGCACCGGCTGACGGCAAGTGGTATGGATATTCCGGTTGGAATGAAAAATCCGACCAGTGGAGATCTTTCTGTAATGCTCAACTCGATCGTAGCAGCACAGATGGGACACCGGTTCATTTACAGAACGATGGATGTAACGACGTCTGGTAATCCACTTGCACACACGATCCTTCGTGGCGGAGTTGACAAGTACGGACAGTGCATACCAAATTACCATTATGAAGAATGTGTAAGACTCTGGGAATTATATCAGAAAAAAGATCTTAAGAATCCGGCAGCAGTGATTGATGTGAATCATTCGAATTCAAACAAGAAATATAAAGAACAGATTCGTATTGTAAGTGAGGTACTGCATTCGCGCAGATATAACCCGGATCTTAAGAAGATGATTAAAGGAGTTATGGTAGAAAGTTACCTGGAAGAAGGCAGACAGGATATATCGGCTGATATGATCTATGGAAAATCGATCACAGATCCATGTATTGGATGGGAAGATACAGAAAAGCTGATCTATAAAATTGCTGAAGAATGTTAAAATAAAAACAGAAGAATTATCTACAGAACCTGCCAGTGGCAAGTTCTGTAGACAATAAATGAAGAAAGTCACATGAAAAGTTTTGGCGGAAACTTCTCATGTGACTTTCTTACAAAACGCTATCAAGAGAGGGTTCGTGGGAGGGGTAGTACCATCCAAACACGAACAATTTGCGAAATCGTCGTTTCACATAATAAAATAATACATCAGGTAACTGTATTATTTGTTATTATTTTATCAATCATTTTCGGATTCGTAAATAGGCAAAATGACAAAAAAATAACGGAATTTTTGTAAGAATTGGCAAATATGCACTTTAAGAGCCTGTGTCTTTAAAAATGTAAAATTCTATGATAAAATGAAATATGAAACAAGTGTAAGATTTAGGATAAGGAGATTTTAGGATGGAAAAGATATATGACGTAACAGCACTTGGAGAAATGCTGATCGACTTTGCAGTGAATGGGGAAAGTGAGCAGGGAAATCAGTTGTTTGAAGCCTGCCCGGGTGGTGCGCCGTGTAATGTGCTTGCAATGTTGAACAAACTTGGAAGAAAAACCGCATTCATTGGAAAAGTTGGGGATGACCAGTTTGGTAAACTGTTAAGAGATACGATTACAAATATCGGAATAGAAGCAAAAGGACTTGTGATGGATCAGGATATCCACACGACACTGGCTTTTGTACATACTTTTCCGGATGGTGACAGAGAATTTTCTTTTTACCGCAAACCGGGAGCTGATATGATGCTGAAGGAAGAGGAAGTAGATTATGATCTGATCCGCCAGTCAAAGGTATTTCACTTTGGAACACTTTCTATGACAGATGAGCCGGTGAAGAGTGCAACAAAGAAGGCACTTGCAGTCGCTAAAGAAGCAGGCTGCATGATCACATTTGATCCGAACTTACGTCCGCCGCTGTGGAAGACTCTGGATGAAGCGAAAGCACAGATGGAATATGGCTTCGAAAATTGTGACGTACTGAAGATCTCTGACAATGAGATCCAGTTTGTATCAGGAAAAGAAGATTATGATGAAGGAATTAAGTATCTTCAGGAAAAGTATCAGATTCCTCTTATCTTCCTGACGATGGGAAAAGAAGGAAGCAGAGCCTACTATAAAAACTTTCGTGTAGAGCAGCCGGGATTTACTGTGAAAGCAATTGAGACCACAGGAGCAGGAGATACATTCTGCGGATGTTCGATCAACGGTGTATTAAAGTACGGTCTGGATAATCTGGATGAGGCAAAATTAAAAGAGATTCTGACATATGCGAATGCAGGTGCAGCACTGATCACAATGAAAAAAGGTGCGATCCGTTCGATGCCGGAACCGGAAAATATCAAAGAACTGATCGGGAAATAGGTAATTATGGGAGTACGCAGAATGCTGGCCGTATGGGCAGCGAAGATAAGTGAAAAAGCAAGTGTACATATCTTTCACCGCCAGGGCGTGACCTGGGCGGGAAAGATTGCACTGAAGATTGATCCAAGCATCCTGCATGATCTTGCGGGACAAGTCAGAAAAGACATTTTTATTGTATGTGGAACCAATGGAAAGACGACAACCAACAATATGCTCTGTGCAGCAATCGAGAAGGAAGGTTATAAAGTAATCTGTAACCATACCGGTTCCAACATGTTGAATGGTGTTGTGGCAGCCTTTGTATTAGGTGCGGGTTTAAGTGGTAATCTGGATGCGGATTATGCATGTATCGAGATTGATGAAGCTTCGACAAGAAGGGTATTTCCACACTTTAAGCCGGATTATATGGTACTGACGAATCTGTTCCGTGACCAGCTTGACCGTTACGGTGAGATCGACATTACAATGAATATCTTAAAAGAAGTGATGCAGAGTGCACCAAAGATGAAGGTGATCGTGAACGGGGATGATGCATTGTCTGCTTACCTTGCAATGGAAAGCGGTAATCCGTATGTAACTTACGGAATCAGTGAAAAGGTAGTGGATGATAAGGATTCCCATGAGATCAGAGAGGGACGTTTCTGTAAGAAATGCGGAGCACCGTTAAAATATAATTTCTATCACTACAGCCAGCTTGGCGATTATGCATGTACAGGCTGTGATTTTAAGCGTCCGGCAATTGAATATGATGCATCGGATGTGGCAGTCAGCGACCATCTTGCGTTTACGGTAGATGGCAGACGCCTGGAGGCCAATTATAAAGGCTTCTATAATGTATATAATATTCTGGCAGCCTACGCGGCTGGAAGAACCGGAGGGCTTGGGCTGGAGCATTTTCAGGATATGCTAACAGATTTCAACCCGGAAAACGGACGTATGGAGCAGTTTGAGGTAAAAGGCACAAAGATCGTGCTGAATCTTGCGAAGAATCCGGCAGGATTCAATCAGAATATCTCAGCGGTTATGCAGGATGATTCCATGAAGGATGTGATCATTGTGATCAATGACAATGCACAGGATGGAACGGATGTTTCGTGGCTTTGGGATGTGGACTTTGACAGATTTAAGGGTGCTAATGTGAATTCGATTACAGTAAGCGGTATCCGTTGTCAGGATATGAGACTTCGTATGAAATATGTGGACATCCCATCTATGCTGGAAGCAGATGTTGAAAAGGCAATCCGGGAAAGGGTTGAAGATGGCTGTGGCAACCTGTATGTACTGGTGAATTATACGGCTCTGTTCAGTACCAGAAATGTATTGAAAAAGATGGAGGAAGAAAGATAATGGATACAAAAGATATGAAAATTACGATAGGGCATCTGTATCCAGATCTTTTGAATCTGTACGGCGACAGAGGGAATATCGCATGTCTGATGAAACGATGTATCTGGCGTGGAATTGAAGCAGAGACGATAGAGTTTAATACAGGGGATCAGATTGATTTTTCAAAATTGGATATTGTACTGTTAGGCGGAGGTTCAGACCGTGAACAGGCAATCGTATGTAAAAGTCTTCTTGAGATTCAAAGTGAATTCAAGGATTATGTGGAAGACGGAGGAGTTGTTATTGCAGTATGCGGAGGATATCAGCTTCTTGGAAAATATTATAAGACAGATGCCGGAATGATCGAGGGACTGAATCTGGTTGACATTTATACGGAACAGGAAGAGGGACGTCTCATAGATAATATTGTACTGGACAGTGATCTTGTAGATATGCCGGTGGTTGGATTTGAAAATCATGGGGGAAGAACATACCTCAATGGAAATAAACCATTTGGAAAAGTATTATACGGAGCGGGAAATGACGGGAAAAGCGGCTATGAAGGCGTAGTTTACAAAAATGTAATCGGTACTTATCTGCATGGTCCGTTGCTTCCAAAGAATCCACAGGTGAGTGACTATCTGATCCAGAAAGCGCTCGAAAGAAAGTACGGGGAAGTTCAGTTAATGCCTCTGGATGACAGTCAGGAAAAAGAAGCAAATGATTATATTTATCACCGTTTTGTGAAATAATGCAGGATTAAAGAGCTGATTTGCTGCGTGCGGATTCATCCCGCTGTTCCAGATATTGAAGAAAGTTTAACAATTCTTTTTTAGAAGAATTAGATAAGCGGTGAAAATGGGTGAGAAGATAGTGTTCTGATTTTTGAGCCGTTGATTTATCGGAAAGTGTGATTTCACTGATATCATCGTCCAGCAGATAATCAACTGAAACATGAAAAAGCTCAGCAAGAATCGTCAGTTTTTCGTGAGAAGGCTGACGATTCTTTGTTTCATACCCGGCAATGGTAGAACGTGCAACATTGAGATATTTTGCAACATATTTCTGGGTATAATGATTTTCTTCACGTAATTTTTTTAGTTTTTCAGAAAATGGCATGTCGGATACCTCCTAAATTGATTGGTATATTTTACCAAGTGTTGCACTGCGGAACACGGAAAGTGTCGATTCTCAACGAAATGTGTCGCAGATGTGCCGAAATGGAACAAAAAGAGGCGAAAGTGCATAAGTGGAGAACAAACAGATTGAAGTGAATATTAAGAGAAGGAAGCAGATAAAGTGAGAGTAGAACGTTTTAAAATGGAAAGAGAAGGACTAGTAACGGAAGGACAGGAAGTTGAGATCAGTGAAAGAAGTGCTGTGACAGGTCAGTACACTTATCTTGTAGAGCCATCCATTGCGATGTCAGGAATTTATCGTACAAGACAGAGAATAAAGTCAAGAAAGGGAAAAATACAGAAAATCGAACAGACAGACAGAGGATTTTATCTGTTAGTAGAGATTGATGAGTAATGAAAGAAGAAACAAACGATCACCCCGTCGTTGACATGAAAGTAAAAACCACATATAATTTAATATGATGGTAATACTAAAAAATAGAATTATTAAAGAAAGGAAATGGATAGATGATAGCAAACAATGATGAGGCAAAAAGAAGTAAGATATGGACAGTCGTTACGGCTGTTACATCTGTCCTGATCGTAATTATAGCAATCTTTCTTTTAATGAAGATGTTTACAGGAAACCCACTGGAGGGATCATGGACAGATGAAGACGGTAATATGGATCTTAAGATCGGTCGGAACGGACAGATGACAGTTATACTTCCGGCATCCGGGGATGGAGAAGAAACGCAAGTTCCGATGACATATACGCTCAGTAAGGAATCCAAGACGATATCCATTCAGGAGGATGATAATAAGATTCAGGAAATTGCAGAAAAATCAAATGGTCAGTATACAGAAGAGACGTTAAAGAATGCAGTGCAGTCGATAGGAACGACATTTGAATACAGTATTGATGGCGGAACAATGACATTGACAGAACGTGAATATGGTGAGCAGATGATGTTCAATAAAAAATAGATGAGGGCCCCTCTATGCAGTGTATAGAGGGGTGTTTGTTATACATACCAAAGTATGAAATAGAAGCTGCCAGCGGCAGGTTATGTAGATACCAAAGTATGCAAAAGAAGTTGCCAGTGGCAAGTTCTCTGCATGGATATGGAAAAAGGAGGAAAATAAATGGATAACTACAGGAATAAAACCAGAAAAGTACAAATTGGGGATGTATGCATCGGTGGTGGAGAAAAAATTGCGATCCAGTCTATGACAAATACAAAGACGGAAGATGTAGAAGCATGTGTGGCACAGATTTTAAGACTTGAAAAAGCAGGATGTGATATCATTCGTGTGGCAGTGCCAACGATGGAAGCGGCAGAAAGTATCAGCAAGATTAAAAAGCAGATCCATATTCCACTGGTGGCGGATATACATTTTGATTATCGCCTGGCAATTGCAGCAATCGAAAACGGAGCGGATAAGATCCGTATCAATCCGGGAAATATCGGAGATGAAAAAAGAGTCAGAGCAGTGGTAGAAAAAGCAAAAGAATATCATATACCGATACGTGTCGGAGTTAACAGTGGATCGCTTGAAAAACATCTGGTAGAGAAATACCATGGAGTGACAGCAGAAGGACTGGTAGAAAGTGCACTGGATAAAGTGCATCTGATCGAAAATATGGGATATGATAATCTTGTAGTAAGTATCAAATCTTCAGATGTGATGATGTGTGTAAAAGCGCATGAATTGCTTGCACCGCAATGTCCATACCCGCTGCATGTCGGTATTACAGAGTCAGGAACATTACTTGCAGGAAATATAAAATCATCGATCGGACTCGGACTGATCTTAAGTCAGGGGATTGGAGATACGATTCGTGTATCTCTTACCGGAGACCCGGTAGAAGAGATCAAATCGGCCAAGCTGATCTTAAAGACACTGGGACTTAGAAAGGGTGGAATAGAAGTAGTATCCTGCCCGACCTGTGGAAGAACCAAGATTGATCTGATCGGACTCGCAAATCAGGTGCAGGATATGGTGGCGGATATTCCACTGGATATAAAAGTTGCTGTTATGGGATGTGTGGTAAACGGACCTGGAGAAGCAAAAGAAGCAGATATCGGAATTGCCGGAGGATGCGGAGAAGGTCTTTTAATCAAGAAAGGTGAAATTGTCAAAAAAGTAAAAGAAGAAGAATTATTGGAAACGTTAAGACAGGAGTTGTTACACTGGAATGAGTAAACCGTTTTTTGAGGTATTTCCGACATTAAAAGTAAAAGATGATATACAGATGATGTTTCAGGGTGTGGAAGTGACGAAAGTTTCTACCAATTCAACAAGGGATTTTATCCGTGTCAGCCTTTACAGCAGACATCTGATCCAGAAAAAACATATTTACGAAGTAGAACGCCTGCTAAAACAGCAGCTGTTTGCCAGAAGTCATATCCAGGTGTCGGTAAAAGAGCAGTATGATCTTTCAGAACAGTATACACCGGAAAATCTGATGAATGAATATTATGACAGCTTCCTGATGGAACTGGATCAAAGAAGCGTAGTAGAGCGGAATATGCTGCAGAATGCAAGTTATGAATTTGAAAACGGAAATATCCTCTGTCTGACACTGACTGATACCATTGTTGCACAGGGAAAAAAGGATTCGCTATCTACATATCTTTCAGATGTGTTTGAAGAACGGTTTCACAGGCCTGTGGAGATTCGAGTTCTTTATGAAAAAGCAAAAGACAGCAAGCTGAAATACAACGAGGCGAAATTAGAGCAGGAAATCGAAGCAATCAGAGAACAGTCGCAGGCCGTAAAAGCAAAGAAAGCACAGGAACTGGAACAAAAAGAAGAGAAGAAAGACGAAAAGACCAAAGCAAAAAGCAACTCAGCAGGAGAAAGCGGGAACAATACCAAAAGTGGCGGAAGAAGTTCAGGTGGATTTAAGAAGGGCGGCTCATTCGGAAAAGGTGGATATTCCTTTGTACGTAAAGCTACCGATGATCCAAACCTTATCTACGGACGTGATTTTGACGATGAGACGATAGAACTTAAGAATGTCCTGGGAGAGATGGGAGAGATTACCATCCGCGGAAAAGTCATCAGCATGGAGACCAGAGAGATACGTAACGAGAAGACGATCATTATGTTTGCAGTTACGGATTTTACGGATTCTATTATGGTGAAAATGTTTGTGCGGAATGATCAGCTGGCAGATATCCTGGGGGATATTAAGAATGGCGCATTTCTGAAATTAAAAGGTGTGACAACGGTTGACCGTTTTGATTCGGAACTGAATATCCAGTCGGTAGTCGGAATCAAAAAGATCAGTGATTTTACAGAATCCAGAGTGGATACGGCACCGGAAAAGCGTGTGGAGCTTCACTGCCATACAAAGATGAGCGATATGGATGCGGTAACTGATGTAACAACATTGCTGAAACAGGCGCATGACTGGGGGCATCCGGCGATGGCGATTACAGATCACGGTGTCGTTCAGGCATTTACAGATGCGAACCATTATATTGAGTCGCTGGATAAGGATGATCCGTTTAAAGTGATTTACGGTGTGGAAGGCTACCTGGTGGACGACCTGACTGATGTGGCAGTGAATGAAAAGGGACAGCCACTGGATGATACTTATGTAGTATTTGACCTTGAGACGACAGGGTTCAGTCCAATTAAGGATAAGATTATTGAGATTGGTGCGGTGAAGGTAGAACATGGAGAGATTACTGATAAGTTCAGCACATTCGTTAATCCGAAAGTACCGATTCCATTTCAGATCACACAGCTTACCAGTATTACAGATCAGATGGTTATAGGAGCACCGGATATCGAGACAGTTCTTCCACAATTCCTGGAATTTATCGGTGATGCGGCACTGGTCGCACACAATGCATCCTTTGATGTAAGCTTTATTGAACAAAATTGCAGATATCAGGATATCCAGCCGGATTTCACATCGGTGGACACCGTGGCGATGGCGCGTATTCTTCTGCCGACACTTTCAAAGTACAAGCTGAATGTAGTGGCGAATGCACTGCATATTTCGCTGGAAAATCATCACAGGGCTGTTGATGATGCCGGGGCAACAGCAGAGATATTTGTGAAATTTGTAGAAATGTTAAAAGACAGGGGGATTTATGACCTGGCAAAACTGAATCAGTTCGGCGAAAATAATGCGGATGCTGTCCGCAAGCTTCCATCATACCATGTGATCATTCTGGCACTGAATGAAGTGGGACGCGTGAATCTGTATACGCTGATCTCGATGTCACATCTGAAATATTATGCGAGAAGACCGAGAATTCCAAAGAGTGAACTGTCGAAATACAGAGAAGGACTTCTGGTGGGAAGTGCCTGTGAGGCAGGAGAACTTTATCAGGCAATACTGAATGACAAATCAGAAGAACGCATTGCAAAGATCGCCAACTTTTATGATTATCTGGAGATTCAGCCGCTTGGAAACAACCAGTTTATGATTGAAAGCCCGAAGATCACGAAGGTACAGAAAGAGGAAGACTTAAAAGAAATCAACAGGAAGATCGTCGCACTTGGTGAACGGTTCAATAAGCCGGTTGTCGGAACTTGTGACGTGCATTTCATGAATCCGGAAGATGAGGTATACAGAAGAATCATCATGGCAGGAAAGGGCTTTGGTGATGCGGACAATCAGCCGCCGCTGTATCTTAGGACCACGGATGAGATGCTGGAAGAATTCGAATATCTGGGGTCTGCAAAGGCAAGAGAGATTGTCATCGAGAATCCGGTGAAGATCGCGGAGATGGTCGAAAAGATCACGCCGGTGCGTCCGGACAAGTGTCCGCCGGTTATCCCGGATTCGGACAAGATGCTCCGTGATATCTGTTATAATAAAGCACATTCCATGTACGGAGAGAATCTTCCGGAGATTGTTACCGAGCGTCTGGAGCGAGAACTGAATTCAATCATATCCAATGGTTTTGCCGTTATGTATATTATTGCACAGAAACTGGTATGGAAATCAGTGGAAGACGGATATCTGGTAGGTTCACGTGGTTCCGTAGGATCTTCTTTTGTAGCGACCATGGCGGGGATCACAGAGGTTAACCCATTAAGTCCGCACTATTACTGTAAGAAATGTCATTACAGTGATTTTGATTCGGAAGAAGTCAGGAAATTTGCCGGAGGCTGCGGATGGGATATGCCGGACCGTGTATGTCCGGTATGTGGAGAGAAGCTTATAAAAGATGGATTTGATATTCCGTTCGAGACTTTCCTTGGATTCAAGGGAAATAAAGAGCCGGATATTGACCTAAACTTCTCGGGAGATTATCAGAGTAATGCGCATAAGTATACAGAGGTTATCTTTGGTGCGGGTCAGACATTCCGTGCCGGAACGGTAGGTACACTGGCGGACAAGACCGCATTCGGTTATGTAAAGAAGTATTGCGAGGAGAGAAATCTTGTGATGCGTAATGCGGAGATGAAACGACTTGCAAAAGGATGTGAGGGCGTAAAACGTACGTCGGGACAGCACCCTGGCGGAATTATCGTTGTACCGTTTGAAAATGATATACATGAATTTTGCCCTGTTCAGCACCCTGCGGACGATCCTAATTCGGATATTATTACGACTCACTTCGATTACCACAAAATCGACCAAAACCTTTTAAAACTTGATGAGCTTGGACACGATGATCCGACGGTTATAAGAATGCTTGAGGATATAACGGGACTGCACGCACGGGATATTCCGATAGGTGACCCCGAAACAATGAGTTTGTTTACGTCAAATAAAGCTTTGAAATTACTTCCGGGTAAGGATATAGGTACAAATTTGGGTACATACGGAATACCTGAGTTCGGTACAAAGTTTGTACGTCAAATGCTTGAAGATACAAAGCCGACAACATTCTCTGAACTTGTAAGAATTTCGGGACTTTCGCACGGTACTGACGTGTGGCTCGGCAATGCACAGGAATTAATCAGAGAGGGCAAGTGTGACTTGTCACACTCAATATGTGCCCGTGACGATATTATGATTTATCTTATTTCGTGCGGTGTTGAAGAAGAACATGCGTTCAAGATAATGGAAATGGTGCGTAAAGGTAAAGGCTTGACACCTGAATAT
>OGTL01002805.1_pt1 | contig 12452 bp, 8 predicted proteins | sample 1553601 | NCBI WGS metagenome assembly OGTL01 (sample SAMEA2580112, study PRJEB22360) | human gut metagenome | biome: human gut; feature: human-associated habitat; material: faeces | place: Denmark | collected 2008/2010 | reverse complement strand
TGCAGAATCTGTTCGGAAGTGGCAGGGATTGCATCGCGCACCTGTATCAACTTCAAGTCTTTCCGTTTCAAAGCTGAATTTTCATCGCGCAATTTACGAGCCGTAACGATCTGTCCGGCTTTCAACGTTTGAGAATCGCCCGGATCGGTAACAACTTTTTTACCCCAAATACGGTCATTTTCGTCCATGAAGTCTCGCTTGTCGACAATCTGTTGTTCCAAGAATCGAGTATCGCCCGGATCGAGAATTTGAACCTTACGCATCATTTGACGAACAATCACCTCGAAGTGCTTATCGTTAATCTTCACACCCTGCATACGGTACACATCTTGAACTTCGTTCACGATATATTCCTGTACAGCCGTAGGCCCTTTGATAGCCAAGATATCGGAAGGAGTAACGGCTCCATCGGAAAGCGGTGTCCCGGCACGCACGTAATCGTTCTCTTGTACCAATATTTGTTTGGAAAGAGGAACCAAATATTTCTTCGTCTCACCCGTCTTGGAAACCACAGAGATTTCACGATTACCACGTTTCACTTTCCCGAAGATCACCTCACCGTCGATTTCAGAAACGACAGCCGGATTAGACGGGTTACGAGCTTCGAATAGCTCGGTTACACGAGGAAGACCACCGGTAATGTCACCGGCTTTACCAACCGCACGAGGTATCTTAACGAATACATCTCCCGTTTTAATCGTATCGCCGTCTTCAATCATCAAGTGAGCTCCCACAGGCAAAGCATAACTCTTGATTACCTGTCCGGCTTCATCGAGAATTTGTGCCGACGGTACACGGGTACGGTCTTTCGATTCGATAATGATCTTTTCTTTCAAACCAGATTGTTCGTCCGATTCTACACGATAAGTAACACCTTCTTCCACGGCTTCAAAGTTGACTCTACCGCCCACCTCCGAAACAATTACCGCATTGAAGGGGTCCCATTCGCAAATCATATCGCCTTTCTTAACGGTATCGCCGTTGTTGAAGAAAAGTTTTGATCCATAGGGAATATTGGCTGTCATGAGCACCATTTTCGTATTCGGGTCGATAATACGCATTTCGGCCAATCGACCTACGACAATCTGTACTCTTGTACCGCTATCGGATACATTTTCTACCGTACGAAGTTCGTCTATCTCCAAAATACCCTCGTAACGAGATGTAACGCTCGATACAGCCGCAATATTCGAAGCAATACCACCGACGTGGAATGTACGCAATGTCAGCTGTGTACCCGGCTCACCGATCGACTGCGCAGCAATTACACCCACAGCCTCGCCTTTTTGAACCATGCGGTTATTAGAAAGATTACGTCCGTAACATTTAGCACAAACACCTTTCTTCGATTCGCACGTCAGAACCGAACGAATCTCCACCTGTTCGATAGGAGAATCCTCTATCTTCTTGGCAATAACTTCGGTAATTTCTTCACCGGCGTGAACCAATATCTCGTTAGTCAACGGATTCACTACATCGTGAACAGACACACGTCCTAATATTCTTTCACCCAAAGAAGCTACGACCTCCTCGTTATTCTTAATCTCGGTACAAACCAAACCGCGCAATGTACCGCAATCCTCTTCATGGATAATGACATCGTGGGCTACATCGACCAAACGACGGGTCAAATAACCGGCGTCGGCTGTCTTCAATGCCGTATCGGCAAGACCTTTACGAGCACCGTGCGTAGAGATAAAGTATTCCAACACGGAAAGTCCCTCTTTGAAGTTTGCCAAAATAGGGTTCTCGATGATCTGACCGCCTTCTGCTCCCGACTTTTGGGGTTTGGCCATCAAACCACGCATACCCGACAACTGACGAATCTGATCCTTAGAACCACGAGCTCCCGAATCCAACATCATGAATACCGAATTGAATCCTTGATTGTCGGCAGAAAGTTGTTTCATCAAAATATCGGACAGACGAGAATTTACATGAGTCCATGTATCGATAATCTGATTATAACGCTCGTTATAAGTAATGAAACCCATGTTGTAGTTGTTCATGATCTGTTCCACCTCGGCGTTACCTTCGGCAACCAAAGTCTCTTTTTCGGGCGGAACGAGCACATCACCCAAATTGAAGGACAAACCTCCCTTGAATGCCATGTAGTAACCCAAGTTCTTGATATCATCAAGGAACTGAGCCGAACGAGTCACACCGCAAACTTTAATCACCTTACCGATAATATCGCGCAACGATTTCTTAGAAAGGATTTCATTGACATAGCCGATCTCCTGAGGCACATACTGATTAACCAATACACGACCCACCGACGTATTCTCGACCATGTGCTCGATAATATTACCGTCCTTATCGACATCTTTCACAACGACCGATACCGGAGCGTGCAACGAAACTTTACCTTCGTTGTAAGCGATTTCGGCTTCTTCGGGACCATAGAATTTCAGTCCTTCACCCAACGAACCCGGGCGAAGTTTAGTAATATAATACAATCCCAAAACCATATCCTGAGAAGGCACAGTGATAGGTGCACCATTGGCGGGGTTCAAGATATTATGAGCACCCAACATCAACAGTTGAGCTTCAAGAATAGCCTCATTTCCGAGAGGCAAGTGAACAGCCATCTGGTCACCGTCGAAGTCAGCGTTAAATGCTGTACAAGCGAGCGGATGCAACTGGATAGCCTTACCTTCAATCATTTTGGGCTGGAACGCCTGAATACCCAAACGGTGCAACGTCGGGGCACGGTTCAACAGCACGGGGTGTCCCTTCATCACATGTTCGAGGATATCCCATACCACAGGCTCTTTGCGATCGACGATTTTCTTAGCCGATTTTACCGTCTTAACGATACCACGCTCGATAAGTTTACGGATAATAAACGGTTTATACAATTCGGCTGCCATATTTTTGGGCAGACCGCATTCGTGCATTTTCAATTCGGGACCTACGACGATAACCGAACGCGCAGAATAATCGACACGTTTACCCAACAGGTTTTGGCGGAAACGTCCTTGCTTACCTTTCAAACTATCGGAAAGAGACTTTAACGGACGATTGGCCTCGGTTTTCACCGCACTGGACTTGCGAGAGTTGTCGAGCAAAGAATCCACAGCCTCCTGCAACATACGTTTTTCGTTTCGAAGAATAACCTCAGGAGCCTTGATCTCCATCAATCGTTTCAAACGATTGTTACGGATAATCACCCGACGGTACAAATCGTTCAAATCGGAAGTCGCGAAACGACCGCCATCGAGAGGAACCAACGGACGCAATTCGGGAGGGATAACCGGTATGACTTTCAAAATCATCCATTCGGGCCGATTCCTACCCTTCGAAGCCCGGAATGACTCAACGACTTGGAGCCGTTTCAAAGCCTCGGTTTTGCGTTGCTGAGAGCCATCGGTGCTGGCACGATGACGCAAATCGTAAGACAGCTCATCGAGATCCAAACGAGAAAGCAGATCGTAGATAGCTTCTGCTCCCATCTTAGCGATAAACTTATTCGGATCGGTATCTTCGAGCATCTGATTTTCACGAGGAAGTGAATCCATGATGTTCAAATATTCCTCTTCGGAAAGCAAATCGTAAGTAGCCAAATCCGATTGAGGTCCCGGCTGTATGACAATATAACGCTCGTAATAGATAACAGCGTCCAATTTCTTGCTGGGCAATCCCAACAAATACCCAATCTTATTGGGTAACGAACGGAAATACCAGATATGAGCTACCGGAACAACGAGCTGTATATGCCCCATGCGTTCACGGCGCACCTTTTTCTCTGTTACTTCCACACCACATCGGTCGCACACGATACCCTTGTAGCGAATACGTTTATATTTTCCGCAATGACACTCGTAATCTTTTACAGGTCCGAATATACGTTCGCAGAAAAGACCGTCCCGCTCGGGTTTATAGGTACGGTAATTGATGGTTTCGGGTTTCAAGACCTCACCGCTCGAATTTTCCAGAATCTCTTCGGGCGAAGCCAAACCGATCGAAATCTTCGAAAAGTTACTCTTTATTTTGTTATCTTTTCTAAAAGCCATATGTTTTTAATGTATAAAGAGTTATTGGCCGACTGTCACATTTCTGCGACAGTCTGGCCATTGGATTTTATTTATTCTAAGTTGACGCTAAGACCAAGACCTCTCAATTCATGCAATAACACATTCAGAGACTCGGGAATACCGGGTGTCGGCATGGGTTCGCCCTTAACGATTGCCTCATAGGCTTTCGAACGTCCAACCACGTCGTCCGACTTGATCGTCAGGATTTCCTGCAAAACATGAGAAGCACCGAAAGCTTCGAGAGCCCAAACCTCCATTTCTCCGAAACGCTGACCACCGAACTGTGCTTTACCACCCAAAGGTTGTTGCGTAATCAAAGAGTACGGACCGATGGAACGGGCATGCATCTTGTCTTCGACCATGTGGCCCAGTTTCAGCATATAGATTACCCCCACCGTAGCCGGCTGGTCGAAACGCTCGCCTGTGCCACCGTCATACAAATAGGTCTTACCATAACGAGGAAGTCCGGCTTTATCGGTCCATGTATTCAAATCATCAAGGCTTGCCCCGTCGAAAATCGGAGTCGCAAATTTTTCTCCCAACTCGGCTCCAGCCCAACCTAAAACGGTCTCGAAAATCTGTCCCAAGTTCATACGAGAAGGCACACCCAACGGGTTCAAAACGATATCGACCGGAGTTCCGTCGGCCAAGAAAGGCATGTCTTCCTGACGAACGATACGCGAAACGATACCCTTGTTACCGTGACGTCCGGCCATCTTATCGCCCACGCTTATCTTACGCTTCTTAGCAATATACACTTTGGCCATTTGCACGATACCGGAAGGAAGTTCATCTCCGATAGAAATATCGAATTTCTTACGACGCAACTCGGCATCATATTCTTTATACTTCTTCAAATAATTGATGATAGTAGCGCGTATCAATTCGTTCTTAGCGGCATCGGTCGTCCACTTGCTTACCTGTACCGTCGTATAATCGATTTTATTCAGAACAGCCTGAGTGAATTTCGTTCCCTTCGACACGACATCGGTTCCCATGAAATCTTTCACACCCTGAGAAACCTTACCTTGTGTCAAAACAAGCAACTTATCGATGAGAATGGCTTTCAAACCGTTCATCTTTTCTTCATATTCCTCGTCGAGTTTCGGAAGAATGGCTTTGTCGCTGAGTTTCGATTTTTTCTTTTTAATGGCACGAGAGAATAGATTCGTACCGATAACGACACCTTTCAACGAAGGAGTAGCTTTCAAGGAAGCATCTTTCACATCGCCGGCCTTATCACCGAAAATCGCACGAAGCAATTTTTCTTCGGGAGAAGGATCGGATTCTCCTTTCGGAGTAATCTTACCGATCATAATATCTCCGGGATTAACCTGAGCTCCGATACGAATAATACCACGTTCATCGAGGTCTTTCGTAGCATCCTCGCTTACATTGGGAATATCGGAAGTAAGTTCCTCCATACCGCGCTTGGTTTCACGCACTTCCAACGAATATTCATCGACGTGAACCGAAGTAAGAATGTCTTCACGAACGACACGCTCGTTCAACACGATAGCATCCTCGTAGTTATATCCTTTCCACGGCATGAATGCGACTTTGAGGTTACGACCCAAAGCCAACTCGCCATTCTCGGTGGAATAACCTTCGGTAAGAATATCCCCGGCTTTAACCCGGTCTCCCTTGTGGCAGATAGGACGCAAATCGATAGTCGTGCTCTGGTTCGTTTTACGGAACTTGGGTATGATATATTCTTTTACGGAATCTTCAAAACTTACAAATTCTTCATCTTCCGTACGATCGTAGCGAATACGAATCGTAGTGGCATCGACAAACTCGATAACGCCATCACCCTCGGCCGTAATCTGCGTACGAGAATCGCGAATCAACTGACCCTCGATACCCGTTCCCACAATAGGAGCTTCGGGACGCAATAAAGGAACTGCTTGGCGCATCATGTTCGACCCCATCAATGCACGGTTCGCATCATCGTGTTCGAGGAACGGAATCAACGATGCCGCGATAGAAGCTATCTGAGTAGGCGACACGTCCATCAAATTCACCTGATCGGGCGACACGACGGGGAAATCGGCCTCCAAACGAGATTTTACCCGATTGCGGACAAATGTACCGTCGTCATTCAACGGAGCATTACCCTGCGCTACCACCAAGTTTTCCTCGGCTTCGGCGGTCAAATAAACCACACCCTCGGGCGACAAATCTACTTTCCCATTTTCTACTTTTCGATACGGAGTTTCGATGAAGCCCAGATCATTGATTTTAGCATATACACAAAGAGACGAGATCAAACCGATATTAGGACCTTCAGGAGTCTCGATAGGACAAAGACGTCCATAGTGCGTATAGTGCACGTCTCGAACCTCGAAACCGGCGCGTTCGCGAGACAAACCGCCGGGGCCCAAAGCCGACATACGACGCTTGTGAGTAATTTCGGCCAACGGATTCGTCTGATCCATGAACTGCGACAAAGCGTTCGTCCCGAAGAATGTATTGATAACAGATGATATCGTCTTTGCATTAATCAAATCGATGGGAGTAAACACCTCGTTATCCCGCACATTCATTCTCTCACGAATGGTACGTGCCATACGAGCCAATCCCACTCCGAACTGATTATATAATTGTTCTCCTACCGTGCGCACACGACGGTTGCTCAAATGGTCTATATCATCGACATCGGTCTTCGAGTTAATCAACTCGATGAGATATTTGATAATTTCGATGATATCCTCTTTCGTAAGCACCTTTACATCGGGCGAGGTAGAGAGGTTTAATTTCTTATTTATTCTATAACGTCCTACTTCTCCCAAATCGTAACGTTTCTCCGAGAAGAAAAGGTTGGTAATCACCTCGCGGGCACTGGCATCATCGGCTGGCTCGGCGTTACGTAATTGGCGATAGATATACAACACGGCTTCTTTCTCCGAGTTGCTGGAATCCTTTTGCAACGTATTGAATATAATCGAGTAATCCGACGTGTTGCTATCCTCTTTATGCAACAAGATATTTTGGACTCCCGATTCGATAATATCGGCAATATGCGATTCTTCAAGGACAGTTTCACGAGGAATGACAATCTCGGTACGTTCGATAGAAACGACCTCACCGGTATCCTCGTCTACAAAGTCTTCCACCCAAGCCTTAACGACATTACCCGCCAATCTGCGGCCAATGGCTTTTTTCAAACTTGCTTTGGAGACTTTCAAGTCTTCTGCCAAACCGAATATTTCGAGAATATCCTTATCGGTCTCGAAACCAATCGCACGCAACAAAGTGGTAACGGGCAACTTTTTCTTCCGGTCGATATAGGCATACATCACGTTGTTTATATCAGTGGCAAATTCAATCCAAGAGCCCCTGAACGGAATAATACGTGCCGAATAAAGTTTTGTACCGTTAGCGTGTATACTTTGTCCGAAGAACACGCCCGGAGAACGGTGCAACTGCGAAACGACAACACGTTCGGCCCCATTGATAACAAACGTACCCTTAGCAGTCATATAAGGGATAGGACCTAAATAAACGTCTTGAATTACCGTAGCGAAATCCTCATGATCGGGATCGGTACAGTATAATTTCAATTTGGCCTTTAACGGTACGCTGTAAGTCAACCCTCTTTCGAGACACTCTTCAATCGTATATCTCGGCGGATCGATATAATAGTCCAAAAATTCGAGGACAAAGTTATTGCGCGTATCAGCAATGGGGAAATTCTCGGCGAATACCTTGAAAAGCCCTTCGTTTTTTCTTTTTTCAGGCGGGGTGTCGAGTTGCAAAAAGTCTTGAAATGACTTCAACTGAACTTCAAGGAAATCCGGATAAGGAAGCGGATTCTTAATTGAAGCGAAATTTACGCGTGGTTTACCTATTGTAGAAGACATTTATAAAAGGGATTAAGTGAACTTAATTAAAAATATATACACAAAAAGGTTAAGAATCACCGAGTGAGATGATTCTTAACCAAACTCTCTGATTAACAGATGTATTATTTAAGTTCAACTTCTGCTCCAGCTTCTTCCAATTGTTTTTTCAAAGCCTCAGCATCAGCCTTAGCAAGACCTTCTTTGATGTTGTTAGGAGCACCGTCTACAAGGTCTTTTGCTTCTTTCAAGCCAAGTCCGGTGAGTTCTTTCACCAATTTAACGATAGCAAGTTTATTTGCACCAGCAGCTTTCAAAACAACATCGAAAGATGTTTTTTCTTCAGCAGCAGCTCCACCAGCGGCAGGAGCAGCAGCAACAGCAACAGCTGCAGCAGCAGGGTCAATACCATATTCTTCTTTCAAAATTTGAGCAAGTTCGTTTACTTCCTTTACGGTCAAGTTAACTAATTGTTCTGCAAAAGCTTTCAAATCTGCCATTTTTGTATGAATTAAATGTTATTATTCGTAATAATGTTTTTTGTATAAATTTTATCTTTCTGATAGAGTCTGCAATACTCCATGTAAGGTAGAACCACTTGACTGAAGAGCCGATACAACATTCTTTGCAGGAGATTGTAAGAGGGCGATAACCTCAGCAATAAGTTCGTTTTTGCTCTTGATAGCAACAAGTGCATCAAGCTGATCGGCTCCGATATAAAACCCTTCTTCTACATAAGCGGCTTTTAGAACCAAATCTTCAGAAGTCTTTCTGAACTCCTTAATCAGCTTTGCAGGTGCATTGCCAACATTTGCAAAGAACATCGTTGTAGAACCCTTCAAAGAACCGTACAAGGGCGAATAATCGGTATCGAGCCCTTCCAGTGCCTTGTGTAACAAAGCGTTCTTAACAACCATCATTTTGATACCTTCTTTGAAACATGCACGACGTAAATTGCTTGTTTTTTCAGCATTCAACGTTGCAGTTTCTGCAAGGTAGAAGCAGCTGTACTCCTTTACAGTTTCTGCTATTTGCGCAATAATAGTGCCTTTATCTTCCTTTCTCATAATTCCTTGTTTTAGATCTCGTCAACTGATTTAGGATCAATCTTGATACCCGGGCTCATTGTACTCGAAAGATAAATACTCTTGATATAAGTACCCTTAGCAGCAGTAGGTTTCAGTTTTATCAATGTCGAAACAAATTCTTTCGCATTATCGCGAATCTGATCGGCAGTAAACGAAATCTTACCTATAGAGGCATGTACTATACCATTCTTATCGACTTTGAAATCGATTTTTCCTTGTTTTACTTCTTTTACAGCTTTAGCGACATCGGGAGTCACAGTTCCGCTCTTAGGATTAGGCATCAAACCACGAGGGCCTAATACACGTCCCAAAGCACCGATCTTACCCATGATAGCAGGCATCGTAATGATTACGTCGATATCGGTCCAACCGCCTTTGATCTTCTCGATATATTCGTCCAATCCTACGTAATCGGCTCCGGCTTCCTTTGCGGCAGCTTCGGCATCGGGAGTACAAAGTACCAACACACGCACTTGTTTACCCGTTCCATGAGGCAACGATACGACACCTCTTACCATTTGATTGGCTTTACGAGGATCAACGCCTAAGCGTACATCAATATCAAGCGATGCATCGAATTTGGTATAAGTAATATCTTTTACCAATTGAGATGCCTCGCCGAGTGAGTAGGCCTTCCCTGCTTCAATCTTTGCTAAAGCTAACTTTTGATTTTTTGTCAGTTTACCCATTTCAATTGAAGTTTATTAGTTATTTACCGGGAATTCCCCTTTTACGGTGATACCCATACTTCTCGCTGTACCAGCAACCATTTTCATCGCCGATTCTACCGTAAAACAGTTCAAATCGACCAATTTGTCCTCGGCGATTGCTTTTACCTGTTCCCAAGTAATCTCTCCTACTTTTTTACGGTTAGGCTCCGCAGAACCGCCTTTTACTTTGGCAGCTTCCATAACTTGAATAGCTACGGGAGGAGTCTTAACGACAAAATCGAAAGATTTATCGCTATAATAGGTAATTACGACCGGCAATACTTTACCGGCTTTGTCTTGGGTACGGGCATTGAATTGCTTGCAAAACTCCATGATGTTTATACCCTTAGAACCCAATGCAGGTCCTACGGGAGGAGAGGGGTTTGCTGCACCACCTTTAATCTGTAATTTGATCTGTCCAGCAATTTCTTTAGCCATTGTTTTTAATTTTGATATTATTAAAATACCGAGGGTTCATACAAGCGCGTAACCTCTTGTATTACTCCCGCTCTACTTGCGAATTTTCCAGCTCCAACGGAGTCTTACGACCAAAAATTTTAACCATTACTTTCAGTTTCTTTTTCTCGTTGTTCACCTCCTCGATAATTCCACTAAATCCGTTAAACGGACCATAGTTTACTTTTACCGTTTCACCGACATGATATACAACGGCCGGTTCGTCACCCACCTCCTGCATCTCGTCGACTGCGCCCAACATACGATTAACTTCCGAAGGCCGTAAAGGCTCCGGCTGATTGGATTTTCCGCCCAAAAAGTCAATCACATTCGTTGTATTACGCAAATGATGAACAACCTCACCTACTAAAATGGCTTCGACAAAAACATAACCCGAGTAAAGATTTTTCTCCTTTACCACCTTTTTCCCGTTACGTACGGTGTAAACTTTTTCGGTAGGTATCAAGACCTGAAATACATAATTGCCAAGATCGGTATTCTTGATTTCTGCATCAAGAACTTCTTTGACCTTGTTCTCTTTTCCGCTTATGGCACGCAAAACGTACCAGCCTTTTTTTTCTTCAGACATTGATTTACCTCCCTAATTAAAGACCTCCGTAAATAAGGTGCATGATTTTGTCAATACATTGATCCATTGCAAATATGACTATAGCGATAATAAGGGAAGCAAACATAACCACCACAGCACTATTTGCCAACTCCGACTTGGTAGGCCAAGAAACCTTATGTACCAATTCGTTATAAGAATCTTGGATATCGGCAAGTATTTTCAATTTCTTCATTGTCTCACTAAATTTTGCACGGGTCGAGAGACTCGAACTCCCGACACCTGGTTTTGGAGACCAGTGCTCTACCAACTGAGCTAGACCCGTATAAAATCAGCCCCACAAAGAGGCTGATTTTGTAGTTTTATCAAAACTAACCCTTTATAGAATTAGTCCAAAATATCTGTGATCTGACCAGAACCTACCGTACGGCCACCTTCACGGATTGCAAAACGCAAACCTTTGTCGCAAGCCACCGGAGTGATAAGTTTCACATTGATAGTAACGTGGTCACCCGGCATTACCATTTCTACACCTTCGGGGAGAGTGATTTCACCCGTTACGTCGAGCGTACGAATGTAGAACTGAGGACGATAGTGGTTGTGGAAAGGAGTATGACGACCACCTTCTTCTTTCTTCAAGATATAAACCTGAGCTTTGAATTCAGAGTGAGGTTTAACCTGTCCCGGGTGGCAGATAACCATACCACGTTTGATTTCATTCTTGTCGATACCACGGAGCAACAAACCAACGTTATCACCAGCTTCGCCTTCGTCAAGAATCTTACGGAACATTTCAACACCGGTTACAACCGATTTCTTGTCTGCTCCCAAACCGAGGATTTGAACTTCATCACCCACTTTTACGCGACCTGCCTCGATACGACCAGTAGCAACAGTACCACGACCCGTAATAGAGAAGACGTCTTCAACAGGCATCAAGAAAGGTTTATCAACATCGCGCGGAGGCAGAGGAATCCAATTATCGACAGCATCCATCAACTCCATCACTTTCTCTTCCCATTGAGCTTCGCCATTCAATGCGCCCAATGCAGATCCGCGAATAATAGGAGTATTGTCACCGTCATATTCATAGGCTGAAAGCAATTCTCTCATTTCCATTTCAACGAGTTCGAGCATCTCTTCATCGTCAACCATATCGCATTTGTTCAAGAACACAACGATACGAGGAACGTTCACCTGACGAGCCAACAAGATATGCTCACGAGTCTGAGGCATAGGACCATCGGTAGCTGCAACTACGATAATAGCACCGTCCATCTGCGCAGCACCAGTTACCATGTTCTTCACATAGTCGGCGTGACCCGGACAGTCTACGTGTGCGTAGTGACGATTTGCAGTTTCATATTCTACGTGAGAGGTATTGATGGTAATACCACGTTCTTTTTCTTCAGGAGCGTTATCGATAGAATCGAAAGAACGCAATTCTGAAAGACCTTTTTTTGCAAGAACCGTAGTGATAGCGGCGGTCAAGGTCGTTTTACCGTGGTCTACGTGACCGATAGTACCAATATTTACGTGTGGTTTGGTACGTTGAAACTGTTCTTTTGCCATAGCTTTGTATTATTTTATAAATGATTAGCTTTCTAAAAACTTGAGCCGATGACGGGACTTGAACCCGTGACCTCTTCCTTACCAAGGAAGTGCTCTACCGCTGAGCTACATTGGCATTCATTCTTGGAGCGGAAGACGAGGCTCAAACTCGCGACCCTCAGCTTGGAAGGCTGATGCTC
>OGTL01002778.1_pt1 | contig 12527 bp, 7 predicted proteins | sample 1553601 | NCBI WGS metagenome assembly OGTL01 (sample SAMEA2580112, study PRJEB22360) | human gut metagenome | biome: human gut; feature: human-associated habitat; material: faeces | place: Denmark | collected 2008/2010 | reverse complement strand
TTATATCGACCGTCCGAAATATGCGGCTTCCCATACGCGTAAGGCTTACTATCCGTACCAGCGTGTGTTCAACGTCGGCTTCCGTATGATCATTGAAGATTGATAATGAAAAGGTATAGATGATATCTATCAACTAATAGAGGACACAGATGTGGCAGATTGCCACCGGTTATTTCATCAAACGATTAATCTGCGTACATTTGCCGCATCTGTGAACTCTAATAAAAAAGTAAATGAAAACAAATCTCGAAAGATTTTTCTCCTCCTTTGTAACGACGATCGTCCTGTTACTGATTTATGCCTTTGGCCTGGCCGTTGCCACTTTCATCGAAAAGTATCACGGTACAGCGACAGCCAAAGCAATGGTTTATTATTCCCCCCTGTTTTTTCTGCTCCAATTCCTTTTAGTCGTTAATTTTATCGCGGCTACGATCAAACACCAATACCTGAAACGCGGCAAATGGGGACTGATGCTGACTCATTTCGCCTTTATCATCATCCTTCTCGGCGCCTTGACCTCTTTCCTTTTCGGCGAAGAAGGAATTTTGCATCTGCGTGAAGGGGAGACAAGTAACCAGATTGCTGTCCGCACTTCCGATAACACGACCTTTCATACCCTGCCTTTTTCCGTTGAACTGAAGAAATTCACCTTAACCCGCTATCCCGGTTCCGCCAGTCCCTCTTCCTACGAGAGCGAAGTGATCGTCCATGTGGACGGGGAAGACCGCGAAGAGCGGATCTTTATGAATAACGTATTGGATGTAAAAGGCTACCGTTTCTTCCAGGCCTCCTATGACCAGGACGAACACGGGACCATCCTTTCCGTCAACCGCGACGTGGCGGGGCGGAACATCACCTACACCGGATATCTGTTGCTGGTCATCGGCCTGATCCTTTGCCTGGTCGGTAAGGATTCCCGCTTTATGCGTCAGAGCCGCCGCCTGAAAGAATTGCGCAAGGCGACCAACGTAGCGGTCCTGTTGCTTGCGCTCCTTGCCGTACCCCTGTCCGTAAATGCCGGCGGGAAGGCTTCCCCGATGCTCGATGCCGTGCAGAAATATGCGGTGAGCCCGGAACATGCTGCCCTCTTCGGAGCCCTTCCGATCCAGTCGGGTAGCGGCCGTATGATGCCGGTCAATACCTTCTCTTCGGAGATTCTACGTAAGCTCCATAAGTCGGATAAGATCGGTCAGTTGAACTCTGACCAGTTCCTTTTGAGCCTTTTAGCCATGCCCGATATGTGGATGCGCGTTCCCTTTATCGCCCTGTCCAATCCGGAGTTGGCCGCCTATTATGACCTGACGGACGGCGAGTGCGCCTATATCCAGGCCTTCGACAGTAACGGCAACTACAAACTGCAAGAGAAGCTGGAAGAAGCCTATAACAAGATGCCTGCCCAGCGTACGCGTTTCGACAAGGACCTGATGAAACTGGACGAGCAGTTGAACATCTTCCATCAGCTGATCAATCACCAGATGCTGAACCTTTTTCCGAAAGAAGACGATCCGAATCATAAATGGTATGCACCCGGCGATGACCTCTCTGCCTTTACCGGCAAAGACTCCATGTTCGTCTCCCGTATTTTCGACTGGTATTTAGGCGAAGTGCAGGAGGGCTTGAAGAGCGGCGATTGGGCGAAAGCCGATGAAGTGGTCGGCATGATCGACACCTACCAGCAAGCCAAGAACAAGACACTCGATATCAGTCCGAAGCGCATGCAGGCCGAATTGAAATATAACAAGATGGATGTCTTCCGCTATTGCAAGATCGGCTATCTGGTCTTGGGCGGACTGTTGTTGGTCCTTTCTTTCGCGATGCTGTTCCGCCGGACCCGCTGGATGAAGGTTGCCGTATGGCTGTTAGGAGCCGGCGTACTGGTCGTCTTCCATTATCATATGTTCGGAATGGGGATGCGCTGGTATATCGGTGGCTATGCTCCTTGGAGCAATTCCTACGAGACGATGGTCTATGTGGGATGGGCGACTGTCTTTGCCGGACTGTTGTTTGTGCGCCGTAGTACGATCACTTTCGCGCTGGCCACCCTGTTCGGCGGTATCATCCTCTTCGTTTCCGGTCTGAACTGGATGGACCCTGAGATCAATCCGCTCGTACCGGTCCTGAAATCGCCGTGGCTGATGTTCCATGTGGCGGTCATTGTTGCCGCTTACGGCTTTTTCGGTATCAGTTGCCTGATCGGGCTGACCAATATGGTGATGATGTCCGTCGCCGGAAAGAAGAACAAAGAGATATTGAAAGCCCGTATCACCGAACTGAGTATTGTGGGTGAGATGGCGTTGTGGGTAGGGCTTGCCCTGATGACTGTCGGCACTTTCCTCGGTGCTGTCTGGGCGAATGAGTCCTGGGGCCGTTATTGGGGGTGGGACCCGAAGGAGACCTGGGCGCTGATCACGATGGTCGTCTATGCCGTAGTGACTCATCTCCACTTGGTGAAACGCTGGAATAGTCTTTGGTTGTTCAATCTGGCATCCGTGATCGCGTTCGCTTCCGTGCTGATGACTTTCTTCGGTGTCAATTATTTCCTGAGCGGAATGCATTCATACGGTCAAAATGATAATGTGCATGGAATATTCACCTATCTTTATATCGCCTTGGGGGTAGTCGTTGTCCTGGCTGTCCTTTCGTACAGGAGATGGAAGACGAAGGTGTGAAACATATATGTTTTGAAAACGAAACATGGGTGTTTTGAATGCGAAACATCTATGTTTTGAGGTTGAGAGAACTGATAACGAATAAAAATAGTACGAACACTTAAAATTAATTAGTCATGAGAACATTTAATCATGTCGGTATCGTAACGACAGAACAAGTAGAAGGGGCTATGTTTAACGAAGGCCTGAAAGTATGGTTGACAGACTATAGCAAAAGTCCGAATCGCATCGAATTCCTGAAATTCGAGGAAGGCAGCTGTCTGCCCGAACTGGTACAGAAACAGGGACACATTGCCTACACCGTTCCTTCTTTGGAGGAAGAGTTGAAAGGCAAGAAGGTGATCTTCGGCCCGGCCGTATGCGACGAACACTTGACGATCGCTTTCATCGAAGAAGAAGGCATCGCTATCGAAATCATGGAAATCAAATAATAACATTAATAACATACTTAAATAAAGGAGGAATATACCATGTCAGACATAAAGACAAAATTTATAAATGATCCCGAACAGATAACACCCGAATTGTTGGAAGGTTATGTATTGGCATATCCGGACCAGGTCAAGTTAGGTGGTGAAAACATCGTCGTACGTGCCAATCCGAAGAGCGAAGACAAAGTGGCTATCGTGACTTTGGGCGGTTCCGGTCATGAACCCGCATTGAGCGGATTCGTAGGCGAAGGTATGCTGGACTGCTCTGTCGTGGGCGACATCTTTGCCGCTCCCGGTGCACAACGTCTGTTCCAGGCTTTGCAGCTGATGAAGCGTGAAGCCGGTATCCTGTTGGTTGTCCTGAACCACTCCGGCGACGTGATGAGTGCGAACATGGCTTGCCAGTTGGCAGAACGTGTAGGCATCAAGGTGAAACAAGTGCTGACTCACGACGATATCAGCGCCGGTATCGGTGCCGACATCAACGACCGTCGCGGCTTGGCCGGTTGTGTGCCTTTGTATAAAATATTAGGTGCTGCAGCCGAAGAAGGCAAGACGCTTGACGAGCTGGTCGAAATCGCCGAACGCTATAACAACAACGTCGCTACTCTGGCCGTTGCCATGCGCTCTTGTACGCATCCGCAGAACGGCGGTACGATCACCGACCTGCCCCAGGGCATCATGGAGATCGGTATGGGACAGCATGGAGAAGGCGGTGGCGGACAGGAAGCTTTGGTTTCTGCCGACGATACAGCTGAGAAAATGGTGGGTTTGTTGATGCGTAAATTGCAAAGTCAGGCCGGTGACCGGGTGTTGCTGTATATCAATGGAGTGGGAGGTACAACCCATATGGAAATGAATATTGTATTCCGCAGGGCTTATCAGGTGCTCGAAGCAGCCGGAGTGAAAGTGGTGGACGGACGTATCGCTGAAATGCTGACTGTACAGGAACAATCCGGTTTTCAGATGATCCTGGCAAAGATGGACGATGATCATATCGATTATCTGAAAAACCATATGGCAAATGCTCCTTATTGGACGACAGTAGGGAAGTAAAAAGATCTCGAATTAAGACTTATAGCAAAATGAAACTAACAATAGATAACTTTAAAAGCATGATGAATCTCTCCCTGGCGAATGTAAAAGCCAGGGAAGAGGAATTCTCTAAGCTGGATGCTATAGCCGGGGACGGTGACCACGGAACGGCTATCGTAACCGCTTTGACGATTATCGCCGGAGATGCGCAGCAAGGTACCGAATTTCCGGCTATGCTGAACGATATGGGGATGGGCGTGATGATGAAAACCAGCGGATCCACCAGTACCCTGTTAGGTGCTTTATTTATGGGGATGGGCGAAGCCTTGGAACCGCTCGGGGTGACGGATGAATTGAATGCCGCTCAGGTAAAAGTAATGTTCCGGGGAGGTCTGACCGGAGTCGAAGAACAGACGAAGGCAAAACTTGGAGATAAAACGATGATGGATGCTTTGGTGCCGGCTGTCGTAGCAATCGAGAGCTGTGATTCCGAAGATGTGAAGGAGCTGTTGAAGGCGGGAGCGGAAGCTGCCTTGAAAGGGGCCGAAGCAACTGTGAATATGAAAGCTAATTTCGGCCGTGCCCGTAACCTGGGCGAACGGTCGGTCGGTTTTGCCGATGCCGGAGCAACCTCCTGGGCTTGTCTCTTCGAATCTTTTTACCAGGGACTTGAATAACCTTTTACTTTTAACCTTTTACTATTTTTGAAATGGCAGATTTAGACGGAATTTTAGAAAATAAAGATAAAGATTACGGGATTGGAATTCCTGTGCAACACCAGACTTTCTTTTTGAAAGGTATCGACAATTGTGATTGGGGAATCAAAGACCGGATGTCCCGGATTTTTAATGTAAAATCAGGCCACACGGTGATGCTTGCTTTCGATCATGGTTATATCATGGGGCCTACCTCGGGTTTGGAACGCCTTGATTTGGGCATAGTCCCCTTGATCCCGTATGCCGACTCGATTATGTGTTCGCGGGGATCTTTGCGTTCGGTGGTTCCTGCCGATAGTAATAAAGCGGTTTGTCTGCGTTATTCTGCCGGTACTTCTGTTTTGACCGAGTTGAACAACGAATGTGTGTTGGATATTCAGGATGCTATCCGGCTCAACGCTTCGGCTTTAGCGGTGATGGTGTCTGTCGGTGGAACTTATGAAGCGAAGACTATCGAGAACCTGGTCAGAACGGCAGACTACGGCTATAAATACGGTATACCTACCATGGGAGTGACGGCTGTGGGAAAAGAGATGGCTCGTGATGCCCGTTATTTCTCTACGGCTGCCCGTATTTGTGCAGAGAACGGAGCTACTTTTGTCAAGACCTATTATTGTGAAGGTTTTGGGAAAGTCGTGAACTCTTGTCCGGTACCTATCGTGATTGCCGGTGGAAAGAAACTGGAAGAAAAAGATGCTCTGGAATTGTGCTATAAGGCCATTAATGAAGGTGCTTGCGGTGTGGATATGGGACGAAATGTATTTCAGTCCGACAGCCCGGTAGCTATGATCCAGGCGGTGCGTGCAGTTGTACATGAGAAGTATACGCCGGAACAGGCTTTTCAACTGTTCAATGACTTGAAACATAATTGAAACCGAAATAATTAAAAATTTATGTTGAAGCAAACACTGCTTACCTGTTGTCTGGCCCTGGTTATCATGATCGGGTACGGACAAAAAAGTAAAACGAAAACTCCGGTTTCCTGGGAAAGTGTGGTGGTGCAAGAGAAGATGAAGGTTGGGGAACTGATGAAGAAAAATCATCTTCCGGTAGTGTCGGAAGTGATGCGGCATAATATGCCTGCACAACAGATTCAGGTGGACCTGACAGGAGTGAAGCAATTGATTCTGAAGACCTGGGGGACAGAAAACGGTACCGGTTGGGATCATGCCGTTTGGGGAAATGCCAAACTGATCACCGGCGAGGGAAAAGAAGTCTGGTTGAGTGAGATGCAGCCGGTGATGGTCCAGGCTCCGTATGGTTGTCCGTTTTATGATCGTAATTTCAATAATCAGAAACTGACAGTCAACGGCAAGAGTTATGAACACGGCATGATGTTACATGCTGACGGTATGGTGGCTTATCAGCTGGACGGTAAGTACAAGAAATTTGAAGCTGAAATCGGAATCGACGATGCCGGAACAGAGGAATCGAGTGTCGTTTTCCGGGTGCAAAATGTGGATGGTAATGAAATTCTGACCCGTTTGGCTCCGAAATATGGAAAAGAAATCAATGCTTTCGCTGCTCAGGCCGGTTTTTCACCTGCCGATTGGTTGGTGACGCCCGATGCCAGCCTGGAGATGGGAGCGGTGCGGAAACTGATTCGGAATTTCCCGGAAAAACAGTATTATGAATCCCGTTTGGCTGCCCTGGAGCAGATGACTGGTACCAGGCAGATCGAGACGGCGATGAATCTGCTGAAGCAGACCCTCGAGGTCGTGCATTTAGCAGAACAGTTGCAATGGGTGAATCCGAAAGCGATCCGGATGGCACTGGAAGATATGAAACAAGCCGGTTTGAAAGGAGAGAAATACGATCAGCTGTTGCAGGAAATCGAAACGAATTATCCACTGGTGACTAAAGGTATTTACAGCGGTGATCAGGAGATGTTGGCAAAAGCCCGTCGGGTTGTGGATGCGAAGAAAACCATTTTGTTGGCGAATCCATTATTGGATGGGGATAAGATCGTAGCTACCCGTTTCCATCTGGGGGCCAATGCGCGGACTGCTATGGCGCCGGCTTTGGGTTCACCGGAGAACAACTGGTCGAGTATGTACTCTGCCGGAAGAACAGGACGGGATGGGGAGATCGTAGAACTTTCCGGATTACGTGGTGATTTGCAGATCCGTACGGTTTATAAACCTCAGCGGGATGTCAATATTGCCGATTTGCAAATGCATTGGGATGCCGATCGTTTGCTTTTCTCGTCTGTGGATGAAAAAAATCGTTGGCAGATCTATGAAATCGGTATCGATGGTAAGAACCTGCACCAGAAAATCGAAGTGGACGAACCGGATGTCGAATTCTGCGATGCTAATTATCTGCCGGACGGACGTATCGTCGCCTCTTCGAATATCGGTTATCAGGGAGTACCCTGTGTGAGCGGCTGGGATCAGGTAGGTAACCTCTCGTTGTATGATCCGAAAACCAAAGCTTTCCGCCGGTTGACTTTCGACCAGGATGGAAACTGGAATCCGGTGGTGATGAATAACGGACGAGTGATGTATACCCGCTGGGAATATACCGATCTGACGCATTATTTTTCACGGATTATCATGCATATGAATCCTGATGGGACAGAAAATAAAGCACTTTACGGAAGTGGTTCTTTCTGGCCTAACAGTACGTTCGATGTGAAGCCTTTACCCGGGAATACTACGAAGTTCGTCGGAATTGTTTCCGGTCATCATGGTATTGCCCGTTCCGGACGTCTGATGATCTTCGATCCGGCCAAATCCCGGAAAGAAGAAAAAGGGGTGGTGCAGGAACTACCGTTCCGCGACCGGAAAATTATTCCTGAAGTGAAAGACGAATTAGTGAATGGGGTATGGCCTCAGTTTATTCGTCCGTGTCCGTTGGATGACAAGTATTTCCTGGTCAGTGGAAAACTGACTCCGGATGGATTATGGGGAATTTATCTGGTAGATGTGTTCGATAACCTGACTTGTCTGGCCGAATTCGAGGGTGAAGGATTCAATTCGCCTATCGCTGTGGTAAAACGCCCGGTTCCTCCGGTGATTCCAGACCGGGTCAACCTCAACGATAAAGAAGCCACTATATTTATTCAGGATATCTATGCAGGAGAAGGAAGCATGGGCTTGCCCAAAGGAACTGTGAAAGAATTACGGATTCTGGCTTATGAATATGCTTATTGGATGACAGCTTCCGATCATGATGCCCAGGGAATTCAGTCGGGATGGGATATCAAACGGTTGTTGGGAACCGTACCGGTCGAAGAGGATGGATCGGCTATATTCAAAGTACCGGCCAATACTCCGATCGCTATTCAGCCGCTGGATGCTCAGGGACGGGCCGTACAATGGATGAGAAGCTGGTTTACTCCGATGCCGGGAGAAACCGTATCTTGTATCGGTTGCCATGAAGATCAGAACCAGATCCCTATTCCGAAGCGTACGATTGCTTCCCAGACGAAACCCCATCGCTTGCAGGCTCCTGAAGGAGGCGTTCGTTCGTTTACCTTCGACCTGGAAATTCAGCCGATCCTCGATCGGGCTTGTGTGGCTTGTCACAATGAAAAGAGTCATATGAACCTGACCGGCGGACGTATGGATACGAATTATCCGCGTTTCGGACGTCCCTGGAGCAAGAGCTACTTGGCCATCATGCCTTATGTATACCGTCAGGGAGCCGAGGCTGAAATGTATGTACTGAAACCGTACGAATATCATGCTTCCAATTCCGAGTTGGTGCGTATGCTCGAAAAAGGACATTATGGGGTGGAATTGACGGATAAGGAATGGAAAACACTTTACAACTGGATCGATTTCAATGCTCCTTATTATGGACAGTTTATCAACATTTCCAAAGTGAATGAATTTGACCAGTACGACCGTCGGATCGAACTGGCGCACAAATACAATCAGGCAGGGGTGGATTGGCGGAAAGAATTGGCCGATTATGCGGAAGTACTGAAAAGTAAAGGGGCCATCCAGCCTGTCATGCCTGCTCCGGTGAAGGAAACCAAAGCCAGGAACGTGAAAGTTTCCGGTTGGCCTTTCGATAAAAATGAGGCAGCAAAAAAACAGCAGGCCGACGGAAAGAAAACCCGTCAAATCGAAGTAGCTCCGGGAGTAACGATGAATTTTGTGTGGATACCTGCCGGACAGTTTGTGATGGGATGTAACGATGGCGAAGCCGATTGCCGGCCTGCATTTAAAGCCAGTGTGAAAAACGGATTCTGGATGTCCGAATGTGAGGTGACGAACGAACAATATTGTGCCCTCGTGCCGGAACACAATAGCCGGATTATCGGACAATTCTGGAAAGACCATACTACTCCGGGCTATCGGGCCAATTATCCGCAATATCCGGTGATCCGGGTGAGCTGTGAAGAGGCTCAGGCTTATTGTGAAAAGTTGGGACAGAAAACCGGACAGAAAATAATGTTACCGACAGAAACCCAATGGGAATGGGCCTGTCGCGGAGGCAGTGGAGATGCTTTCTGGTATGGAAATAACAATACCGACTTTGCTCCTTATGAAAATATGGCGGATGCCATGCTTTCGGATATGGCGGTAACCGGTATCGATCCGAAGCCGATGAGTAAAGACGATCCTTTGCGTCCTTATTGGGATTATCTCCCGAAGATCGCTTCTGTCAACGACGGGTCGATGCTGATGGGAAATGTCGGCCATTATCAGGCTAATCCCTGGGGATTGAAAGATATGCACGGTAATGTGGCCGAATGGACCTGTTCGGATTATGTCGATTATCCTTTGAAGAAAGAACAGGCTTCCGACCGGAAAGTCGTGCGTGGTGGTTCCTGGACCGACCGGCCCAAGTACTCGACCGCTTATTACCGAAAAGCTTTCTACCCTTGGCAAAAGGTATATAATGTCGGCTTCCGGGTGATCATTCCGGAAAGTTAAACGTGGACTGTTGAGAAAATCTTTGATTTTGTTGAGTGCAAATCAAAGATTTTCTGTTGAAAATTTCCTTGTTTATTCTTCAACAAAGTCGGAGACTTTCTCAACAAAAACAATCGTTTTTCTCAGCCCGAACGAAGTTGGGCCGGACTATTCGAATATCGGTTCTATTCCCGGTTCTGCCGGTCGTCTTGTAGCCGTTATCATCCTCGAATTCCTTATTCCTCTCTATCATTTTATTTTTATGAGATTTCTAAGACTCCTCTCTGCATCGGTGACCCTGTACGTATTATTGATCGGGTATATTGTGGTTCTGGGAATAGCCACTTTTGTCGAAGAAGCGAAAGGTACGGCTTTCGTGCGCGAACATTTCTATTATGCCTGGTGGTTTATTTTGTTACAGGGGATACTGGGAATCCAGCTGATAGTGATCTTTTTTTGCCGGAAATGGTTCCGGAGACAAAACTGGGGAAACCTGTTGTTGCATTTTTCTTTTTTGTGGATACTTGTCGGAGCTGCTATTACCCATTTTGCCGGGAAAGAAGGAATCATGCATATCCGGGAAGGAGAAACGGTCGACTATATGTTTGTCGGAGAACGGATGGAGCGGCAGACTGTACCTTTCCGCGTGACCCTGACCGATTTCCGCCTGAAAAGATATCCGGGTTCCCATAGCCCTTCTTCTTATGAGAGTGATCTGGTCGTTTTTCATCAGGGACGGGAGGAAAAAGTAGGGGTGAAAATGAACAAAGTGGTGAATGTGGAAGGATATCGATTATTTCAATCTTCTTATGATCCTGACGAACGGGGAACGGTGCTTACGGTGAGTTACGATTGTCCCGGGATGCAGATTACTTATATCGGTTATGTTTTTATGGTGTTGGGATTCTTGGGGATCTGTTTTGGACGGAATTCCCGTTTTAGCCGGTTGAGAGGAGAAATGAGCAAGTTCCGGACAGATAAAAAAGTATGGCTTTTGCTTATCGGGTTGTTTTGTGTAGGAGTCAGTGGGAATGCCGCTCCTGATGTCAGCCGGGAACATGCTGCTGAATTCGGCCGCTTGGTGGTGCAAAATCCGAAAGGCCGCTTAGAACCGGTGAATACCTGGACTTCGGCTATTCTGAGGAAATGTTATCAGGCTAAAACCTATAAAGGATTGACTTCCGATCAGGTATTCTTGAATCTGATTGCCAATCCGGCGCGATGGGTACAGGAGCCTTTTATCAAAGTAAAAAACCGGACAATACTGGAAAAACTGGGAAAAACCGGGCAGTCATTTATTGCCTGGCAGGATATCCTGGATGAACAAGGCCAATATCTTTTAGCGACCGAGGTGGAGAAAGCCTATGAGAAATCGCCTGCCCAACGGAGCAGTTATGAAAACGACCTGCTGAAATTAGACGAATGTGTCAATATCGTTTATCAGATTTTTCAGGGCCAATTTTTGGCTATTTTTCCTCACGAAGGAGATGCGGCTGGAAAATGGTATTCGGCAGGAGACGATTTGTCGGTGTATCAGGGAAAAGATTCCCTTTTTGTCGCCCGGATTATGGTGTGGTATAAAGACGAATTGGCACAGGGGCTGCAAAACGGTAACTGGACAGGAGCTGACCGGGTGTTGGAAATGATCCGTACTTATCAGCAGGCGAAGAATAAGGTGATCCCGATGGACGAACAAAAGATAAAGGCGGAAATTTTATATAATCAGGCGGATGTTTTTTCCTGGTGCCGTAAGTTTTATCTCATTTTGGGAGGTCTCTTGCTGGGATTTGTCTTTGCCTGGATGATGAATGAGAAAAAAGGATTGAAAATCGTTTGCCGGGCTTTGATCTTTGGAATAGGAACCGTGTTTATATGCCATACGTTAGGATTGGCATTACGCTGGTATATTGCAGGTTATGCTCCTTGGACAAATTCATATGAATCGATGGTATATGCCGGTTGGATGATTGTTTTAGGAGGATTGGTTTTTGCCCGTCGTTTTTATGTATTGCCTGCTTTGTCGGCTTTGCTGGGAGGAGTGGTCCTGTTTGTCGCCGGTTTGAATGATATGAATCCTGAAATCACGCCTTTGGTACCTGTTCTTCAATCTTATTGGCTGATGCTGCATGTCGCGGTGATTATGGCCGGTTACGGATTCTTTGCGATTTGTGCTCTGATCGGACTTTTCAATATGTCGCTGATCCTGGGGGTGAGGCCGCGAAACCGGCAGAAGATCGGGTCTACGATTCAGGAGCTGACCCTGCTGAATGAAATGGCGATGATTCTCGGACTGGTGTTTATGACTACCGGTACTTTCCTGGGAGCGGTATGGGCGAATGAATCCTGGGGCAGATACTGGGGATGGGATCCTAAAGAAACCTGGGCTTTGATATCGGTTGTCGTTTATGCTTTGGTGCTGCATATTCGTTTTATTCCCGGACTTAGTAAAAGTATTTTTGTTTTTAATATGTGCTCGGTATGGGCTATCGCTTCTGTTTTGATGACCTATTTCGGAGTGAATTATTATCTTTCCGGTTTGCATTCCTATGGAAAAAGCGATGCAGAGCTGATGCCCTGGCCTTTCGTGATTGGAATCGTGGTGATGATCGTTATTTCCGTGCTGGCTGGATATAAATATAAAAAAATCAAGTTGACAAATGAGTAGATACATTTTTTTATGGATAGGAATCCTTTGGTTTGGTACGATATCCGTTGTCGGAGCCGAGGTGATTCGGGTAAGTGCAACCCAGGGAGACGCCACTCCCCGTATTCAGGCGGCGATCGAAAAGGCTCGCCAATACCGGGGAA
>OGTL01002777.1_pt1 | contig 12536 bp, 9 predicted proteins | sample 1553601 | NCBI WGS metagenome assembly OGTL01 (sample SAMEA2580112, study PRJEB22360) | human gut metagenome | biome: human gut; feature: human-associated habitat; material: faeces | place: Denmark | collected 2008/2010 | reverse complement strand
TTGCCGTGGCTTGCGCCTGCGGCAGTGCCTCGCCCTGTTCACTGACAGCCACCGGGCTGTCGCCAGGGATTACTTCAGGCTCATCGGCCTGCGCATTGAACAGTGGAGCGAATGTTACGGCCAGGCACAAACTGATTGCCGACAGCCGACGACCACACATCATATTAAGCAACATCCCTTGCCCCCTGTTTTTATCATACTCTGAATAGCCAGGCTGTTATTTTACGACTTGCCTGTACAACGCCAATACTCACGAAAGTATGACGAGCAAGCCTGTTACTCATCAGGCTTATCTTCAGTATATAAACGCCGATACGTTTTTACATAACCTAATGTAAAGAAGTTTAAAGAAAAGCGCGCCGTAATGTGCCACTTTTTTAGTGCAGAAACGGAGTTTTCGGAAAAAGAAAAGGCGGCATTGCTGCCGCCTTCATTTTAACTCGCCTGGGAAGGCGCTTCGTCACTTCCTGGAAGCGTTTCAGGGAGTTGCGGCGCAAATCCTCGCAGGCCGACGACGTGAACGTGTTCGGTATTCTGGAAGACTTTACGTACCAGTTTATAGGTGGTGCCTTTTTCCGGACTGATATTTTCCGGCGCTGCGATGATGAGCTGCATTTGCAAACGTTCACACAATTCAAACAGCGTGGCGATAGAACGGGCGTCCAGTCGCGCGGCTTCATCGAGGAACAGCAGGCGGCAAGGAGAGATATCTTTACCGCGCAGGCGGCGAGATTCATCTTCCCAGCTTTGTACCACCATCACCAGAATCGACATACCGGTACCAATCGCCTCACCGGTCGACAATGCACCAGACTCTGCGCGCAGCCAACCATCAGAACCACGGTTAACCTCAACTTCCATTTCCAGATAGTTGCGGTAATCCAGCAGTTCTTCGCCAATGGTCTGCGGCGTGCGCTGCCCCATATCAATCTGCGGATTAAGACGTTGATACAATTTCGCCAGCGCTTCCGAGAAGGTCAGACGGTTGCTGTTAAACAGATCCTGATGCTGCTCGTGCTGTTCAGAGAGCACATCCAGCAGCATGGCGTGCGTTTCACGCACGTTCACGTTCAGACGTACGCTGTTCACCTGACCAAACGATACGTTCTGCAAACCCTGGTTGAGCATACGGATACGGTTCTGTTCGCGCTGAATGGTTTTGCGAATAATGTTCGCCACGCTGCGGGAACTGATCGCCAGTTTCTGTTCACGGGAGGTTAACTCTTCGGTCAGACGGCTAAGTTCGATCTCCATCTGTTCGATAGCTTCCACCGGATCATCGGTACGAATAATATCCTGACGAATACGTTCACGCAGATGCTGATAAACCGCCACGAAGAACTGAATTTTACGTTCCGGACGTTTTGGATCTTCCGACATGCGCAGCACATCGCGCAGATGTTCGTTATCTGCCACTGCCAGACGCAGCGCACCTAACGCCTTATCCGACATGGAACGCAAATCATCAGCGGAGAGATAAGCCAGCTCACGACGGTGTAAGCGGCGCTCAACGCCGTTATCTTTCACCATGCGCATGACTGCACACCAGCCCGCTTTCGCGGTCACTACCTGCTCGCGCATCTCAAAGTAATCCCGCTCCAGCTTGCGCAGTTTGCGGGTCAGGTTGTCCATCTCTGCTTCGCAGAAGGTAAGCGCTTTTTCCAGTTGATTGCGGCGTGAACGGTTATTGCTCAGTTGCGCGTGCAGCTCGTCACGGCGAATACGCGCCCGCTCTTCTGCCCCGCTATCAGCTCGCACGCCGATATCCTGCAATTCACGTTGCAGATCATTGAGTAGCTCTTTTTTGGTGTCGTAAGAACTTTTCAGCGAAGCCAGCACCTGGTTGTACTGACTCAACTGCGCTGCGTGTCCGCGCAACGCTTCACGCGCGCGGGTACGCTCCGCTTCCGCCTGTTCCAGACGTTCACGCAGTTTTTCGTTGAGATCGCTGTTACCGCTAAGCATTTCTGCAGAGTCAGAGTAGCTAAAGTGCGCACGACGCTGCACCACTTCCGTCAGGGCAAACGCCTGCTGACGGGCATCGCGCTGCATCTGCTGAGAGTACGCGTAATCTTCTTTTAACTGTTCGAACTGTTCCGGGTCACTCTGCAATACCGAAACGATCGGTTCCAGTTTCGCCAGTTGATTACCGAACTGCTGAACAAAACGCGCGGCTTCCTGGGCTTCATCCAGACGTTCGCGGATTTCATCGACGCGATCTGCCAGGCTGTCATCAGCCAACAGGTTGAGACGCGGCAGAATGCGGTTCAGCGCCGTAACGCCCTCTTTCGCCTGCTCAAATTGAATACGCTGCTGCTGGTTATCATTTTCATGATTACTCAGCGCCCGCTCCAGTTCGACGCGACGGCTGTTCAGTTGACGGATTTCTGCTTCCGGGTCAGACTCAAACGCCACCGCCAGATGACTACCGATAAAGCGGCTGAACGCCTGATGCAGACGCTGGGTTTTCTGTACATCAAAGGAGAGCGTGGCGAAGCGTTCGGAAAGCACTTCACGCTCGGCATGGAGGCTTTCGATGCGGCTTTCGCGCGCCGCGCGTCCAAACAGCGGCACTTCCGGGAAACGTGAATAACGCCACTGACGATCGGCGATTTTCACCACTACCGCTTTTTCCAGCTCATCAACGCTGAACACGCTGTCATCGAATGACTGCGGATCCCCTTCGATCAGATAGAGATCTTCCGGGCAATCGGTCAAGCCTTCCAGGTGTTCGGTTACCTGTGACAGATCTGGCACCACAATGGCGTGGCGTGACGGGCCATACAGCGCCGAGAAGTACGGCGCATCTTCCAGGCTAACGTCGTCATAAATTTCTGACAGCAGCACGCCGCCAAAACGCTCCGCCAGCGCATTCAAACGCTGGTCTTCAGAACCACCTGGCTGGCTTAAACGTTCGATCTCTTCATCGACGGCGTTTTTGCGCGCGCCTACTTCATCGCGTTCAACAATCGCCTCGCGCTCACGCTCCAGCAACTGTTGCAGATATTCGGTGACGTCCTGGCTGGAGGAGAACTCTTCGCCGCACTGTTCGCTCAACTGGTTGAGACTGTTTTGCGCAGCCAGCCAAACCGGCGCACGCTGCATCAAACTCTGAATGCGAGACTGCAGCTGTTCCTGCTCCTGACGCAGTGCCATACGCTCTTCGCGGGCGTTAGACACGCTATCGGAAAGAGAGGCAATGCGCGCTTCCAGCTCCTGATGCAGAGCTTCCAGTTCATCAATATCAAAATTCTTGCCCTGACGTTTGCAGAAATCTGCCAGCAGGCGTTCGGCTTCTTGCTGCTCGCGCAGACGCTGTTCCAGTTCGCTTAAGCGCATCCGCAACGGTTGAACCTGCTCTGCCAGGTGACGCTGATCGACCCCTTCGCGCAGCAGTTCGCGAGCGACATCCCACGCCTCGTTACGCGCCAGCGGGCCGTTGATTGCCACCACCAGCTGATAAGCCTGCTCAAACTGGCTGTGCGCGGTTTGCGCCATGCTCATTTTCTGCTCAAGAGAGAGCATTTTTTCAGTCGCTTCCAGCTCTTTCGCCTGGAAGGTTTCCAGCCATTCGGCGGCGCTGTCGGCGGTTAAGTCCGGCAGATGGCACAGTTCTTTGGCACGATTAAGCGCAGCAACCGCCTGGTTATACTGGATCGCGCGCGTTTGCTGGACGTCCAGCGCCTGCTGATAGTCAGCAAGCTGGCTTTTCAGCTCGTCCACTTCCAGTTCGGCAGCTTCCGCACGAGCCTCGTTCTCTTCCTGGCGTTCGATGGCTTCTGCCACCACTTCGTTTTGCTCTTCCAGACGGATCTGCAGCTCATCGAGATCCGCTTCGTAACGTTCGATCTTCTCCTGCTGACGCAGTGCGGTTTGCACCAGGTTCAGGTGATCGCTGGCCGCCTGATAATCTGCTTCCAGATCGCCTTCGGCACCGTTGTGCTCTGCCAGCTCACGCGCCATATCGACGTGTTTGTACTGCTCAGCCGCCAGTTGCTGACGCGAAGTGTGTAGCTCGCGACGAAATTCCAGGGCTTTGTCGAGATGGACACGGCGCTCGTTGGCGTGACGCATGTAGTCCGCCGCCACGTAGTTGGTGGCTTCGCTGATCAGATGCTTAAACAGGTCACGGTCCGACTGGGTGACACGAATCGCTTCCAGCGTCATGCGGTTTTCGCGCAGCGCCGCTTCCATGTCCTGGAACGCTTTCCGCACGCCGCTGTTTTCCGGCAACAGGTAGTCGCGCAGAGAGCGCGTAATGGCGCTGGAGATCCCGCCGTACAGCGAAGCTTCGATCAGACGATAGAATTTGCTACGGTCAGACGCTGAGCGCAGACGACGCGCGATGATGCCCAGATCGAACATCAGCGAGTGGTAATCGGTAATGGAGTTGAACTGCTTAAACTGCACGCCTTCCATCGCCTCGAGCTTGTCTTTCAGCTCGTTCAGCGGCAGTACACGCGCCTGGCGTTCGTTGAGGGTTTCGGTCACCAGCTGCGTCGGCAGCACCGACATCGGCAGGCCCTGAATGGCAAACGGTTTGATATCGACTTTACGATCGCGTCCGGCAACCTGTTGCAGACGCACACCGACCACCACACGCTGGTGGCGCGAGTTAATGGTGTCGAGCATCGAATAACAGACACCCGCTTTCAGCTTACCGTGCAGACCTTTATCGCGCGAACCGCTGGTGGCCCCGGCTTCCGTGGTGTTACGGAAATGCAGCAGGGTCAGGTCGGGGATCAGCGCCGTAACGAACGCCGCCATTGTGGTGGATTTACCCGCCCCGTTACCGCCGGAGAGCGTCGTAACCAGCTCATCGAGGTCAAAAGTTCGGGCAAAAAAGCCGTTCCAGTTAATCAGCGTCAGTGAGCGAAATTTACCGCGTTCAATCATTATTCTTCCTCTCCGCTATCTGGCTGACTCTCTTCGGTTTCATCGTTGAGTTGCAGATGATTTTCAATCGGCATTGCTTCGCCATCACGAATCAGGCGACGCTGTGCTTCACGGGGATCGTCGCCAGCACGCACATCGGCTCCGAAGCGGAACACCGATTCGGTAATGCGGAACTTGCTGCTGTCGTGGCCCATAAACCACACCATACCCAAACGACGCAGACGGTTGAGCGAAGAACGTACTTTTTCCTGCAACTTCTGGCGGTCAACGTCTGAACCGGTTGAACGGTTGTTCACCAGTTTCAGCAGTTTCGCTTCATCGGCCAGGGTGAGCAGTTCGTCGTACAGTTCCTGCTGGGTGAAAATCCCCTCGTTCGCCAGCCGTTCCGGGCTGAGATAGAGATAACAGAGGATTTTCCCGACCATCATATCCAGTTCCGACAAGACGGAACGCGGGATAAGAGTGGTGGAACGTGGGCGTAAATAGAAGAACCCTTCCGGTGCACGAATAAGCTCAACGTTATAACGCGCGTAAAACTCTTCCAGATATTCCTGAAAATCCATCAGGAATGCATGATTATCCAGTTCGTCGAGGCCAATATGGCGGCCTGAACGTAAGGCGCTGTCCAGCGCCGGAAATAACGGATTCGCCAGCGCCTGCGCCAGCTTAACCGGCATCACTTGTTCAATATTTGTCGATGACATGCGCCTGTACCTTGGCTCCGTAATCATTAATCGGCTGCCATTTCGCTGGCAGTCCGGTGAAATCTGCTTGCGCTACGCCAAGACGTACCGCCTGATCAATAACAATGCGCGCAACGTCAAAGTGACGTGCACGCGGATACTGTGACAGATATTCGCGTACCACCAGACCAAGATCCAGCGGCACTTGTCTGGTTTTGTACACGGCAAGTTGTTCTTCAATGATCGCCGCCAGCTGTTCGCGGATCTCGTTAAACTCTTCGTACTCCAGATCCTCAGGAAGTTCTCCTGTCACTTCTTCATCGCGCAGAGCCATCTCTTCGTCACGCATATCCAGCAGACGATCGGCATTGGCATAAGTTAGCGCCCACGGCTCATCAAAATAGGTTTGTACCGACTGACGTAACCGCTGAGCAAAGACGCGGTTTTTATCCATATCGATCGCAGTACGAATAAATTTGTGTACGTGGCGGTCGTAGCCAATCCACAAATCGATGGATTGCTGGCCCCAGCTGATAATACGGTCAAGTTTGCTCTGCAGATCGAATACCAGACGATCGACAAAATGCAGATCGTCATGGGTCATCGTCGCATCCTGAATGCGTAACAGGTTGGCCTGCAATTTATCGCCTGCCGCTTCCAGCGTATCCTGCAATTCACGCAGCGTGCCGGAAGTTTCTGAAAGCAACAATTCACAGCTGGAAATCGCCGCCCGCCAGTCTTTGTTCAACAACTGGGCGATATCATCCTTCACCTGCTGCTGCTGTTCATCCATCAGACGTTGCGTCAGGTCGATACTGTCGAAAATTTCTGCTACCGAATATTTCAGTGGCGCATAAACATTACGGTGCCAGTGAAATTCATCACCGCCCTCTTCGGCGGCATCTGCTGCGCGTTTGAGCTCACCCGCCACAATCGACAATTGCATAGAAAGGCGCAGCGTAGAAAACTCGCGCTGACGAATGTAATAGTCAGTGATGCCAATGCCGAGCGGCGTCAGACGGTAAATTGCGTTCCCTTCCGCCTGCTCGCTGGTAAAGCGGTTCAGCAGACGTTGACGCACCATGTCGTTGATCGCGTTGTTGGCGCGCACGCCGATGGTTTCGCTGGTTTGCTCAAACGCATCACTCACATGGCGGAATGCATCCACCAGCTCGCCTTCACTCATCTCACCATCCAGACGCTCGCCGTTCAGCGTGGCAACCGCCAGCAGAAAAGAGAGTCGGTCTACCGGCAGCGAGATGGAGAAGTCATTTTTTCTGGCCCAGGCAACCAGTTCGGGGACTGTCTGGGAAAATTCACTCATACTTTATCCTTGCTCTGCGGTTTGCGCGCGGTGACATGAATATAACGCCCCAGGGTAATATACGGTTCCTGACGGCAATAACGCGTTTCTAATTCAAGTAATGCTTCATAGCAGTCGCGCTGCTGGTGCTTCTCGCGCAGATAATCATGAAACACGCGAACGCCTGTCTTACCCATAATTTGCCAACCAGCTTCTTCCAGCCACAGATAAACCTGCGCCGGGTCGCGTGGATAATCTGGCGAAAGCGTCCGTTTTTTCTTTTTCGGCATTCCCGCCTGCACGTAATCAAAATTCCCGGCGACCATGTTATGCATCAGCAAGCCGTGCGCATTGTAGAACATTAACGACAACACACCGCCTGGACGCAACACTGACCACAGGGTCTGTAATACGCTGCGGGGATCGGCCACCCACTCGAGCACCGCATGGAACAATATCAGATCAACGGGCGTTTCCAAATGCGAAGCAACATCCTGAGCGGCGCAATGTATAAATTGCATGTTGTCGCTCACACCTTTTGCTTCTGCCGCCTGTTTTGCGCGGTCGATCATCTGCGCAGAAAGATCGCATAAAATGACCTGATGCCCGCGCTCAGCCATTTTGATTGCGGTCTGCCCTTCTCCACCGCCAGCATCCAGCACACGCAGTTTTTGCGGGCCCATTTCCGCCAGCACGCGATCGAGATCCTGCCACAGAATAGCCTGTCGAAGCTGCCCTTTGGTGGTGCCGTAAATGTTACGGGAAAACTTTTCCGCAATATCATCAAAATTGCGATCCTGCATTGCTTTCTCCACCGGTTGGCTAAGACGTTTTCTGATAAAGACGCTATTTTGTCACAGCCACGGCGAGAATGAACCCGTCTGGTGTAATATCGCTGGCGATCCCTTGCTATATGGTTAAAAAAGGAACCAGAAAGGATGCTTTTTACACTGAAAAAAGTGATTGGCAATATGTTGCTGCCACTTCCGCTGATGTTGTTGATTATTGGCGCTGGCCTGGCGCTGCTGTGGTTTAGCCGTTTTCAAAAAACCGGGAAGATTTTTATTAGCATTGGGTGGCTGGCGCTCTTGTTATTGAGTTTGCAACCGGTAGCCGACCGCCTGCTGCGTCCCATCGAAAGCACCTATCCGACATGGAATAATTCGCAAAAAGTGGACTATATCGTGGTGCTCGGAGGTGGTTATACCTGGAACCCGCAGTGGGCACCAAGCTCGAATTTAATCAATAACAGTCTGCCCCGCCTGAATGAAGGTATTCGCTTATGGCGCGAAAATCCGGGATCAAAACTGATCTTCACGGGAGGCGTAGCAAAAACCAATACGGTGAGTACAGCGGAAGTAGGTGCCCGAGTTGCGCAATCGCTGGGCGTGCCGCGCGAGCAAATTATCACCCTGGATTTGCCAAAAGATACCGAAGAAGAAGCTGCGGCAGTGAAACAGGCGATTGGTGACGCCCCTTTCCTGCTGGTGACCTCCGCATCACATCTGCCGCGGGCGATGATCTTTTTTCAGCAGGAAGGGCTAAATCCGCTGCCAGCCCCGGCGAATCAGTTGGCCATCGACTCGCCGCTTAATCCGTGGGAACGGGCAATCCCTTCTCCGGTTTGGTTGATGCATAGCGATCGTGTTGGCTATGAAACGCTTGGCCGCATCTGGCAGTGGCTAAAAGGTTCGTCAGGCGAGCCACGGCAAGAGTGATTTTGATGCCAGATCGAAGTTGCGCCGACTAAATCGTCCGGTATTAACCAGTTGCGCAACTTCATCCCATAACACATACAACCAACGCCGCCAGATGAACGACTCCGCCACTGGCGCGCGTTGCAGGTAACTCCAGAGCAAATCTTCCGCCAGAGAATTATCCATTAGTCGGAACAGTTCATATTCTCGCGGTGCCCAAAGCATTAGTCCCGGCCCGACCATCGCCAGTAACTGATCGCTGCGCGAATCTTTCAGCATGCTGCGTAAACAGAAGTTACCGTGAATCAGCACACAATTGTCGTTAAAGCCTTCAAATAATGCCGGGAGACATTCGCGAGTACGAAACAGGATCCGCTTATCCTGCATCGTTAGACCGGTGTTATTGAACTGATTGAGCGTGGTCCATAGCACTTCAACATGTTGCCGGTACCATGAGGGCCAGAAATTTTCCTGAGTATTGTCGACCGCGCCGACGCAACCGCGACTGTCCTGACGGTGCCAGGCCAGTAAGGCTTCAACGATTTGATCTTTAAGCTGTTCCCAGCGTTCTGGTGTTCGGGCTGGTGCCTCCACCGAAACACCACGCATCCGCTCCAGTAGCAGGACATCGGGGCCAGGGTGTTCTTCATGCGTCATCACACCATAAATAATCGGCATACGGACAGTCCCACTTCTTGCCAGCATGGTGGTTTTCCATGCCAGTTGTCGGGCTTTTCCGGGCGTACTAAAGCTTCTTGCCATTAACGGCATTGGGTTTCCCTGGCTGTCATACAAAGCCCACAACGCCGTATCCGCTTTTTCATTGACGCACTCAATACGACTGAGTTTTTCGCCCAGTAAATGGCTTAATTCGGCACGCAGCTGTTCCATTCAGATTACCCTCATAAAAGCTACTGCTTTCATAATGAGCGCCAATATAAAAGATGTCACCTGAATGAGATCAATTGTTGAAAAGAAAAATTGAGGAAAATCGTAACGGTACGACACTCCTCCCAAAATTGGCTGGAGTGTCGTGAAGTGAAATTAGCGCATTTCAGCGCGAACGCGCTCGAGATCTTCAGGGGTATCCACACCTGTGCCAGGAACTTCCTGGGCGACAGCAACATGGATTTTTTCGCCGTACCACAGAACACGAAGCTGCTCTAACATTTCGATGTGTTCTAACGGACTTGGCTGCCAGTTGACGTAACGACGGATAAAGCCTGCACGGTAGCCATAAATACCAAGATGACGCAGGAAGTTATCGCCAACGGTTTCAAGGCCTTTTGCAAAACGATCACGATCCCAAGGAATGGTGGCGCGAGAGAAGTACAGTGCATACCCTTCAGCGTCGAGGACCACTTTCACCGCATTCGGGTTAAACGCTTCCTCCGCATTGTGGATTGGCACCGCCAGAGTCGCCATACCCACCTGACGCTGGGCGAGATTATCAGCAACCTGACGAATGATTGTCGCAGGGATCATCGGTTCATCCCCCTGCACATTAACGATCACCGTGTCGTCGCTGAATGCGCATTTTTCGACAACTTCCGCCAGACGTTCTGTTCCTGACTGATGATCGGCGCGCGTCATACATACTTCACCGCCAGCGGCTTCAACAGCGCGAGCAACATCCTCATGATCGGTTGCCACGATGATGCGCTCGGCACCTGATTCGCGCGCGCGTTCAAGAACATGAACAATCATGGGTTTGCCGTTAATATCAACCAATGGTTTACCGGGCAGACGCGTGGACGCGTAGCGCGCGGGAATAATGACCACAAAACTCATGATTTACTCTCATCAGCAGTCAGCACGCGGGCTTCCGTTTCCAGCAACACTGGAATGCCATCGCGCAGCGGGAAAGCCAGGTTGTCCAGTTTGCAAATAAGTTCTTGTTTTTCCTGGTTATACCAAAGTTTTCCGTTGCAAACCGGGCAGGCAATGATTTCAAGCAGACGATGATCCATAGTTCCTCCAGATGGATCGGGTTATGAATGCATAAATCTTATCATAATCATTTATGCGACGGGGTCTATTTCCCAGCCGGTGCGGCAATCAGTAAAGAGGCCTTGCGGGCAGCGTCCTAATGTCACCCGCGTTGCCTGCTGCCAGTTAGCGAAATCAGTAATCGCCTGACGTAACCCTTTTTGCAGCGTTGTCGTTGGTTTAATGCCTTCCTGTAACCACAGAGAGATAACTTCAAGGATGCCTGTCTGGCGATGCATTTTGGCATCCATTCGCCCAACTAATTGCCCACGATGTAATAACGGCAGAACAAAATAGCCATACTGGCGTTTCGGCGCTGGGGTATAGCACTCCAGCCGGTAGCTAAAATCAAAAAGCTGCTCTGCGCGTTTGCAATCCCAGACAACAGGATCAAAAGGCGAAAGTACCGCGCTGTGCGTTGCAGTGAGCTTTCCGGCCAGCGCACGCTCGAGTAGCGGCAGCAAATCAGCATGCAGCCAAAGATTGCCCAATTTTTCAACATGCACAGCAATGATTTGCTGCTGTTCAGCCCTCGCTTCGCGCCACGCCGCCAGTGCCGGACGTTTCAGCCGATAGTAATCTGCCAGCCACTGTTCGCGGAATATTCCCAGGCTACGCGCACTGTTATCCAGCATGATGATTTCTGCTTCTGTTTGCGAAACGAGATCGCGCTCATCATCCCAGTCAGGCATGACTCGGTGGGTTAAATCATAAACGCGCTGGAAGTTGCGCCGTTCAATCACCATCACCTTTCCGGCAGTAAATAAACCTTCCAGATGCCGTTTATGCGGCTTCCATTCCCACCAGCCGCTTGCACCTTTACGAGGATGCTCAAAATCGGCTGAACGTACCGGCCCCTTATCATGAATATGCTGAATTAACTGTGCAATTTCCGCCTCATGTTCCTGCATCCAGGCGTCTTTGTATTTCCAGCCCATTTTTTCAGGTGCCAGCATGCGGTGGCGAATAAGACGAAAGTCGCTACGCGGCATAAAGCAGGCTTCATGCGCCCAGTATTCCATTAATTCGCCACGCGCCAGAGACTCATCCAGCCACTGGGCAGGATAATTTCCCAGACGACTGAAAAGCACCAGATATGGACTACGGGCAACAATATTAATGGTATCGATTTGCAGCAAGGACATTCGGGAGATCGTTGCCGGAATATCCTCCAACGACGCTCGACGGCGGGGTTTGTTTAACAGGCCTTGCGCGGCGAGGTGAAGATTACGCGCATCAGCAAGAGAGAGGTGCGGCAGCGACATTCATGACTCCATCAATCGAACGCTGCCGCGGCGTAACTAGTTGCCAGAAGCCAGCAAGGTTAGTTGCGTAAGCAGTTTCGCTGGTTCATCACCTGAAAGCTGTGCGTCTACAGGCAAATACCACCAATTTTCTTCTGCAAAGGCCCGGCATTTCACCGCATCTTTTTCAGTCATTACCAGCGTTTGCCCGGCGCTTACCAACGCGCTGACATCCGCATGATTCAAAGACTGATGATCGGCCAGCGGTACACATTTTTCCGGTTGTACGCCGCACATCTTCAGCGTGGCAAAAAAGCGCGGCGGATGTCCAATCCCCGCCATCGCCACTACATGTTCAAGCTGAGCAACGTCACAACGCGTACCGGTACGTAAATTCACCGCCTGACCCGGCAGCAGATGCATGGGGATTTCACCGCTGCGTGGGACACCGCCGTTGACGATTACCGCATCAACCGACTTTAAGCGCCCCGCTCGCTCACGCATTGGCCCCGCCGGCAACCACCAGCCATTGCCAAAGCGACGCACACCATCAACAACGACAATTTCCACATCACGCGCCAGACGGTAATGCTGTAAACCGTCGTCGGTTACGATGATCTGCACATCAGGGTGTTGCGCCAGAATGGCTTTTACCGCATCAGAACGCACGGGAGAAACCGCAACGGGCGCGCCAGTGCGTTGATAAATCAACACAGGTTCATCA
>OGTL01002768.1_pt1 | contig 12569 bp, 9 predicted proteins | sample 1553601 | NCBI WGS metagenome assembly OGTL01 (sample SAMEA2580112, study PRJEB22360) | human gut metagenome | biome: human gut; feature: human-associated habitat; material: faeces | place: Denmark | collected 2008/2010 | reverse complement strand
CATGATGATCGGAAGATCTTCATGCGAAATTCCCGTGCTGTCCACCGTATCGTAATCCGGATAAACAAGCCCTACCAGCTTACCGTTCTTCTCTATTATGATGCTTTCCATTACAAACGGCAAGTTGTTCAGCTTCGATTCGATCTCTTCCGGATAAATATTCTGTCCGCTCGCCCCCAAGATCATCGTCTTGCTACGACCACGGATATAAATACGGTTATCGGCGTCGATCGTCCCCAAGTCACCCGTACGCAACCAGCCGTCCTCCGTAAAAACCTTGGAAGTCGCTTCCTCGTTCTTATAATAACCTTTCATCACATTTTCGCCGCTCACCTGAATTTCTCCTACCTTGTTATAAGGATCTTCCGAGTCGATACGCACCTTCATGATGCCCTTCAATATCTGGCCACATGAACCGGGGACATACTCGTCATTATGGTCATAGCTGATCAGCGGTCCACATTCCGTCATACCATAACCAATCGTGAACGGGAATTTGATCTTATAAAGGAAATTCGTCACCTCCTCATTCATGGCCGCTCCTCCCACGATCACTTCACGAAAACGTCCGCCGAAGGCATCAACCAGTTTCTTCCGTATCTGTGCATAGATACGGGAATCCAGCAATGGAATATTCAACGCCACCTTCATAGTCGTCTTGCTAAGCTGCGGCAGGATCATTTTCTTGTAAATCTTCTCCAGGATCAACGGGACCGTCAGGATCAGGTTCGGTTTCACCTCCTCGAAGGCTTTCAACAGGATTTTGGGAGAAGGGACCTTCCCCAACAGGTAGACATGCGCCCCGACAGCCATCGGAACCAGGAAATTGAACGCACAACTATAAGCATGTGCCAACGGCAGAAAACAGAGTTCGCGTTCCCCCCTGTACAATACGCCAAGCTCGATGCCGTACATCACATTCCCCGCCAGGTTGTTTCCGGTAAGCATAACCCCTTTACTGAAACCGGTCGTGCCGGAAGTATAGTTCAACAGGACCACTTTGTCATTGTCCAATTCCGCATATTCGATATCATCCTTGCCGAAACCGTCCGGATACTTTTCCGCCATCTTCTCATCCATGCCTTTCAAAAGCTTCTGAATGCTTTCACCATCGCGCTGATGCAGGCAACGGAAATCGGACAGCGAAAAGACACCACGCACGTCCTCGATCATTTCCTCTTCCAGTGTATCCCAGATACGGTCACTGACAAAAAGGAAAACCGACTCGGAGTGATTGATAATATGATGCACATCGTTCGGACTGAAGTCCTGCAAGATAGGTACTATAATCGCTCCGTAGGTCACAGCGGCCATATAAACAATACACCAGCGGGCACTGTCTTTTCCGATCAGAGCAATCTTATCTCCCCGCCGTATCTGACATTCTTCAAATAGGATATGGATACGGGCAATCTCTTTGGCCACATCGGCGAAAGAAAAGGTCGTCCCTTTGCTGTAATCCGTCAAGGCGGGCAGTTCCCAGTTCTTCTTGAAACTTTTCTCGTATATCTTGATAAAATTCTCTTGTATCATACTGCACACTGTATTATAATTTGCGCAAAAATACAGACTATCCGACAAATACACAACAGATAGCCAGAGTTTAACCAACAGTACAACAATACCCAAAGGTTTGACAAACTAAATTTTTACCTATCTTTGGCAACCGAATAAACGAATGAGACATGAAGAACTGGAAAGTACTTATTACAATATGTGTGTTAGGATGCACTCATATATGTGCACAAGAGACAGGGGCGAACGACACCGTCTCCCGCCATCCGCTCACACACGGGGTCGGTATCGACTTCCGTCCCGTCTACCTCATCCCCACCAATGAGTTCTTTGCCGGCGCAAACGCTGCATGGCAACCCTTGCGTAAGTCCGTGTCGGCACACCTGAAATACTCTTTCCGGTTTCATCCCGATTCGCGCTACGGGAAATTATACCCGCACACGTACCAGGGAATCGGTGTTTCATACCACTCTTTCTTTGACAAGGCCGAGATCGGGACTCCGGTTGCAGTATATGCATTCCAGGGAGCACGCATAGCCCGGCTCTCCTCCCGCCTGTCACTGGATTACGAATGGAACTTCGGGGCCTCTTTCGGATGGAAAAAGTACCATCCAGGAACCAACGCCTATAATTATGTTGTGGGGTCAAAGATCAATGCCTATATCAATTTGGGATTCTTGCTGAACTGGCAACTGGCGGCAGGATGGCAACTGACGACAGGCATCGACCTGAGCCACTTCTCCAACGGAAACACCCAGTACCCCAACGCAGGCGTCAATACCGTCGGAGGCAGGATAGGTCTGGTGCACACCTTCGGAGCAAATGCCGGGACGGTGATGTCAGGCAGGCGGACCACACAACGCATCAAACCTCACATCAGCTACGACATCGTCTTATACGGCGCCTCGAAACGAAAAGGGGTTATCAAGCCCGATGAAGCCTACCTGGCCCCCGGCTCGTTCGGCGTATTAGGATTCAATTTCAATCCTATGTATAACTTCCACCAATATTTCCGTGCCGGAGCATCGCTCGACGTACAATACGACGAAAGTGCCAACATCAAGGAATACGAAGCCGACTACAACGACCAGGCCGAGCACAGGTTTTACCGTCCGCCATTCAAGGAACAATTGGCAGTCGGGCTATCCGTACGGGGCGAACTGGTCATGCCGATCTTCACGATCAATGTAGGCATAGGCTACAATGTTTACCACAAATGCACCGATACGCAAGGGATGTACCAAATCCTGGCACTGAAAACATCTGTCACACGCAACCTGTTCCTGCACGTGGGATACCAGTTGAGCAAATTCAAAGACCCCAACAACCTGATGTTAGGGATAGGTTACCGGTTCCACAATAAACGATAAGAATATACTATCTCCAAACATTTTCCGTAAATTTGCGCGATAATTAAAAGACAATGATTGATAAGACTGTTTTTGAGAACAAGATAGCCGCATACTATACCTTAGGATGCAAGCTGAATTTCGCCGAAACTTCGACCATAGGGAAAGTCCTTGCCGAACAGGGCGTACGCAAAGCACGTCCGGGTGAAAAGGCCGATATTTGCGTTGTCAACACCTGCTCCGTGACAGAACTTGCCGACAAGAAATGCCGCCAGGCGATCCGCCGGATCGGCAAACAGCACCCAGGGGCGTTCATCGTCGTGACCGGTTGCTACGCCCAGTTAAAGCCGGAAGAGGTTTCCCATATCGAAGGAGTCGACCTTGTCTTGGGAGCCGAGCAGAAGCTGGATTTGTTAATGTATCTGGACGATCTGAAAAAGAGAGAAGAGGGAGGCGCCATAATCGCTTCCCGGACGAAAGATATCCGTACTTTCTCCCCTTCCTGCTCGGCAGACGACCGTACGCGCCATTTCCTGAAAGTGCAGGACGGATGCGATTATTTCTGTTCCTACTGCACGATCCCCTTTGCCCGCGGACGCAGTCGCAACGGGACGATCGCCAGCATGGTGAAGCAGGCCGAAGAGGTCGCCTCAAACGGGGGAAAAGAGATCGTGCTGACAGGCGTCAACATCGGCGACTTCGGGAAGAGCACCGGGGAGACGTTTATCGACCTGATCCGCGCCCTCGACAAGGTGGAAGGGATCGTACGCTACCGTATCTCCTCCATCGAACCGAACCTGATCACGGACGAGGCGATCGATTTCGTGGCATGCAGCAGACGTTTCGCTCCTCATTTTCATATTCCGTTACAGAGCGGAAGCGACGAGGGGCTGAAACTGATGCGCCGCCGTTACGACACGACCCTGTTCCGGCATAAGATCGAAAAGATCAAAGAGGTCATGCCGCACGCCTTTATCGGCGTCGATGTGATCGTCGGTACGCGGGGTGAAACGGATACCTGTTTCGAGGAGGCCCGCACCTTTATCGAAAGCCTGGACATCAGCCAGCTGCACGTGTTCAGCTATTCGGAACGGCCGGGTACGCAGGCACTCAAGATCGACCACGTCGTCGACCCGAAAACCAAGCATGCCCGCAGCCAGCAATTGCTGGACATATCCGACCGTAAGCTCCATGCTTTCTACGAAGCGCATATCGGCCAGAAGGCGAATGTCTTGTTTGAACAAACACGCAAAGGAGGCATGATGCACGGCTTCACGGAGAATTATATCAAGGTGGAGATCCCGTACGACCACTCGTTGGTCAACGAAACCCGGCAGGTCATACTGGAAGGTTGGAACGAGGACAAAACGGCGTTAGTAGTAAAGATTATAGAATAAATGATTTATCCGTTACTTTTGGCTTGATCCAAAAGTAACCAAAAGATCAAGGCTTAACCGACAGTTCTTCTGCAACCCCGTGTCAAGCACGGGGGACAAGCCTGTTCCCACATCAAATGTGGGATCGCAAAGGAGCAGGTAGCATCGGCAATCCCCGAAGAGCCGTCAGGCTCTATTTCCGGCCTAAGCCGGTGAGCGTTAAGCGCAGAGACCGTAGTGAGCACCCGGAACGTCTGCTGTCTGAGCGAAGCGAGTTTCAGACGCGACAGCGAACGAAGGGAACGGAGTAGCGAAGCAACTTTAGCCTTGAACTTTTGGTTACTTTTCTTTCAAGAGAAAAGCAACAGATAAATCAGCATTTACACAAATAAAAACTAATAAAACCATCATGTGGAATAAAATACAATATGCGCTTATCTACAGTTGGGTAAAGGTTCATGCCTTATTGCCGATGTGGGCGCTTTATATATTATCGGATATCCTCTATGTTCTGGTCTATAAGGTCGTCAGATACAGGGTGAAAGTCGTCAGGCAAAATATGAAAGCCTCTTTTCCCGATAAATCGGACACCGAACTGCGCCGGCTGGAACGCGAGTTCTACCATCACTTCGCCGACTACGTGGTCGAGACGATCAAGCTCGCCCACATCTCCCTCGAAGAGTTACAACGCCGGGCTTTCCTGAAAAATCCCGAACTGGTAGACACGCTGATGGAGAAAGGGCACACCTGTTTTATCCTCCTGATGGGACATTACGGCAACTGGGAATGGTTTTCCGGCTCGACTTCCCGTTTCAAGGATTCCCGCATCTACCAGATATACCGACCCCTCAACAACCAGGCATTCGATCGCCTGTTTTTTAACCTGCGTACGAAATTCGGTTCCTTCGGGATCAAAAAACAGGACACCGTGCGCGATGTCATCACCCTGAAGAAAGACAAAACCCGCTGTGTCGTGATCTTTATCGCCGACCAGACACCGAGCCGGAACAACCTGCACTACTGGACGAACTTCCTGAACCAGGATTCCTCCATCCTGACCGGCCCCGAACGCCTTGCCCGCAAACTGGATTTGCCGGTCATATTCCTCGACACGAAGCAGGTGAAACGCGGCTACTATACCATAGATATGAAACTGGTGACCGAGACTCCCAAAGAGACTCCTGAGAACTGGATTACCGAACAATATGCCCGCTTGATGGAAAAATGTATCTTGCGCAATCCGTCGGGGTGGCTTTGGACGCATAAGAGATGGAAACATAAGAGAGTTGAAAGTGGAGAGTTGAAAGTTAAATTACAAAAAAGCACACACACAATATGAAAACAAACGAAAACTTTCAACTTTCAACTTTCAACTTTCAACCGGACAAACGTCTTGCCGTCGTCATCCTAAACTGGAACGGCCGCGCGCTGATGGAAGAATTCCTGCCCTCCGTTGTCGCTTGCACACCCGGCGAATGGGCAGATGTAATCGTTGCCGACAACGGCTCTACGGACGATTCCATCGAGATGCTGAAAACAAAGTTTCCGACGGTCGGCATCATCCGGCTGGACAAGAATTACGGCTTTGCCGAAGGATATAACCAGGCATTGAAGCATATCGGACACGAATACACAGTCTTGCTCAACAGCGATGTCGAAGTCACTCCGGGATGGCTGGATGCACCTATCGCCGCGCTGGACGCCGACAAAACGATTGCCGGCGTCCAGCCCAAGATACGCGCCCAACGGAATAAAGAATACTTCGAGTATGCCGGAGCGGCTGGGGGATATATGGACCGGTACGGCTATCCGTATTGCCGCGGACGCGTCCTGCATGTCGTCGAGAAAGATGCCGGACAATATGACACGCCTGCCGACCTGCTTTGGGCCACAGGAGCCTGCCTGTTCGTCCGTACGGCCACTTACAAAGAGGTGGGCGGCCTCGATGCCGGGTTCTTTGCCCACCAGGAAGAAATCGATCTGTGCTGGCGGCTACGGTTGCGCGGCCAACCGGCTGGGGGGCCTCATACGCCATCGTCGGTCGTGTCCCACGTGGGAGGCGCCACGCTGAATGTCGAGAGTCCGCGCAAGACGTTCCTCAATTTCCGAAACAACCTGCTGATGCTATATAAGAACTTGCCGGAAAAGGATTTGAAGCACGTGATGCATGCACGTTTCTGGCTGGACTATATCGCCGCTGCCAAGTTTCTGCTGACCGGCCATTACCCGAACGCCCGTGCCGTGTATGAGGCCCGGAAGGCGTTCCACGAGCTAAAACCGTCTTACGAACCGGTCCGCCGTGAGAATCTCGCCAAAACAAAACTTTCCGGCATTCCGGAGCTGCGAAAAGGAAGCCTGATCTTAGCGTTCTATTTACAGGGGAAAAAGAGATTCACGGAACTATGAACAGAGAGAATTTTGCAGGCAAACGGACAAGTACGGACAGAACGGACACCCGATATATAAAAATCCCGACATTTTACTAAAACACTAATAATCAACAAACAACCTCTAAAATCCATTCCCAAAACCACTTTTAGGATGCACGTCTGTTGCAAATCGGATGTCCATAATTTCCAAGTGTCCGTTCTGTCCGCATTTGTCCGCTTTCTTTTCCTTTAAAACATAACATCATATTAAACAGGCAGATACAAAAAACAACACTCTTTACCGGACTGTACCGGAGTTGCAAGGGAAAGCAATGCCTTCCCTTGTCTTTTTTACAGGTTCGAGTGCTGCAAAATGTCGATCATGATCGGCTTGAAACCGCTCACGAAACACTCTACGGCGATCACCATCAGAATCAATCCCATCAAGCGCATCATGACGTTATTGCCCGTCTCGCCCATGTAACGGTTCAGACGTGTGGAAGCGCGGAGGATCAGGTAGGTGATAAAATAGATCAATCCGATCGTCCCGATCAAGATGCACTTCTTTGCCAATGTCACGGCATCGTCCATCAGCATCAAGGCATTGGCGATCGCACCCGGCCCGCAGAGCATCGGGATGGCAAGGGGCGTAATGGAAATGTCGTTCACATATGTCTTCACCTCCTCCTCTTTCAGCTTGGCTTTCGCATAGCGTGCCTGCAACATGTCGAAACCGATCGTGAAGATGATAATGCCACCCGCAATACGGAACCCGTTTGTCGAAATACCGAAAAACTTGAACAGGAACTGCCCGGAGAAAGTGAAAACCATCAGCGTTAGGAACGATACGATTGTAGCGCGGCGGACAATGGCACGACGCTGTTCCTCACTCATGCCATTCGTCATGGTCAGAAAGACAGGCATCGTCCCTAACGGATTTGTCAGCGTAAAAAACGAGGTAAAACATAACAGAAAAAAAGGTAACAATGAATCCATAATAATACTATTTTTATAATGTGTCAATAGAATAATGTGCCAATAAAATATCGGCACATTATTTTTCCCATACTAAATAAGCAGACACGAGCCAATGGTTCAGCTTGTTCCCGTCTATCTCTGCTGCTTCGGGAATGCTGACCGTGAAGGTATGCTTGCCCGGCGCGATATCTGTCAAAAGAATCTCTTCAGGCATCACATCCGAACCCGGACACCAGTTGGAACGTGACAGGTCGGATGATCCTAACGGTTCTTCCACTTTCTTTTCCGAATAACCGTCTTTGGCAATATAAGAAGCCAGGCGCTCTTTCAGCCACACGCCCGTTGCCGGGTTGAAACGGCGGAAAGAGGCACAATCCGAACGCCAGGGGATGAAGTTCAACACTTCTTTCCCATCGATCGAAACGATATTGCGTTTCTCGACAAATTCATCACCACCGGAATGGCCGCCATGACCGGTCACGATATATTTCAGCCGGACATTACGCACACCGGCGGGAATCTCAAAATCCGTCGACACGTCCCGACGGGCAAAGATATCCGGATAGGTCTGCCCCTCGTAGTAGACCGTATTCATCAACGGCTCCACATGGCGGCGGGTCAGCGGATCATAAGCCAGGCCGGATTCATCCACATCGACCGTCATACTGGCGATATAGCCTTCCGTCGTCCAGGTGTCGATAAAGATGCCGACATAGGCTCCTCCTTCCAAAAGCGGATACAGGTCGGTTATATCCTGTTCCCAGCTGACGCTATCTTCCCAATGGTCGATATAGACCGGCTTACGGTTATGCGTCAGACTGTCGTCGGGAGTACTGAAATGTCCTACCCCGAAAGGTGTCATGAAACGCATCAGTTCGACCGTCGGTTTATAATCTTCGCCCGCAACGATCCCGACCATGTGTTCCAGCTTCGTACTATCCACTTCCGGGAACTGCTTTTCTCCCTTAGCGATGTTCAGCAGGTTGATGCCCGACTCTTTCGGCAGGACGAAACAGGAACCGGATTTATCCCAGCGGTCGCCGTTGGAGGCAATCGTCACCTTCAATTTGACAGACACATTGCGTTCGTATTCGGGCAACGTTATTTTCTTCAGGATGATACGCCCGTTCACCAGATGGTAAATGCTGTCCGCCCCCGGCGCATTATAGGCTTCCGGATAGATATCCGGTGCAAACCGTACGGGCGTATCGTCAAACACACGTACGGTAAAGTCTCCTTTCGCAGGAATCTCCCGCGGTCCGCATGCCGTCAGCAATAACGCTCCCGCCAGCGAAAAGAGTAAAACAATCTTCTTCATCATTTGCGTTTAGTATTTAGTAAGCTCTTTAAGCAACTGTTTCTACCCGGCAGACCGGTCGCCATGCACACACGGACCGGTCACACAACCGCCTTCACAGGCCATCACCTCGATAAATTGTCCCGGAGCCTTGCCTGTCTTAGCGTATGCACGCAACAATGCGACGTTCTTCTTCGTAAGATTGGCCACCTGGATCGTATTCAAGCTAGCATCCTGATCTTCTTTCAAGTAGACCTTCACCGCATTGATCACACCGCCTGCTTGTGCAAATCCATGTGCCTCACGTACGGAGTTACGCAAGACGGTGAACGGTTGTGCCTCTTCGATCTTGATATCCATACCGGCCAACACGGAACCGACCTCTTCGAACGTGAGCGTAAAATCCACACAGGGGTCCATCTTCACTTCTTTCCGCTTCGCCACGCACGGGCCGACGAACACGATCTTGGCATCCGGATATTTCTCCTTCACGATCCGGGCGGTGTAGTACATCGGCGAACCGGTAGTCGAAATATATTTTTTCAAGTCCGGGATATGTTTCTCGGCAAGCTGAATATAAGACGGACAACAACTGGTCGTCATAAACGGTTGGCCTTCCGCCAACTTTTCTTTCAGTTCTTCGGCTTCGTGGCGGGTCGTCTCCATCGCTCCCTGCGCCACTTCCACAACTTCAAGGAAGCCCAGTGACTTGATGGCACCGTAGACCTTCTCCACCGGAGCCGCAAACTGGGCCAGGATGGACGGGGCGACAATGGCTACCATCGGTTCCTTGTTGCGCAGGCGTTGCAGGATGTCAAACACCTGGGATATCTCGAATATCGCCCCAAAAGGACAGGCGTTCACGCATTTGCCGCAATAGATACATTTGGATTCGTCGATATGTTCCACCCCGTACTCGTCCTTGCTGATCGCCTTCACCGGGCAAACTTCCTCGCAAGGGATCGGGATATACACGATAGCATGATAGGGGCAGTTCTGGTGGCATTTGCCGCAACTGATACAGGTATCATGGTCGATCTCCGCCTGCCCGTTCTTCTTGAAGCGGATCGCGTCTTTCGGACAGTTCATATAACAGCTGCGCGCCACGCAGCCACGGCAAAGGTTCGTAATCTCATAGTTCACCTGTACGCAGGACGAACAGGCTTCATCCACCACGCACATCAGGTTCTCTTTCTTGTTTTCCGAACGCAGCAACGCTTGTTTGGCGTATTCAGACAAAGGGGTCAGCTCGTCGACCTCATCCTGCATATCGAATCCGAGCAGCGGCAATGTCTTGTACTTCCACACAGCCCGTTCCTTGTGCACACAGCAACGGCCGATGACTTTCGACTTACGGGGACTCAACTCGATAGGCAGACGGTCTATCTCTTCGAGCAGACGGTTTTCCTTCCAAAGTTTCACTAACTTCGCCAGCAATCCGTGGCGGACAATCATTACGTTGTTGGTAAATGCCATGGTGAATATATTATTTGTGCTTTAGGCAACAAAGATACGGAGCATACGCCCCTCCCGCCAAATAACGGACCAGCTAAATTATAAAAATCTTTTGCCGAAGGACTAAGCCCGGCAAAAGATTGATTTCAGGAGAAAGTTTCACCAAGGATGATCGATGCGCTATGGACATCACCTCCGAAGGGCGGATTCAGCTTAGAGAGTTTCAACTCGACTGCTGCCAGCTGGGGGAAACGCTCCTTCAGAGCATACAAAATCCGTCCTGCCACATGTTCTATCAGCTTGGAAGGGATATCCATCTGCTCTTTTACAACCGCATAGACGGCCGCATAGTTGATCGTATCGTCCAATTCGTCACTCTTCACAGCCTGCTCCAATGGAGCCGTAAGAATCAGATCCACAACGAAATCGTTCCCCACCTTCGTCTCCTGCGGCATTACGCCGTGGTAGGCATAGAATCTCATTTTCTCCAGTTCTATCTTTGTTGTCATAATTCGTTATTTTATCTGTAAATGTAAATAAAGTAAACCTTTCTGCCAAAAAATAGTCTTATATTTGCGATAAGCAACTAACTACATATATGATGGGAATAAAGCAAAAAGAAGAAAACACGAATGGCGGCCTGCATAATACCCTTGCCGCCGGTACGACCGTTAAAGGCGACATCGTGACGGAAACAGACTTCCGCCTGGATGGAAAAATCGAAGGAGATGTAAGTTGTAGCGGCAAGATCGTGATCGGCCCGAAAGGGAACGTCACGGGAAACATCGTTTCCACAAACGCCGAAATATTAGGGGAAGTGGAAGGTTCCATACACGTCAGTGCCAAACTTGTCCTGAAAGCGACCGCCGTCATCAAAGGCGATATATTCGCCCAAACGCTGGAGATCGAACCGAACGCCCGCTTCAACGGGGTTTGCAAGATGTCAGGGGAAAAATAACGACAAAATCCTTTTTCATAATAAAGTCACAGAACCGGAGGAGCGTTTTCTCCTTCAATTCTGTGACTTCTTGTTTTATATCTGACAGTCGTCCTTACCGTAACAAGACTTTCACGCATGTCCCGTCTTCCAAGACGACAATATAGACGCCTTCAGCCAAACCGGTCATTTCGCTATAGCCATCCGATAGAGAAACGGTGCGAACCGTCTGCCCGGCAATATTGACTACTCGCACTTTCATCGGTTCGGATGTCGTGATACAGATACGTCCATCGATCGCCTGTATGTGGCTTTCTCCCTTCGCGATGGTTTCCGTAGCCGTCGGATCATCATCGAGAGGAACTTCCACGACAGAACTGCTGTCGAATGTCGGAACAGACAACCTATCGCCTGTAAGGTTCGCCTTGCCGTCCCAGGGGAAATCCTCACCGTTATTCGGATCGGTGAAGAGCTTTTCATTGATGGTGGTCACGAAATCGGAAGCCGAAAGTGCCTTGGCAAGCGTGCCGGAGCCAGCACCTTCCAGATAATAGCAGTCAATGATGGAGGGCAGTTCTTCCTCACCTGAGCGGAGGGTGCTTTCGCTGTAGTCATCACCCGAAATCGCGCCACCGGTCACCTTGCCCATATTGTAACAGTTATAGACGCTCGCATCGCTGCCTATGTATCCGGTAATGCCACCTGCCATACCTGCCGGATTGATGACCGTCCCGGCATTGTAGCTGTTCGAAACGCTACTGATCTTGCGCATACCGCCGGTCAATCCGCCGATGCTTCCCTCTGCCGTCCCGCTGACAGTGGCAGTGCTGAAGCAGTTCTCAATACGTCCGTAGCTGAGCATCCCGCTGATGGCACCGGTGTATTCCTGCCCATCATCGGCTTTGGAAGTGACCGTGCCGCCAACTATGCCGAGGTTCTTCACCACACCCCAAGCGACATAGCCGAACAGCCCGTACGACTGCCGCCCGTCGATCGGCTGGACGTTCAGTCCCTTGATGACATGTCCCTGCCCGTCGAAGTAGCCTCCGAAACGGACTTCATCAGGCTCCTCGCCGTTGTTATACTCACCGATCGGCGTCCAAGATTCGCCACCGAGATCGATGTCGGCCGTCAGTTTGGCATTAAGCCGGACAACCGTATCGTCGTCCATGTTGATTTGACCGTCACCGTTGGTGTCCACTTGTTCATGCTCGGAAGCATTCACCTGATCCCGGAACCATTTCAGGGAAAGGCCCGCCCCCTGGGTGACGCCCATGATATGCCAGGCCCCCG
>OGTL01002767.1_pt1 | contig 12570 bp, 9 predicted proteins | sample 1553601 | NCBI WGS metagenome assembly OGTL01 (sample SAMEA2580112, study PRJEB22360) | human gut metagenome | biome: human gut; feature: human-associated habitat; material: faeces | place: Denmark | collected 2008/2010 | reverse complement strand
GATATTGCTATAAATTATGACGAAAACGGATTGAAAAGTGTGTGGACCAGACAGGGATTTTTTACGGCAGTTCGTATGCTGCTGGCAGAGAAGAATACATTGTTCGAATCATTGAGTGAGAAGCTGAATCGTTACCCGGAATTAAATGATATGTTACAGTCATTATTATTTACCGGAAAAGCAATTGCTTACAATTATTATGAACCGGCGATCAGTGTGGCAACTATGTTTGGATTTGTGAAAAATAATCATGGCGTGCTGGCGATTGCAAATCGTATTTTTGAGACATGGTTATATAATTTATATCTGTCAACTTCAGAAATGCAAAAGCAACAGATTTATTCGGATGCTTTGTTAGATAAAAATCAGTTTATTGTAAATGGACATTTGAATATGCGTCAGATTCTGGAACGTTTTGTAATACATTTTAATGACTTATACGGAGATAGTGATGAGACGTTTATCGAACAGGAAGGTAGAAAATATTTCTTGCTGTATTTACGTCCAATTATCAATGGCACTGGAAATTATTACATTGAAGCGGAAACCCGCGAACAGAAACGGACGGATGTGATTGTGGATTATCGTGGAGAACAGTATATCATTGAAATGAAGATATGGCATGGTCAGGAATATAATACCAGAGGGGAGAAACAGCTGGCAGAATATCTGGATGCCTATCATGTGAACCAGGGATATATGATCAGTTTCAATTTCAATCAGAAAAAAGAAATCGGAGTACATGAGATTCTGATTGATGATAAAAAAATTATTGAAGCAGTGGTATAAAAAATATCGCAAAACCAATTTGTTCAGGTTTTGCGATATTTTTTTGCAACCAACCGGTAAGTTATGACAATATAAAGGTGTAAGGGTAATTAAGATTACCCAGGGAAGACGTCAGAAATGGGAGTTTTAATTAAAAATGGAGAAACAACAGCTGGAAAAATATATCAACGAATATGGCAGAGATATCTACCTGTTTTGCAAACGGCTGACGCAAAATAAAAATACGGCAGATGATCTGTATCAGGAGACATTTTTAAAATTGTGGGAATTGGATAACGTTAACGATACGGAGAATTCCAAAAGCTATCTGCTTGGTATTGCTGTGAATTTGTGGAAAAATCAGTGCCGCAAGCAAATGTGGCGAAAACAGATTGCAGACATTGTACCGGTTTCGGAAGAAAGTCAGATTGAAAATTTTTCGGCAGCAGACAGTGTGGAGGATACGGTGATCTCCAATCAGGAGAAAGTGCTGGTGCAGGATGCCGTAAACCGTTTGCCGGAAAAACTGCGGATAGTGGTGCTTTTGTACTACATGGAAAATCTGAAAGTAGCAGAGATTGCGGAGCAGATGCACGAATCGGTCAGCAGTATAAAAAGTAAACTGATGCGTGCACGAAAATATCTCAGAAAAGAATTGGAGGATTCTGTTTTATGAAAAATCTGGATGATGTATTAAAAAAATCCCTTACGCCGGCTGAATCGGAAGAAGGACCGGATTTCTGGCTGAATCAGAATATTCTGAAACGGGCAGATCGGCAGGAGAGGGGAGCCAAAACAATGAAAAAATGAACATATAGACCAACAAAAGCAGTGGCAGCATTAGTGATTGCATTGAGTATTTCCGGAAGTGCGGTATTTGCAGCAGAAAAAACAAATTTATTTGGAAATCTGTTTGGTGAAACGAATATGGGACCGGTGGAATCTTATGTAAACGATACAGGTGCAAATGAGAATACAAAGGCATCCTACCATTATCAGGGAGCCGAGTATGAAGTGCAGATTGACAAGGTGGTTCGAAGTGCGGCAACGCATTCCGGAATTATGCAGTTTACAGTGAATCGTGTATCCGGAAAAGGAGAACCATGGTATATACTGACCGGAGATGTTTTACCGGAATATGACTACTGGACGATGGAAACCAGAAACTTACAGGAAATAAATCCGACCGACACAGATATATGGTTGACGGTGGGACTGGAAAGTTCCGGACAGGAAGCACCTGACTGGCGCATTTATTTAGAAAAGGATGCGAGTGATGATGAGACACAGGTGTTTTACATGGTATTTAACGTAATAGGAGCTGAACAGGAAGATGCGTCATTAAGTCTGATTTTTAAAGAATTGGATGGAACTAAGGATAGCAAAACTGAGCTGGTAAATATCACAGTACCAGAAAGTGAGAGCATTCCTTCTTTGACATGGAAGAATGAAAATAGCGAACAGCAGCTTGCGTTGACCAGCTATGATATGTTGATCACAAATCAGGGTGCATCCGATGTGGAACCGGAATATGATGAGATTTCCGTACAGATGAAAGATGGAAGCACTTATGTGATAGAGAGTAAGTCGCAGCGGGTGAAAAATGAATTTTACGGCGAATATGGAAAAAATAATGATCTGTGGATCGGATTTGACCATATTCTGGATCTGGAACAGGTAGAATCTGTGACGATTAATGATATGTTGTTTACTGTGGCTGATTGATATGACAGCAAAAGCACTTCGTGCAAACGATGCGCACTCGCACGAAAAGAAATTGTTGCTTCGCAATCGTGCTCGGCGCGGTCAAGAAAGATCTGTTATTCGTAATAGTAAGCGCGTAAGTGTGCGAGAGCACACTTTCTTGTAAAACAGTTATTTCATTTAACCATCTTCGTCCACATGGCGGCACGGGTCGTCTCTGCCCAGGGGTATTCCCCCATATAATCGCCCTGAAACAGTTCCGTCTGTCCCTGGAGATAATCATAATAATCACAGGTGAACTGTTCAGTATGTACACGCATTTTACCGTAGGCAGACTCCACGATCTGTTCCAGATGATAAGGTGCAAGCGCCTGTTTCAGCCGATAGAGGATCGTGCGGCTGTAATTTTTGGAGGAATGTTCCTCGCAGTTTTCCAGCAGACAGAATGTGATTTTATCAATCGGAACCCAGTTTCCTTCATAATGAACGAGAAGTGCAAGAAGTTCTTTTGCTTTCCTGCTCTTGAAGGAGACTGGGGTTTTATTTATAAACAGTTCAAAATCCGGGAAGCAGCGGATATGCGGGAGACTGTTGGAGTGCATTTGTGTATTCCTCTTTTCAGCTGTTGCATCTGGAGGGGTATGGCCATGATTTTCTGTGCCAAAACCGGTTTTTTCCTCAATAGATGCAGCAGATGTAATAGATTCAGCCGCGGCGGCATGGTATTTGAGGACTCTGTTTAATACCGCACCGATCTGCTTCGGGTCATATGGTTTCAGGATGTAGCCAAAGGCACCGATATCCCAGGCATCCAGCGAATATTCCGGAAATGCCGTTACATAAATGATTTCCGGTGGCGCAGGCAGTTCCTCACTGATCTGTTTTCCAAGAGTGATGCCGTTTAACATCGGCATTTCGATGTCGAGAAATACAACGTCCACAAGTGTCCTGCGGATAAAATCCAGTGCCTCGACAGGCTGGGTAAAGGTATAAATATGGTCATTTTCTTTTGAAAATCCATCAAAGCGGGTGAGCATGATCCTTAGCAGATTTAATGCTCTTTCTTCATCGTCTACAAGTACATAATTCATATGAAAAGCCTCCAACATACAGGTCGCAAAGCGACTGCGTTCATGAGCAAGTAGCGAAAGCGGATTGCGAATGTCCGCTTTACAAGATTTCGGGAAAATACCGGGTATCTTATGTTTGATTCTGATAGGGAAGCAACAGTTCCATGACAGTTCCCTCTACTCCCTCCTGCGAGTGAATAATCAGTGTTCCATGTAGCAGATAATCCATGCGGGAGCGGATGTTCTGGATACTGTGATGGGGATTGATCTTCTGTTCGTCAAAACCGGGACCGCTGTTTTTTACCAGAATACAGATGCCTTCAGCAGTTTGTTTCGTCTCCAGCCGGATTGTGCCGTGATTGCCATTTTTGCGGATGCCGTATTTTATGGCATTTTCAATCAACGGCTGGACGGAGAGTGGTGGAATCTGAAACTCTGTCACGGTGATATCTTTTTCAAATACCAGTGCATTGCCAAACCGGGTATTCTGTATATAAAGATAATTTTCGATATGTTCCAGTTCTTTTTCAAAAGGAATCAGGTCCGTGTAATCCATAAAATCAATATTGGTGCGCAGATATCTCGAAAAATGAACGATAAGATCTGCGGCCTGCTCCGGATCCGTATAGCACATTTCTTGAATTGTCGTCAGTGTGTTGTACAGAAAATGCGGCTGGATCTGGCTCGAAAGCATGGCGGTCTGGATGCGGGAAGCTTCTTTTTCCAGGGTCAGCAGGTTCTGGGTATGCGTCAGCAGCTGTTTCTGATAGAGTTTGCTTGCCGTAAAGATCAGAAAGCCGAAAGTGATGATGCACATCGGAAGCAGAAACAATGTTTTTCCGGGCAGACCAAAAGAGTTGTAAATATAATTTGCAAACATTCCAGTTAGCAGGTACAGGTAGCCCAGATGGAATAAAAATCCGTCAATAGAGAGCGCATCAAGTCCCTGCCAGGTTTTGATCAGCCAGCTGATCCCGAGGAACCGCAGAAGGATCTGTCCGGTTACGACGAAAACACCGGAAACCGGGAGGAACAGTGCCAGCGTAAAACAGAGGGCAGCGCCAAGGAGCAGCCCGGTAAACATGCGGTAGATTTTTCGGGAAAACCTTTGGGGACCGGTATGGTGGGAGATCAGGATGGCGAGTCCCCAGCAGGCCAGTACCAGAAGCCGTGAAATATAGGTCAGCAAAAACATTGGGATCACATTGGTGATGCGTTCCATATAGCCGATAATCCAGCAGTTGTTGATGAAAAAGTAAGCAGTAAAGAGCAGACCGGTCAGAAAATATCCCCGGAACCGTCTGGGGTCAATGCTGAAAATGGAAAACAGCAAAATCGCAAAGGTGGCGAACAAAATGGATGACAGGATGATAAAACTGTTTTTGTATGTATCAAAATAAGTCATCGTAAGGCCGAGGCTGGTCAGTCGTGGACAGATATTCAGAATTTCAGAAGTGTTGGACACTTCAATGACGACTTCAATTACCGAACTGTTATCGATGCGGTACAGAGGATAAGACCATGGTGATACCATAAAGGCTTTTCCTGGTTTTCCGTTGATGTAGACACGGTAGTTGCCGGAGGGAAGACCTGGCAGACTGATAGCCATTTTATCTTCATCAATGTTAATATAGCGGTCTACCTGTATAATGGTGCGGTAGGAAGCACAGGTTCCTATCATGCGCTGGCGTTTCCAGGGCTGCGCGTAGGACGAAGGAATAAATATTTTATCTGCATCAGAGTTTGGCAGAGTAGAGGTAAGTGTTTTGGCATATTCTTCTGACGGAGCAACAGAAAGGCGGTTGTGATACCAGTCAGTAAATATTGTCAGGGGATTGGCGGATTCTATATTTCCCGGAACATTTCCATCAGAATTCGCCGAAAAAATCAACTTGTCCGGATAAAATTCCCATTCCCCAGCCAGTTCGTAATCGGCATAAAAAGGATTATCAGAGCGTTCAAAAGAAAAAACGCCGTCTGATGTCTGCCCCATTGCATTTTGTCTGCAGTTCAGGAAAAAGTAAATTGATAAGGTGCTAAGTAATAGGATACAACAAATAGCAGATATCAGAAAAGTAAGCTTTCGTTTCATAAATTACCTCAGTGTTTTTATCAGTATAAAAAAATATTTTTATACAGGTGGCTGTCATTTAGAGATCAATGTATGGAACCTGCATTTTTGCAGATACAAAAATCCAAGTCTATTGTAGAAAATTAGTAAAACTGTGTCAAGAAAAGTGACGGTTCTGTGACGGTCTGTTTTGTATAATGAGGATACAGTTTGCGAAACATATTTTCAGACAAAATTATGTTGGTAAAAATGGTAAAGAGTTTAGGTAAACTGAAGAAATGGAGGAGAATGAAATGTTGCGAAAAAAGATTACAGCATGGGTACTGACCGCAGCGATGCTGACTGGTCTGGGTGCAGCAGCACCGGTTACTGCATTTGCACAGACAGCTGAAGATGTACAGCAGAATCGCTGTTATATCAATGGTGATGAAGTGCGTGCGTATGATGTGGAGGATACGATCTATGTGGTAGTAGATGATTTGTCCGCATATGGATTTAACGTTCAGAAAAGCAAAAAATCTGTTACGATCACAAGTGGAACAAATGGTTATTACTTTGATGAGTCATTTAGTCCTAATACAGAAAGCAGTACCATGGGTACCGGCAGCGTAAAGACAAGTACCATCAAAGGCAAGGTGGCAGATCAGGCAGTTACCCTGTATACCATTGACAACAAACTCTGCATCAAGGCAGAAGATATGGGTGGACTTGGTTATACAAAATATGACAGCGACAAAAATATTATGAATATCTATTCCACACAGGCCGGTTATACAGAAAATACAGAGCATTACAGAAATATCACGGTTAATGCGGGTGATCAGACCGGAACGATTAAATCTTTCCAGGGCGCACATTATGATCCGGGCGAAGCCGGAAGTGCAACATCCAAAGCTTATATCGAACTGGGTGTAGATATGGTGCGTACACATGATATCGACGGCACACAGGGCGATGGCCGCGGAATCATTTACAATCTGGTACCGAAATATTTTGATACAGATGACGAAGTGGATCTGAATGATCCGTCCAGCTATGATTTTGAAGAACTGGATAAAGTCATCGACAATATTCTTGCAACCGGTTCAGAGGTATATTTCCGTTTTGGTGCCAGCCAGAATGATGACAATAAGTTCCCGGAGGAAGGAACCGAGGAGTGGACACAGTTCTTACAGGATTTGACTACTATGGCAGAGCATATCGTAATGCATTACGATTTCGGCTGGGACGACGGATATTACAATACACTGGATTATTTTGAAATCTGGAACGAACCGGATTTACAGGATTTCTGGCCAAATACAGCAAATCAGTATTATGAGATGTACAACAGTGTATCCAAAGCAGTAGAAAAACTGGATCCAACCCTTCCAATCGGTGGTCCGACACTGACAACTTTAAATGATGATGACGGAATCGAAGAGAGCTTTATCAAATATGTAAAAGAAAATGACTGTCCGTTGGATTTCTACGCATATCATTTCTATCCGTCCAATAACTGTGATCCGTATGATTATTCCCGCTGGGCATATCATCTCCACAGCATTCTGGAAGATTACGGATACGGTGATGTACCGATGATGCTTTCCGAGTATGGTACTGTATTATTCAACCCGAATGCGTTCAGCATGGCTGACAGTGCAGAGGCATCCTATCTGGCCTCTTTGATGATGTATCTGCAGGATACACCGGTAGAGAAAGCCAATATCTACAATCGTCTGATCCAGACAAATGAGGACGGAAGTGCAACGATTACAAAGACCGGTTATGGCTACAAAGCAATGGGTCAGATGAACCAGACAGAAAACCGTCTGGCTGTAACAGGCGGCGATAAAAATGGTATGGCTGTTATGGCTGGTATCAACGATACAGAGGATCAGATCAATGTCCTGATCAGTAACTATGAGATTCCGACTTCCCAGATGCTGGCAAACTCCGAATCCCATAACCCGATGATCAAAGATAACAAACTCTGCATCCCGGGTGTTGCAAACTGGTCACTTCCGATTGCACGTGTACTTACTTATGAAAACAATGCAGGTTACAATCTGACTGTTACAGATGTTCCATATGACACAGCAAATGTTGTAGTAGAGCAGTATCGTATCGATAATGACAACAACCTGGATCTGATTAATACTATAAAAGTACCGGTCAGTGAAGACGGAAGTGTAGTATTATCCAATGCGTTAAATACATACAGTGTAGATCTGCTTTCCATCAAACCGGGTGACGCAAAAGTGACCGTAGACACATCCAAAAACGGTCTGGCACAGGATGAAAACGGAAACTGGTACTACTATAAAAACGGTGTTATAGACACTTCCTACACCGGAATTGCACCAAATGCATATGGCTGGTGGAGAGTCGTAAACGGAGCCGTAGACTTCAACTGTAACAGCGTGGAGGCAAATGAGTATGGTTGGTTCTGCATCCGCGGAGGAAAAGTGGATTTTGACTATACCGGAATTGCACAGAATGCATATGGCTGGTGGAGAATCGTAAACGGAGCCGTAGACTTCAACTGCAACAGCGTAGAAGCAAACGAGTACGGCTGGTTCTATCTGCGCGGAGGAAAAGTAGACTTTAACTACAACGGACTTGCCGCAAACACATATGGCTGGTGGAAGATTACTGGTGGAGCCGTAGATTTCAATTATACTGGAATGGCTCAGAACGAATACGGCCTGTGGCATGTCGTAAACGGAATGGTAGATTTTTCCAGATAACAGTATTGAATGCAAACTAAACGTTACAATTCACATGATTGATTCTGATGTATAATCAAAGAAAATAATTAAGGCTACCGCAGTAAAGACATATCCGCCACCGACACGATTTACCTGGTCATTGAAGATAATTTTCCAAATGGAAGACCGAAGCTGGAGCGTGCGGGTATTCTGTTTGCAGATTGCCGGATCGTAGAATGCGTCAAACAGATGAATGTTTGCACATGTCTGAATCCGTTTCATACAAGACTTGCTATATTCACTTCTATTGTATTTGGGCAGGATCTTTCAAAGACGGAGTTGGCAGAGCCGGTGATCGGATTTTTGAAAGAAATGCTGACGGGTCCTCATGCAGTACGGAAAACATTGGAAAAATATTTGGGACAGTAAATTACCGGAATTTTCGAAATAGATAGGAATCAGATAACATCTACACTTTTATAATCCACATAACTCATTCAGGTGTATAATAAACAGGCAACTGTATACGACAGCTGCAGAAAGCGGGGATGAAGTTATGTGGATTTTATTTGCATTTGGCTCTGCCGTTTTTGCAGGATTGACATCGATTCTTGCAAAATGCGGAATTCGAAAGACGGATTCGGATGCGGCGACTGCCATTCGAACAATCGTTGTATTGATTTTTTCCTGGATCATGATGCTGATCACAGGATCCATCGGAACAATCAGTTCATTAAGCAGCAAGACATGGATGTTTTTAATTTTATCCGGAATCGCGACCGGAGTATCCTGGCTGTGCTATTTCAAAGCATTACAGCTGGGAGATGTCAATAAAGTTGTGCCGATCGACAAATCAAGTACGATTCTGACGATCATACTTGCTTTTATTTTCCTTGGAGAGCCGATCACGCTGGTGAAAGGTATCGCAGTGGTTCTAATCGGTATCGGTACGTTTATGATGATTCAGAAAAAAGAGACGGTGGATGAGCCTAAGAAGCCCAAGGGAGGTTCCTGGTTGATCTATGCATTGCTTTCTACAGTGTTTGCCAGCCTGACCGCTATCCTTGGAAAAGTCGGCATCGAAGGTGTGGAGTCAAACCTTGGAACTGCCATCAGAACCTGCGTTGTCCTGGTGATGGCATGGGTGGTTGTATTTGTCAAAGGCAAACAGCATACAATCCGGGAAATTCCGAAAAACGAGCTTGGCTTTATCTGCTTATCAGGCCTGGCAACCGGCGGATCCTGGCTGTGTTATTACAGGGCACTGCATGACGGAATGGCGAGCGTAGTTGTTCCAATCGATAAGCTGAGCATTTTGGTATCAATCGCATTTTCCTATATCGTGTTCAGGGAGCGTCTGACGAAGAAAGCAGTGGTTGGCTTATGTCTGAACGTGGCGGGAACGCTGATCATGTTATTGTAAAACTTTACATTGACATTTCCAAATACAACTTTTATAATAATGGACATGTGAAGACAATTGCAAACAGCAACAGCAATGACTGAAAGAAGTAAGTATGAGCGGAACATACAGAGAGCTGCCGGGTGGTGAGAGGCGCATGGAAAACTGATACCGAATACATTCACAAGCTGCGCATTGAACGTTATCAGAAATGATTTTGATGATCAGTAGGCTGCGCCGGGAGCAACCGTTATATTGCAGAAGTATTGTCAGATACTTGGTGAGGCGGATCGTGTGAGCGGTCTGTGAATTAAGGTGGTAACACGAGATTTTATCCCGTCCTTATGCATGTGCATTAGGATGGGTTTTTTTATTATGAAGAAGGAGAGTACATTATGACAGTTTATGACGAACTCGTAGCCCGTGGTCTGATCGCCCAGGTTACAGACGAAGAAGAAATCAAAGAATTAATCAATAACGGAAAAGCAACATTTTACATCGGATTTGATCCGACCGCAGACAGTCTTCATGTAGGACATTTCATGGCACTGTGTCTGATGAAGAGACTGCAGATGGCAGGAAACAAACCGATCGCACTGATCGGTGGCGGTACAGCTATGATCGGTGACCCATCCGGACGTACTGACATGCGTCAGATGATGACAAAGGAAACAATCAACCACAACTGCGAATGCTTCAAAAAACAGATGTCCCGTTTTATCGATTTTTCCGAGGGAAAAGCATTAATGGTAAACAATGCAGACTGGCTGCTTGACTTAAATTATGTAGAAGTACTGCGTGATATCGGACCGCATTTTTCTGTAAACCGTATGCTTTCCGCTGAGTGCTACAAACAGCGTATGGAGCGTGGATTAAGCTTCCTGGAGTTTAACTACATGATCATGCAGAGTTATGATTTCTATGAGTTATTCCAGAGATACGGCTGTAACATGCAGTTCGGTGGTGATGATCAGTGGTCCAATATGCTTGGCGGTACAGAGCTGATCCGTCGTAAACTTGGTAAAAATGCATGCGCGATGACAATCACACTGCTTCTGAATTCTGAAGGTAAAAAAATGGGTAAAACCCAGTCAGGTGCTGTATGGCTTGACCCGGAGAAAACATCTCCTTTTGAGTTCTACCAGTACTGGAGAAACGTTGGCGATGCCGATGTATTAAAATGCCTGCGTATGCTGACTTTCCTTCCGTTAGAGCAGATCGACGAGATGGATAAATGGGAAGGAAGTCAGTTAAATACGGCAAAAGAAATTCTTGCATTTGAGCTGACCAAACTGGTTCACGGAGAGGAAGAAGCTGCAAAAGCACAGGAGAGTGCACGTGCACTGTTCTCCGGCGGAAATGCAGCAAATATGCCGACTGCAGTTATTACAGAAGAAAATCTGCGTGACGGCGAGATCGATATCATGGGTCTGCTGGTTGCTTCCGGATTATGTGCATCCCGTTCTGAGGCACGTCGTGCGGTACAGCAGGGCGGAGTTGCTGTAAACGGTGAAAAAGTAGGATCAATTGAAGCTTCCTACAAACCGGAAGACATCAATAAAGAGGACTTTGTATTACGTCGTGGTAAAAAGAACTATCGTAAAATTATTTTTGAGTAAAATTTAAGAGAGGTCGCTGCTTTCCGATGATTTATCGAAAGGCGGCGGCCTCTTTTTCTGCTTCACAGCTTACGTTATTACAATATCTTTCGGATTGGTGGGATTTTTCGCAGTGCGAAGATCGCCAGAAAGTACAGCAGTAACTGCAGTACAATGGATAACAGACTGCACAGGTAGGGACCTGCGGAATGCGGAAACCAGGATGCTACAAAGTCAAAAATCTGTTCTGAAAATCCGGTGTGTGTCTCAATCAGGAACATGCCGAACGTAGCTGCTGAGAATTCTGCCAGCACTTTTCCTGAGAAAGGCAGCCGGATGGATTTTCCGGAAAAACCTTCGTATAAACCATAAAAAATAAAGCAGCAGGGAAACAAAACAGCATGCTGTGCGATCAGTTCCATATGTTTACCGTGCTTTGCGGTCAGATCATAATTCATCAGAAGCATGGCGATGACCAGGCTGGCGATGGTACCGATCAGAAGTATCAGAAGCATCCGCTTTTTTCGAGCCGGGTTTTCTTCGTGTTTGGAAAAACTGACCAGACAGTAGGCAAGTACCGGAAATGCCAGGTTCCAGCAGCTGCTTCCGAAGGGTGAACTGAAAATGGGAAGGAATCCGGTAAATGCTTCTTCCACACCTCGAAAAGGAATCAGGATGCCGCTGACGGAGTATGCGATGGCTGTCAGAATAAAAAACAGCCGCATATCTTTTCTTGTCATATGGTTTACCAGAATCCGCAGAAACGGGAGCATCAACAGGTAACCTATATAGGCATACAGATACCAGTTCAGTCCGGAAAAAAATGTTTTGAGAAAGGAATCCGAATCCGGGATCAGTGTCACGATCAGGATGCTTAGGATCACCATTACGATTAAAATCCGTAAAATACGGTGCTGAAAAATCCGTCGGAAAGATTCTTTTTTGTGAAGGATCAGGGCACCGGATACCATAAAGAAAAGCGGTGGTCCGCATTTGCAGAAAGCTGCTCCGCACATGGAAAGAATGTAGCGCAGTCCCATGTGTGGCACATGATGATAAAAGATATAAGTTTCGCGGTGATTGTACATGACAAGAAAAATTGCCAGAATACGAATCAGATCGAAGCTGATGTTGCGTTCCGAATGTCCGGCGGTGGCCGGATGCGGCGTTTTTGCCGTGTTTGTCATAATGTGATTTCCCCCAAATAATAGATTTTATCTCAGTCTGAGTTGAGACTCCCACTTCTGCAAGTGGTGAGTAATAACAA
>OGTL01002764.1_pt1 | contig 12588 bp, 12 predicted proteins | sample 1553601 | NCBI WGS metagenome assembly OGTL01 (sample SAMEA2580112, study PRJEB22360) | human gut metagenome | biome: human gut; feature: human-associated habitat; material: faeces | place: Denmark | collected 2008/2010 | reverse complement strand
TGACTATGTAGAACACGGCAATGTAGACTTGCTGCGCAGGGAAGTCGGACTGGATGCGGAGACGATTGTAAAACAGATTATTGCAGATTATGTGACGATAGGAAAAGATTGACATGAAAGAACGATTAGATGTATTACTTGTAAAAAGAAATCTGGCAGAGTCCAGAGAAAAGGCAAAAGCTGTCATTATGGCAGGAAATGTGTTTGTAGAAGGACAAAGGGAGGACAAAGCTGGAACGACATTTCCGGATACGGTACAGATTGAAGTGCGCGGTCATGTGCTTCCTTATGTGAGCAGGGGCGGATTGAAGCTGGAAAAGGCAATGGAACAGTGGGGATTTCTGCTGGACGGCATGATCTGCATGGATATCGGTGCATCTACCGGAGGCTTCACGGACTGCATGCTCCAGAACGGAGCCACGAAGGTGTATTCCGTGGACGTGGGACAGGGGCAGTTAGCCTGGAAACTGCGGAATGATGAGCGGGTGGTATGCATGGAACAGACCAATTTCCGTTATGTGACCCCGGAGGATATCCCGGATGCACTGGATTTCGCCAGCGTGGATGTGTCCTTTATTTCCCTGACCAAGATTTTGATCCCGGCGAGAAATCTGTTAAAGACCGGCGGACAGATGGTGTGTCTGATCAAGCCCCAGTTCGAGGCCGGCAGAGGCAAGGTGGGCAAGAACGGTGTGGTGAGAGAGCCTCAGATCCACGAGGAAGTGATCCGCAAGATCATCGACTATGCGGACAGCATTGGTTTCGAAGTACTGCATCTGGAATATTCCCCCATCAAGGGACCGGAGGGCAATATCGAATATCTGCTGCATATCCGTAAGCCGGAGGAGATCTCCGAAGAAAAGCTGGCGCTGACCGAGCATGAAGCGGAGAGCGCCTTACAGACTATTATAGAGGAAAAGACCGGACTGTCCTATACCCCTGAATGGGATGCCGTAATCAAAGGTATCGTAGACAACTCTCATACCCTGTAACAGACAAGGAGTGCGAAGCTATGAAGCATTTTCTGATATATACCAACAAGCATAAGGATCAGGAGCTTGCGACCACGAAACGGATCCAGAATTATCTGGAAACCAAAGGCTGTACGGTGAAATTAAAGGTCAAGGAATCCGACTGGAAGGAAGAAAAGGATTCCGTGGCGGAAGAGGAAGCAACGGACATTCCGTTAGATGTGGACTGCATGATCGTATTGGGCGGCGACGGCACGGTGCTGCAGGCAGCCAGAGAGACGAAGAAGATCCTTGTCCCCATCATCGGAGTGAATCTGGGAACCGTAGGTTATATGACGGAGATCGAACTGTCTGGATTAGAGGAATCACTGGACCGCCTGATCCGGGATGATTTTAAGAAAGAACGCAGAATGATGTTAAACGGTAAAGTCTGCTGTGCGGATGGAACTGTGTCGGAAGGCTGGGCTTTGAATGACATCGTCATTTCCCGAAGCGGATCCCTGCAGATCATAGAATTCAACATCTATGTCAACGGACAGCTTCTGAATCATTACAAGGCAGATGGAATGATCGTGACTACACCGACAGGATCCACGGGATATAATCTGTCGGCGGGCGGGCCGCTGGTGGAGCCCAAGGCGAAACTGATCACCCTGACACCGATCTGCCCCCACAGCCTGAACCAGAGAAGCATTATCCTGTCCCCGGAAGATGAGATCGTTATAGAGATTCCCGGTGGCAGAGAGGGCAAAAGCCAGACCGTGGAAGCCAATTATGACGGCAGCCACAAAGTGACCATGTGTACCGGAGACCGGATCCGTATTGTGCAGTCGGAGAAGATCACCGAGTTTATTCAGCTGAATCAGGTAAGCTTCCTGGATGTATTGCATCGGAAAATGAGAGATTCCTGACGAATTGTTGTGAGAAAGGCATGAGGTCAAGATGAAGAAAACAAGACATCGCAAGATCGTGGAGATTATAGAAAAAAGAGATGTGGAGACCCAGGAGGAACTGGCGGGCTATCTGAAGGAAGCCGGTTTTGCTGTGACACAGGCTACCGTATCCAGAGATATCAGAGAACTGAAGCTGTCCAAAGTACCCACCGGTGGCGGCAAACAGAAATACGTCATTTTAAAACAGGATGACAGTCATATGGGAGATAAATACATCCGCGTCCTCAGAGACGGTTTTATCTCCATGGACATGGCACAGAATATTCTGGTGATCAAGACCGTATCCGGCATGGCCATGGCAGTGGCGGCGGCACTGGATGCCCTGAAATTCTCCGAAGTGGTGGGATGTATCGCCGGAGATGATACGATCATGGTGGCAGTGCGGACCGTGGAAGATACCCAGATCCTTATGGACAAGATCCATCTGATGATAGAAAGGTAAGACAGGGGGAAATACATGCTTCGTAGTTTACGCGTGAAAAATCTGGCTCTTATCCGGGAGACAGAGGTAGAGTTCGGAGAAGGACTGAATATACTGACCGGTGAGACCGGTGCCGGTAAATCATTACTCATTGGATCAGTGAATCTGGCACTGGGAGGAAAGTTCGAGAAAGACATGCTCAGACGGGGAGAAGAGAACGGTCTGGTGGAACTGGTCTTCGACTGCGAGGAAGAAAGGCTGGCGGAAAAATTAAAGAGCATGGATCTGGAACCTTCGGAAGACGGAACCGTGATCCTGAGTCGAAACCTTTCCTCCGGGAAAAGCATCTGCCGTATCAATGGAGAGACCGTGACGGCAAAGCAGGTGAAGGAACTTTCGGAGCTGCTGATCGATATTCACGGACAACATGAGCACCAGTCTCTGCTAAACAAGAAAAAACATATGGAGATCCTGGATGCCTATGCGGGAGCGGAATTTGCAGAATGCGCAGGGCGGGTGGCTGCACTTTATCATGAGTGTACTGCCCTGGAGAAAAAGATCACAGAGGAAACTCTGGATGATACCTCCAGAAGCAGAGAACAGTCTCTGGCGGAATTTGAACAAAAGGAGATCGCGGATGCTTCCCTGCAGCCCGGAGAAGATGAGGAACTGGAACAGGCGTACCGCAAAATGTCCAACAGCCGAAAAATTGCGGAAAGCCTGGCGGAGAGCTATCAACTCAGTGGCAATGACGCGGAAGACGGTGCCGGGAATTCTTTGAGCAGGGCACTGCGGGCATTGCGTAGTGTGACCATGTATGATCCTGCACTGGAACAGATGGAGGAACAGTTGGCAGAGGTGGAAAATCTTTTGTCAGATTACAATCATGATGTCTCCGAATATATGTCGGATCTGGAATTTGATGAAGAGGATTTTCGCAGTACAGAGGATCGTCTGAATACCATCAATCACCTCAAGGGAAAATACGGCAACACGATCGAAGAGATCCTGCGGTACAAAGAGGAAAAAGAAGCTTATCTGGAAAAACTGGCGGATTATGATGCCTATATGCAGAAATTGAACGCCGAGTGGGAGGAAAAGCAGGCGTTACTGAAGAAAGCCTGTGAAGAACTGTCTGAGATCCGTAGAAAAAACGCAGCGGTACTGACGCAGAAATTGAAAGATGCGCTGATAGGTCTCAATTTCCTGACGGTGGAATTTGACATCGCAGTCAGACCCGGTCAGGCCATTACAACAAAAGGCTATGATGATGTGGAATTCCTGATTTCCACCAATCCCGGAGAAAGTCTGAAACCTTTGAACCAGGTAGCCAGTGGCGGTGAACTGTCCCGGGTGATGCTGGCGATCAAAACGGTACTGGCAGGGAAAGATGCCATTGATACATTGATCTTTGATGAGATCGATACCGGTATCAGCGGCAGAACCGCATGGAAAGTAGCGGAGCAGCTGAGTATTCTGGCAGGAGCCCATCAGGTCATCTGTATCACTCATCTGCCTCAGATCGCAGCCATGGCGGATGTGCATTTCATTATTGAAAAGAGCAGTACCGATGATATGACCATTACGGACATTCACAAGGTGGCAGAAGAAGAAAGTCTGGCGGAGCTGGCAAGACTGTTAGGCAGTGATGCACTGACGGAAGCGGCGCTTTCCAATGCAAAGGAAATGAAAGAACAGGCAAACGGGTTTAAAGAAGCCAGATAAGGGAAATGCTATAGTGAAAGAAACATTGAAAAAGGATGAAGAAGTATTTCATCCTTTTATTTTGTGCAAATTCAACCAAAATAAAGCACCATATTTGTGAATTAAATTGATTGAATTTGACTGAATGTGAAGATATAATAACATCATAAGAACAAGAAAGATGACAGACAGGAGGGATAGAAATGATTTGTACCGTGACTTTCAATCCGTCACTGGATTACATCGTATCCGTGGATGACTTTCAGCTGGGAATGACGAACAGAACCTCATCAGAGCTGATTCTTCCGGGAGGAAAGGGAATCAATGTCTCTATCGTACTGAAGAATCTGGGACTGGATTCCACAGCCCTGGGATATGCGGCGGGATTCACCGGAGAGGAACTGATCCGGAGATTGAACGAGTTTGGCGTAAATGCTGATTTCATCAAAATCGATCACGGAATGACCAGAATCAATCTGAAGCTGAAAAGTATTGACGGAACAGAGATCAATGGCTGTGGCCCGGATATTGATGCAAAAGCTTTGGAACAGCTGATGGAAAAGATTGACAGACTGGGAGACGGAGATGTCCTGGTATTGGCAGGAAGTATTCCTTATACCATGCCGGATGACATTTATCAGAGAATTCTGGAGAGAATTCAGGGAAGAGGTGTTCTCACCGTAGTGGATGCCACCAGAGACCTGCTGGTAAAGGTATTGCCGTATCATCCTTTTCTGGTAAAACCCAACAACCATGAATTGGGGGATATCTTCGGTGTGAAGCTCTCCACAAGGGAAGAGGTGGTTCCATACGGCAGGAAACTGCAGGAGATGGGAGCCAGAAATGTACTTGTATCTATGGCAGGACAGGGCGCAGTTCTTCTGGATGAGAACGGCGGATTCCATCAGCTTCCGGCACCGAAGGGAACATTGGTGAATGCAGTCGGCGCAGGTGATTCCATGGTGGCAGGATTTGTAGCCGGATGGATTGAAAAACAGGATTATGAACATGCCTTCCGCATGGGAATTTCCGCAGGAAGTGCAAGTGCATTTTCAGAACTACTTGCGACAGAAGCAGAAATCAGACAGGTTTATGCATCCATCGAGGCATAAGAAACAGTTGATAAGAAGATAAAACAAAACGGACAAAGGAAAGAGGAGGTAATGAGAGTATGAGAATTACAGACTTACTGGACAAAAGAAGTATTTCGCTGGATGCCGTTTGTGCATCAAAATCTGATGCGCTCGACCAGGCGGTTGCCCTGATGGTAAAAAGCGGCAAGATCAATGACGAGGAAGCGTATCGCAAACAGGTTTATCTGAGAGAGGAAGAGAGTACCACTGGTATTGGAGAGGGAATTGCAATTCCACATGGAAAATGTGATGCAGTTACAAAACCGGGACTTGCAGCTATGGTCATCAAAGATGGTGTTGATTTTGATTCTCTGGATGATGAGCCGGTCAATCTGCTGTTTCTGATCGCAGCACCAAATACCGAGGACAACATTCATCTGGATGTGCTCAGTAAACTTTCCATGTTATTAATGGATGAGAACTTTGTGGAGAAGCTGAAAAACGCATCTTCCGTAGATGAATTTTTAGAGATTGTAGATGCGGCAGATGAGGAAAAACCGGATCTGAACGATCAGCTGGCAGCTCAGACGGAGACAGAAGGTTCTGTGTGCAGAATTATTGCAGTTACTTCCTGTCCGACCGGTATTGCACATACTTATATGGCAGCGGAAGGTCTGGAAAAAGCAGCAAAATCTCATAATTGTTCTATTAAAGTAGAAACAAGAGGATCCGGAGGTGCAAAAAATGTGCTGACAGATGAGGAGATTGCAAATGCAGATTGCGTTATCGTAGCAGCAGATGCAAAGGTTCCGATGGATCGTTTTGATGGAAAGAAACTGATCGAGGTTCCGGTTTCTGACGGAATCAGTAAAGCAGATCAGCTGGTAGAACGTGCGATCAATGGAGATGCACCAATCTATCACAGCAGTAATGCAGGCAGCCAGAGCACTGCTTCCAAGAAAGCTTCCGGCGGAATTGGTCACAGATTATATGTACATCTGATGAACGGTGTATCCCATATGCTTCCGTTTGTTGTCGGCGGTGGCATTCTGATTGCGATTGCATTCCTGATCGATGGAATGAACGTAGATATCAATTCACTGTCCGCAGATATGAGAGCAAACTTTGGTACGATCACACCAGTAGCAGCAGCGTTCAAACAGATTGGTGGAATTGCGTTTGGACTGATGCTTCCGGTACTGGCCGGATTTATCGCTATGAGTATCGGTGACAGACCAGCACTTGCAGTTGGTTTTGTCGGTGGTATGATTGCAGCAAACGGAAAATCCGGTTTCCTTGGTGCGCTGGCAGCCGGTTTCCTGGCAGGACTGATCATTTTATTACTGAAAAAAGTATTTTCAAGATTGCCGGATGCGTTGGAAAAGATCACACCGGTATTGTTATACCCCGTATGTGGTATCCTGCTGATGGGACTGATCATGATGTTTGTCATCGAACCTCCGGTAGGAGCTTTGAATACAGCTTTAAATACAGCCTTGACCAATATGGGGGCTTCTAGTAAAATATTACTGGGAATCATATGTGCCGGAATGATGGCAATCGATATGGGTGGCCCATTCAATAAGGCAGCATATGTATTTGGTACCGCAGCAATCGTTGCCGGAAACTATGATATTATGGCAGCAGTTATGATCGGTGGTATGGTACCACCGTGTGCGATCGCTCTTGCTACTTTGCTCTTTAAGAACAAATTTACAAAAGAGGAACGCAAATCCGGACCGGTCAACTTTATTATGGGACTTGCATTTATCACAGAAGGTGCAATTCCATATGCAGCAGCAGACCCGATCCGCGTCCTGCCATCCTGTGTGGTTGGTTCAGCGGTAGCAGGTGCGTTATCTATGGCATTCGGATGTACACTGATGGCACCGCATGGTGGAATCTTTGTTGTACCGGTTATGGGCAATGCAGGTATGTATCTGGTGGCACTTGCAGTCGGAACCGTTATTTCCGCCGTTTTACTCGGTCTCTTGAAGAAAAAAGTAAATGAATAATTGATTGAAAAGGAGAACTTGAACATGAAAGAATTTAAGTACGTAATCACAGATGCACAGGGAATCCATGCTCGTCCGGCTTCTGAACTGGTAAAAGAGCTTAAAGGAGTTACTTCCGTTGTCAAACTTACAAAAGAAGGTAAAACGGTTGAGGCGAAGAAATTAATGGCTGTTATGAGCCTTGGTATTAAATGTGGACAGGAAGTTACTGTAACAGTAGAAGGCGAAGACGAAGACGCAGTAGCTGAGAAACTGGAAAATTTCTTCAAAACAAATCTGTAAGATAACAACTGAAAAAAGGTTTTGGAAAAGAATGCTCTGAATAAGTTATGATCATTTATAAAATGGTTGGTATTTTGAGCCAGAGAGGCTGTGTACGGTGGAAAACATCTGGCGTACACAGCTTTTTGTTTGATAGAAAATTACGGTGAATGATATAAATAAGGAAAGGAACAATGTGGTATGAACGTATATCAGGGAAAAAGTGTGTTTGGCGGTATTGCAATCGGACATTTATGTGTATACCAAAAAGGAGAGCAGCAGGTTACACGTCAGAAGATTGAGGACGTGGAAGCAGAAGTAAAACGGTTTCAGGTTGCCAGAGAAGCGGCTCAGGCACAACTTGGGGAGTTATACGACAAAGCTGTAAAAGAAGTAGGTGAAGCAAATGCCGCTATTTTTGAAATGCATCAGATGCTTTTGGAGGATGAGGATTATCAGGATTCGGTAGAAAATATCATCCGTACGCAGCAGGTGAATGCAGAGTATGCGACAGCTGTGACAAGCGATCATTTTTCTTCTATGTTTGCCGAGATGGATGATGACTATATGAAGGAGCGTGCGGCAGATATCCGTGATATCTCTGAACGTGTTATTGCAAACTTAAATGGTGAGAACAAAAGTAAAGTTGTGACAGATGAGCCGGTGATCATTTTGGCGGATGATCTGGCTCCGAGTGAGACAGTTCAGCTGGAGAAGGACAAAGTACTTTCTTTCGTAACTGTACATGGTTCTGTCAACTCCCATACAGCAATTCTTGCCCGCACCATGGGAATTCCGGCCCTGGTAAGCACAGAGATGGAGCTTACACAGGATCTGGATGGGAAACTGGCTGTTGTAGACGGCAACCATGGAACCATCTATGTGGATCCGGATGCTGAGACCATGGAAAAAATGAAAACTCTGAAAAAAGAGGAGGAGGAGAAGAAAGAGCTTCTTCAGACTTTTAAAAATAAAGAGAGTATTACACTGGACGGCAAAAGAGTACTGACTTATGCAAATATCGGCAATGTCAAAGATTTGGCGTTGGTTCTTCAGAATGGTGCTGAGGGTATCGGACTGTTCCGCAGCGAGTTCTTATATCTGGAGTCCGAGACATATCCGACGGAAGAAGAACAGTTTGAAGTATACAAAAAAGTTGCTGAGACTATGGCAGGCAAACGTGTCATCATCCGTACCCTGGATATCGGTGCGGACAAACAGGCAGATTATTTTGAACTGGCAAAAGAAGAGAATCCGGCGATGGGTGTCCGTGCCATCCGCATCTGTCTGACCAGACCGGAAATCTTCAAAACACAGTTGCGTGCACTGTTCCGTGCAAGCGCTTATGGAAACATTGCAATCATGTATCCGATGATCACTTCTTTAACTGAAATTGCACAGATCAAAGAGATTGTGGAAGAGGTAAAAGCAGAACTGGATGCAGACGGCGTTCCGTATGGTACACCGGAGCAGGGTATTATGATCGAGACACCGGCAGCAGCAACTATCAGTGATCTGCTGGCAAAGGAAGTAGATTTCTTTAGTATCGGAACCAATGATCTGACGCAGTATACATTGGCGATTGACCGTCAGAACCAGTCTCTGGATGCATTTTTCGATGCACATCATATCGCAGTACTCCGAATGATCTATCAGACCGTACAGAATGCACATAAAGCAGGAATCTGGTGTGGTATCTGCGGAGAACTTGGTGCAGACAGCGATCTGACAGAGTTATTCCTGGCAATGGGTATTGATGAATTGTCAGTATCTCCGGGTCGTCTGCTGACGATCCGTCGTCTAATCTGCGAAACTGACAGCAGTGCAAATAAGGAAGAAATTCTGAAAAAATGGCTGTAGGGTAGCTACGGAGGTCCTGAAAGGACGTTTTGCGAATGGCACGCGTGAACAGTAACGCATAGCATGTATCTCGCAGCAAGAATTCCGAGGGCGTTCTTGCATTAGAAAAGTAACAGAAAAGAGGAATGATACTAGATGTTGACAGAAAAGAGGCAGGAGGAAATTCTGCGCCTGCTTACTTTGAAAGGCAGCGTGACTGTTCAGGAGCTGAAAGAATACTTCGATGCTTCGGAATCTACGATCCGGCGTGATTTGAACACACTGGATGAAAAAGGTGCGCTGGTGAAAGTATTTGGCGGAGCCATGCTGACAGAATCAAATCTTGCGACCAAAGATGAGCAGGTTTCTCAGCGTAAGGGAATGTATCAGGAAGAGAAGCAGAAGATTGGCAGATATGCTGCTTCCCTGATCGAACCCCATGATTTTGTATATGTGGATGCCGGAACGACGACTGCCTGCATGATACCATATATTACAGAAAAAACGGCAACTTTTGTAACAAATGCGGTTTCACACGCGCTGGAGCTTGCAGAAAGGGGATTCCATGTCATTATCCTTGGTGGTGAACTGAAGGCGGCAACGGAAGCGATTGTTGGAAATGAAGCCTGTTTAAGCCTTCAGAAGTTTAATTTTACAAAAAGTTTTATGGGAACCAACGGTGCATCTCCGACGATTGGTTTTACCACCCCGGAGATCAATGAAGCCAAAATCAAGGAATGTGCCATGGTGCACAGTCTGAAATCTTATGTGCTGTGTGACAGCACGAAGTTTCACCAGGTTAATCCGGTCCGGTTCGGAACATTTGAGTCTGCCAAGATTCTGACAGAACAGATCCCGGATGCAGTATTAAAAGGACATAACAATATCATTGTGGTGCCGTAATAGGAGCATGAATTAAAACAAAAATAACTCCGACATAGGATTGTTGGAGTTATTTTTGTTTTTGTTCTTTAAATGAAACACCTTAATTCCTATTGACATTAGGGGAATACTATGATAAGATATCCGCGAATTGAGAAAACAATAGTTGAGATACAAATACTAAACTAGAAAGTGTGAGGGACTATGAACGTATATTTTGATAATGCGGCAACGACAAAAATGAGCCAGGTTGCATTGGACGCTATGATTCCATGCCTGGAAACTGTATATGCAAACGCATCAAGTCTTCATACTCCGGGTCAGAAATCCAAGGAGGTACTGGAGAAAGCAAGAGAGGAGATCGCAGCCTGTATCGGGGCACAGCCGAATGAAATATATTTTACTTCCGGTGGAAGTGAGGCAGACAATCAGGCTATCGTATCTGCAGCAAAATGGGGTGCACGCAGAAATAAAAAACATATTATTTCCACAACGTTTGAGCATCATGCCGTACTTCATACATTGCAGAAACTGGAAAAAGAAGGTTACGAAGTAACATATCTGGATGTCCATGAAAATGGTATCGTTCAGCCGGAAGAAGTTGCGGCAGCCATTCGCCCGGATACCTGTCTTGTAACAATCATGTATGCAAATAATGAGATTGGAAGCATCCAGCCAATTGTTGAAATCGGTGCAGTCTGTAAAGAAAAAGGGGTCTATTTCCACACAGATGCTGTACAGGCGGTTGGACATCTTTCAATTAATGTGAAAGAGCAGAATATCGATATGATGTCTGCATCCGCACATAAATTCCATGGACCAAAAGGAGTGGGCTTCCTGTATGCAAGAAAAGGAATCCTGCTTTCTAACATCATTGAGGGTGGTGCACAGGAGCGTGGCAAACGTGCCGGTACAGAAAATATTCCTGCAATTGTAGGTATGGCTGCAGCATTGAAAAATGTTCTGGCTCATCAGGAAGAGAACGCAGCAAAAATGACAGCTTTACGTGACCGTCTGATCGATGGATTGCTGACGATTCCGCACTCCAAATTAAACGGAGACCGTACAAAACGTCTCCCGGGTAACGTAAACTTCTGTTTCGAAGGCATTGAGGGCGAATCCCTGTTACTGATGCTTGATATGAAAGGTATCGCAGCATCTTCCGGTTCTGCATGTACATCCGGTTCCTTAGATCCGTCTCATGTACTTCTTGCAATCGGACTGCCGCACGAAGTAGCACACGGTTCCCTTCGTTTATCCCTGTCCGAGTATAATACACAGGAAGAAGTGGATTATGTATTAGAAGAATTACCAAAGATCGTAACTTATTTAAGAAATATGTCACCGGTTTGGGATGAATTGGAAAAAGGAGAGAAAAAACATGTTATATAGTGAAAAAGTAATGGATCATTTTCAGAATCCGAGAAACGTAGGTAAAATGGAAGATGCTGACGGAGTCGGCGAAGTAGGAAATGCAAAATGTGGTGATATCATGAGAATGTATATCAAAGTCAATCCGGAAGATCAGACAATTTCAGATGTAAAATTCAATACATTTGGATGTGGCTCTGCCATTGCAACAAGTTCTATGGCTACTGAGATGATCAAAGGTAAAAAAATCGACGAAGCGCTGGAACTGTCCAACCGTGCAGTAGTAGAGGCACTTGACGGACTTCCGCCGGCAAAAATCCACTGTTCCGTACTTGCTGAGGAAGCAGTAAAAGCAGCAGTAAAAGATTACTATGATAAAAACGGCATTGCGTACGATCATGAAAAATTCCAGTCTGTAGACTGTGCACACTGCCACGAATAAAGCACCATTCCTTAAATGAATAAATACTTGTGAGCGAAAGAAAAGCGTCCTTTGTAGGGCGCTTTTCTTTATGGTATACTATCTGTAATTATTGAAAAATGTAAATTGGCATAAAAACGAAATAAAAGTTTTACTTATAATTTACGGTAATATGCTTTGTTTTTTACGATGACATGCTAGGATTTCAATATCAAAAGAAAAGAGTTTTTGATGTTAAGAAAGAGGGCATGACATGATGGAAAAGATTTATGCATATTCAAATAAAGCAGGAAGACATACAGTAAATTCAGGTAAATATTTATATCTGTTTTTGCGTACGGTAGTTGTAGCGGCAATTTCACTGGCAGCAGTGATGATCTTGAATCTGTTTGTTACGATTCCGGGAATGACGCATCTGGTATTTTTAATGCTGGTTTGTGGCTGGATTACACTTGTATATGGATTTTTCGGTGGCATCTTAACATTGATGCGCCGGTAAAGAATACAGTGGGTACCAAGATGATTTGGGCTATTATGGGTATAGGATCATTGAAGTCTGTTGAATATCTGATATAAAATCAGTATCATCAAAAAGATAAAAATGGCATATCCAAGCAAATAGCCGGGATTTCCAATTTGATCGGCAAGAATTTTCAGTGGCGTATTGGCTGGTGGAT
>OGTL01002759.1_pt1 | contig 12604 bp, 7 predicted proteins | sample 1553601 | NCBI WGS metagenome assembly OGTL01 (sample SAMEA2580112, study PRJEB22360) | human gut metagenome | biome: human gut; feature: human-associated habitat; material: faeces | place: Denmark | collected 2008/2010 | reverse complement strand
TGCAACATAAGCTGTAACTTCTGTTGCACGGTCGGAGGTCGCAAAAGCGCGGTTGCGAATCTTAGTCAGGTAAGGAACGGCAGCAGATGCACCATTCAACTCGTTTTCCAGTTCGGCGCGCATCAGTACGATGTCGGCATAACGCATATATTGTCTGTTGATACCGTCATCGTTTCCGGTAGGAATCATACGGTTCGTCCATTCATAACGCAACTTTCCGAAACTCCAGCTTTTGAAAGACTGAAGAGTTTGTACGCCTTTTGTCCATTGGAATGGGCAGCAAGTTATATCACGGCGCAAGTCCTTTACTGAATAGTCAAAGAAGAAAGTTGGTGTAGGACCAACCTGGCTTCCCTGAAGCATGGTTGTCATATTGTCGGCAGTGGTATGCTTGATACCGAAAGTGTACATGATACGTCCGCGTGCGGGGTTATTGCTATAACCTATCTCGAACAATGATTCACTGCCTGCATTGATAACATCTCCTGAGATTCCGTTGTTGTTGAAGATATCTTCAAAATTTGATTTTAAAGCCACGTAAGTGCCTTCCTGTTCCATTACATCTTTACAAGCTTGCAGTGCGATAGGGTAGAGACGTGCTTTGGATAGTTCCGGATCCGTACTTAAACGGTTTTCTCCGTCAAGGTGCTGAGCGTAGCCGGATGCTTGCAGGCATACGCGGGCCAGGAGACCTTTTACGAAGACTTTGTTCACGCGTTCCACTGTTTTTGTGGCGTCTATCTCATTAGGCCACGCGCAAAGGTCTTGTGCCTCTTGCAAATCAATGATGAGCTGCTTGTAGATGACATCACGGTCTTCGCGTCCTGAATACATATTGTCGGCGTTCAATGAAGTCAGGCGTGCGGGAACATCTCCCCACATATTAATCAGGTCAATATAATGTAAGGCACGTAGCGTGAGCGCTTCCCCCAACAATTGTTTCATATTGGCATTTGTCAGGTCTGCATATTCACGAAGACCTTCAATAGCCAGATTGGCACGTTCGATAGCGGCATATATCTTAGCCCAAAGGTCGGTCCCGGTACTAGTGTTCATTTGATCGTTTCCGACTCCGGCATTGTATGTTGCCAAGTCTGCCTTTCCGTCGGCCTTGTCCGAACTGTTATAGTATTCTATATCTGTATTGTATCCATACCAAATAGCACGTGCACGATAGTTTTGCTCTCCAAATTCCTGATAGATATTGGCAATGGTGCCTTGTGCATATTCATAAGTACTGAAAATGTTCTTACCGTCTAAAGATGAAGGAGAACTTTGATCTAAGAAATCACTGCAAGAAGACAGACTAGCAAGAAGGGCGACAGCTGTCAATGATTTAATCGTTATATTTTTCATTTCTTTTTCGTTTTAGAAGTTTAAGTTAAGACCTATTACAAACTGGCGGCTCTTCGGGTATGCAGAGTAGTCTACTCCCGGAGTAAGAGCTGTTTTGTTTCGGGTGGAAACTTCAGGGTCGAAGCCTGAATAACCGGTCAGACAAAATACATTATAACATGTGGCGTAGAAACGCAAATTGTTAATACCCACTTTTCTAGTCAGGGACTGCGGTAGAGTATAACCTACTGTTAATGTAGACAGACGTAGGAAGGAGCCATCTTCAACAGCCCAGTCGGTCAATACATAACTGGTATAGGGTGACCACATGGTAGTATTGGCGTTTAATGCAGCCAACTGTGCGGGATCGTTTACCAAGTTTCCGTTGGCGTCAAGGTTTGTCCAACGTTTGCCTTCGGCCATAATGTCGATCATGTTACGGTAATAGTATTGATAGGACGAAGTATATTCAATCTTATTGGCATTATAAACGTCATTACCGATACTGTAAGTGAAGTTTGCACTCAAATCAAAACCATATACGCGACCTGAAAGGGCGAAACCACCACTGGCTTTAGGATTGGTATTACCGATAACGGTACGGTCTTTTTCATCAATGACATTGTCACTGTCGTCTATATTCTTCAGTTTTAAGGCACCCGGACGGAGATAACTGGCACCGATAACACCTGCATTGTTTGCTACATCTTGTTTCAATACCCATTTTTCACCGCTGGCATAATAGTCTTCAAAGTCACTTACTTCATAACGTCCGGCAGTTACATATCCGTAGATCTCACCTACTGAATGGCCTGGTTTCACGATGAAGTCATCCTGAATCTGTGTTGAGGCCCAACCGGATGATGCCGGATATTGTGATAATGTACCCAGGTTCTTTACTTTGTTTTTATTGAAACCTACGTTACCATTGAAGCTCAGCTCATAGTTTTTCTTGCTGATGATGTTCCAGGTAAGAGATATTTCAAAACCTTTGTTCTCAGTCTTACCGAGGTTGCGGTACTGGTAGTCATAACCGGAACCGGAAACAGGGAATGCGATTAGTAAATCTTTAGTCGTATTCTTATAATATTCGATGCTACCGGTCAGCTTGCCACCGAATAAGGTATAATCCAAACCAACGTTACGGGTAACGGTCGTTTCCCATTTCAAGTCCGGATTGGATGCGTAGGAACCACTTTGACCTGAGGCAATGCCGCTTGTCCAATAAGAAGGGAATTGATTGAGCCAAGTAGTAGAACCGGAAGACCATACGGGAGAAGTCTGGTCGGCGGGAATATTGTTATTACCTGCGGTACCATAAGAAAAACGTATTTTCAAATCATCAAGCCAATTCTGGGTCTTCTCCATGAACTTTTCTGAGGAAATACGCCATGCTACGGCAGCTGAAGGGAAATATCCCCAACGATTGCCTTTAGAGAATTTGGAAGAACCATCGGCACGGAATGTACCGCTAATCAAATATTTGCTTTGGAAATCGTAATTGACACGTCCGAAGTAGGAAAGCAAGTTGTCGTCTGCGTTAGTATATTTGTCTACACTATAAGGAGTACCTTGTGAAGACAAGGCCCAAGCCTGAGAAGCAGTAAAGCTGACAGGAAAGAAGCTCAGACGGTCATCATTCAATGAACTTTTTTTATTGATAGTCTCTTCACCAACCAATACATTCAGGTTGTGGTCTTTATTCTTGATGATATCTTTGAAGTTGTAATTTACTGTATTGGTATTGCGGAAAGTCTTACGCTGCGTGTCGGCAAAATAAGCCATCGGATGAACACCTTCTGTATCGGAACTGTTGGTACGTGCATTGTAAGTACTTGGACCATAATATTTCTTATCGGTATTGTAGTACCAGTCCAGACCGAACTCTGTTTTGAACTTGAAGTTCTTGAAGATTTCCCATGAAAAGCTTCCATTCATGTTGAAAGTCTGACGGTTCTGCTTGCGGTCTGTGTCATATACTGATGTAATCGGGTTTGTCAACTGAAAATCCGGGTCATAACTGTCACTCAAATCAGGAAAGTTAAACATCGGGTAGATCATAACGTTCTTCATGCGTGAGTCGGCTGAAGATACTTCACTCTTGCTTTCATTGGCACCTGCACCGTTTACTGTGGTATTGGCATAACGCATAGAGAAGTCGAGGCTGACTTTATCATTTACCTTGTGGTTAAGTTTTAAGCTTAAATTATCACGTCGGAAAGAAGACCCCAGCATGATAGCTTTGTCATTCATGTGGGCATATCCCATGTTGAATTTAGTTTTGTCCGAACCACCGCTAATTGTCAAGCTATGATTGAAGGTATTTCCTGTACGGCCGAATACTTGGTCTTGCCAGTCATTGGTTGGGGCGTTTTCATACAAGTCTGCATCTTGCCAGTTGCCGAAAAGACTGGTAAATTTGCTTTCATTACCTCGCAACAAGGCGTATTCTCTTTGCCATTTTACGTAATCAGTTGCGCTCAATGTCTCCAAGGTCTTTGCCATTTTTTTCCAGGAATAGTAGGTATTATAAGATACACTCAGTTTTCCTTCCTTTCCGCTTTTAGTCGTTACCAGAATTACACCGTTTGCACCGCGGGAACCGTAAATAGCTGTAGAAGATGCATCTTTCAGTACAGTCATATCCTCAATATCGGATGCAGGAATGTCGTTGATAGACTCTACCGGGAAACCGTCTACGATAAACAGCGGAGTATTGTCACCTGTGATAGAACCACCACCACGTACGCGAATTTTCATTTCTGCGTCAGGAGAACCTTCGGTAGTGGTGATTTGTACACCCGCCATTTTACCTTGCAAGGCTTCTGTTGCCGAAGCTACGGGAACGGCGCTCAATACTTCGGAACTAACCGTAGCAACGGAACCTGTGATATCTTTCCGTTTGGCTGTACCATAGCCGATAACAACGACTTCATCTAATGCTTTGGTGTCGTCAGACAAAGTTACGTCGATTTTGTTTTTTCCTTTGATTGCAATTTCTTGTGTCTTCATACCGATGTATGAAACAATAAGAGTGGCATTAGCAGGAACTTTGAGAGAGAAATCACCATTCAGATTGGTAATCGTACCATTGGAGGTATTTCCTTTTTCTACGATGGAAGCACCGATAATTGGATCTCCGGTTGCATCTTTCACATTACCGGTTGCGGTAATAGTCTGCGCTGATACGCTTAGCGAAAAAACTGCTAATATCATTAGCAGTAAAACTCGCATGTTTTTCATTCTTTTAGACATCATTTTTCTTTTAATATATAGATTGTTAATATTATAAACATTCGGTTACTTGTAAGGCTTTGTTTGTGCAAAAATAAGTCATCGACAGCGCTATCTATGTGCAATAATTGTTTTTATCATGGGAAATATTGTTTTTCCACCTCTGAGTAACAAAAAAGCGGAAGTATTGCTATATACTTTCCGCTTTCCTGTGTCTGTTTGGAAGTGTTATGTGTCAAAATTCTATTTCTTTGTGGGGAATAAATGATTGACCAGATTGTTCATATATACTTCCAGATTTGTGTATTCCGGACTTAAACTATACTTAGTACCATCGGCAGGGTCGTTCGGATCCAAATTATTTTTCTTTTCCCATTCATCCGGCATACCGTCACCATCGGTATCGACTAAAGTTACTTCCGATTTATATTCCGGCCATCCTCCTACATCCGATGGCTGGTCTATCATGCCGTTGGTGCTACCGTGGGAACCTTCATAAGTATAATTACCTTTGCGGGTTTCTTCTACAATGCGTTTGTCTATTATGTCACGACGATACGAAGCACCGGCATATTCGAGCACGTCTTTATATGCTTTTTTCGCAGATTGCAAGGAAGTACGTTCGGCTATATTGAAAGCTTTAGAGGACAACAACTTTTTTTCAGGTGCAAAGTCTTTCTTGATTACCAGTCCGTAGGTATTGTCTCTGTTCACTTTGTAAAGAGCTTCTTTTTGTTTGTCGGTGAGTTTGGAACAAGTAGGGTCCATATAATTACCATTAAAGTAGAATATACCGTGGACACCGGCTTCATTCTTATTCGTTCCATCGTCGGCGTATGCGGTAAACAAACGTTTAAAAGAACCTTTTGTAGCGCTGAAAGGTCCCGGTTTATAATAGTTGTTAATGAAATTGTAGGAACCTCCTTCGCCGGCATAAGCTCCGTCACTACCATAATTATAGATTACATTATTGAATAAATCAACTTTTTCTTCTTCCGGTTTACCAGTATAGCGGCTTCCGCAAAGACGAGGAGTACGGTTGGTGTGATGAGCCAATAAGTTGTGATGAAAAGTTGCAGTCTGTCCTCCCCAAATGCCTCCATAGCCGTGAGCTCCTTTTTCATGAATGGAGTTGGCAAGGCTTTCGCTGATGATGCACCATTGGAGAGTGAAATTGCGATTATTATAAAAAGTGGCGCATTCATCGGTACTCCAACTCATGGAGCAGTGGTCAATGATAATATTTTGGTGGTTTTTGATGCCGTTCATAGCGTCGTCTCCTTTTTGTTTGATGTCAACTCCCATGCGTGAGCGGATAAAACGGACAATTACATTGTCGGCTTGAATGGAGAAAGTATAGTTTTTTAGGCAGATACCGTCACCTGGAGCTGTTTGTCCGGCAATGGTTAGGTCTCCATTGTTGACTCTCAGAGGTTTTTGCAGCTCTATGATTCCGTCTACTGCAAAAACGATTGTGCGAGTACCTTTTTGGTTGATAGCCCAACGGAAAGTTCCTTCGGAATCGTCATCGGCTAGTGAAGTCACTATATATACAGTACCTCCGGCACCTCCTGTTGTATACTTTCCGGCACCATCTGCTCCGGGAAAAGCTATAATTTTGTTTCGATCAGGGGTCGGATAGTCTTTCTTCTCATTATTGACACTTTTATTATCCTGTATATCAATGGATATATAGGTTGTCGCACTTACCATTATAGGTATAGTGAGTAAAATGCACAGTGCTGCCGGTAGTTTTTTATTCATGCTCTTTCTTTAGTTGATTATTGTTTTGATATGGAACTTTATTCTGATTTTCGTTTTAATGGCGTAAAGGTATGAATATTTAGGTAGCTACGTGTGTAATAATTGTTATTCGCATAGTATTTATTGTTATTTGAAACTTGTCTTTTTTTTAATTCAACCATAATTAATCAACAATAAATACAAAGTGAAAAACAAATATTGCACATGAGTATATTTCTGTTTCCATACTTTTGTGAGGTGAACTCGTTCGTAATAAAAAGGATAATCACTTTAAACTATCAGGAACATGAAAAGACTAATAAAAGGACAACTTGTTATTTGGGTTTATAAAGAAAATATATTGGGAATTATATTGTCGGCTTTCTTTTTTGGGGGAGTAGTTGCCTGTTCATCCGAACAGGCAACAGAAAAACAGTTGACAGATGAATCGGGGCTACCGGAATATCCTACCCCCGACCGTACCACCATTGTTGCTTTTCCGGGAGCTTATGGTGCAGGAAAGTATACAACAGGAGGTGCCGGAGGTACTGTATATATAGTGACTTCATTAGCTGATGATGGGGCGGTGGGTACTTTACGTCATGCTATACAGCAGAAGGGAAGACGTACAATAGTCTTTGCAGTCGGAGGAGTGATCGAATTGCAGAAACAACTAGTTATCACCAACGATGACATTACTATTGCAGGTCAAACAGCTCCGGGTAAGGGAATCTGTTTGAAGGACAATACTTTGCGGGTGAATGCCAATAATGTAATTATTCGTTTCCTCCGTTGTCGTATGGGAGATGAAAAACGAATAGAGGATGATGCGATGAATGGTTATCAGAATAATTATCTCGGAAAGCAGAATATTATTATTGACCATTGTTCCATGAGTTGGAGCACTGATGAATGTGCCTCATTTTATGGGAATACTAATTTTACAATGCAGTGGTGTATTCTCAGCGAAAGCTTGTGGCATTCGATACATGAAAAAGAGGCTCATGGTTATGGTGGAATATGGGGTGGTTCACCTGCCACATTCCATCATAATTTGTTGGCTCATCACAGTAATCGGACTCCGCGTCTTTGTGGAAGTCGTTATTCGAATCGGGCAGATGTGGAAAAGGTGGACTTATGTAATAATGTAATTTATAATTGGACTAATGAAGGTGCTTATGGAGCTCAGGGAGGTTATTACAATATTATGAACAACTATTATAAACTAGGTCCTGCTTCCGCCAAGGATAAAACTCATGCACGTTTTTTCACCGCTTATATAGATGATGGAAAGAATGCCCAAGATGCCGGAGTATTTGGTTACTTTTATGTGAATGGCAATATAATGGACAATACATGTGTGGACTTGTCAGGCGAACAGCAGAAGGAGATTGCCAGCGCCAACGCCAATAATACTTCTTCTACTGCATTCAAGGTAAAGAATGACGAAAGAACATCTTCTGACTTATTGTTGGACATGCGCATTGATATCCTTTCTGATTACAGTTTTATGCAATCTGCTACAGACGCTTACGAAACTGTGCTGGCGTATGCAGGGGCATGGACATGTGGCTGGAAGGATAATAAGTATATCATTCCGGAGCGAGATAAGATTGATAGGCGTATTGTAAGTGAAACTACTAATGGTACTTATAGTACTAATGCATCTAAAGGTGGTGGATATGGTTTGATAGACAGTCAGGTGGATACTATAGAAAAATGGGACGAATATATAACTGCAACCTCTTCTCTTGTCGATACAGACAAGGACGGTATACCGGACGGATGGGAAATAGCAAAAGGTCTAAATCCTAATGATGCGTCTGATGGGGCGAAGTATAATTTGAGTGCTGCTTATACAAATCTAGAGGTGTATCTGAATGGCCTGGTGGAGAATACTTTTCCGGCAAGTCATCCCAAATAACTGTTTTTTAATAATTAGATTTCTTAGTTCTATTTGCTTGTGAAAGCAGGTAAAACAATGAGTATTATGATAAGTTTCATCGTTTTTTATCCGGTATTCATCGGATTATTGACCGTAAATCAGCAGAAAAGCCTGTAAAAGCATAAAGAAATGGCGTATCTTTGAACCATTAATCAATTAATAATAGAAATAATGGAAGAGAAACAAAAAACTTTGTCTGCTACAGGCTTTTCCGGTAAATATCTGGTAGCTTCACTTTTTATCCTTTCGGGGATACTACTGTTTGCCCGCAATATGGGATGGATTACTGCTGAATTGTTTAGCACGATAGTATCCTGGTATTCTCTTTTTATTATATTAGGTATATATTCGATGATACGTTGCCATTTTGTAGGAGGAATAATTCTTTTGTTGATTGGTGTCTATTTCTTATTGGGTGGGCTTTCATGGTTGCCTGAGAATTCTCAGGCAATGGTCTGGCCTCTTGCTTTGATAATAGCGGGTGTTTTGTTGATTTTCAAATCCCGAAGAAGAGGGCCTTGGTCTCATAGCCATATGGCACATCATCGCAAGGAATGGATGAAACGGAGAGGTCTGGGTATGAACTTTAAAGAAGAACAGCAACAATGCGAGTCTGTCGATGGCTTTTTGCATTCGGAAAATGTTTGGGGAGCGGCACGTCATGTCGTACTTGATGAGCTATTCAAAGGAGCTATTGTTCGTACTTCGTTCGGGGGTACAGTTATTGATTTGCGTCATACCCATATTGCGTTGGGAGAAACTTATATCGATCTGGACTGTAGCTGGGGAGGAGTTGAGATTTATGTTCCTTCCGATTGGAAAGTAGTATTCAAATGTAATACTTTCTTCGGTGGCTGTGATGATAAACGTTGGCATAACGGGGATATTAACTATGAGAGCATATTAGTAGTTCGAGGTACGCTTTCTTTTGGAGGTCTGGAGATAAAAGACTAGTGTATGAAAGCACATCCAATTATAGATTACCCTTATCGTTGGATTCCGATACTGCTGCTTTTGCTGGTGTTGGTTGCGGCTCAGGTAGCATTAGTCTGCCTATACACCGGAGCTGATTACCTTCCTGCCTTGGTAGATGGGATAGCAACGATGGGTTGGTTAGCTGCCTTAGCCTATTTGGCATGGTATGTTGTCGGGCTCGTTTCGTTGTTGCAGACAGATATTATCATGATAGTGGTAGGAAGTCTGCTTTGGCTGGCAGGTTGTTTTATGGTTTGTGATAGTATGGTACGGATAGCAGGTATATCCTATATCCCTTTTACACAGACAATCCCTTTCCGGTTATTGTTCGGGTTGCCGGTTCTGATTGCGGTAACTCTTTGGTATCGTTTGATTACCGCTAAAGAAGAAGTTTTGAATCAGGAACTTGAAAAAGAACTGATTGAGCATCAGGTAGTTGAGGCACCGGTGGAAGTTCCGGCTGGATTAATTGATCGAATCACAGTGAAAGACGGTTCACGTATTCATTTGATTAAAGCGGATGAACTAATCTACATACAAGCTTGTGGTGATTATGTGATGTTAATCACTCCTTCAGGAGAATACCTGAAAGAACAAACTATGAAATATTTTGAAACGCATCTGCCGCCTGAAACATTTGTTCGTGTTCATCGTTCGACTATTGTCAACGTAACACAGATATCACGGGTTGAACTGTTCGGGAAAGAAACATATCAATTATTACTAAAAAACGGGGTTAAGCTCCGGGTAAGCCTTTCCGGTTACAGATTATTGAAAGAAAGACTGGGATTATAAAACTGATTTTATGACTGAAGATAAAACTTTCATTTATTAATCAAAAATAAGCATACATATACTATTGTTTAGTATCCTCATATAAAATCCTCTTTATATTCTGGTTAAAGAATACAAAGAGGATTATTTTATTGACGTGAGTTGCATGGGGTATGGTGAGATGAAATCATAATTGGGGAATAAATTGCACAATACTTTCACAAGTGTCCTCCCGTCAATGCCTAAAATCAAGACAAATCTAGTTAAATAGTTTCTCCTTTTGCAATATTTATTAATTTATCTTATGGTATTTATGATTATTTTAATATATTGAAGATATTTTGGGGCATCTTTTTTTACCTCGCTAATTTTTCTTATGTTTGTAGATTAAATAATGAATGAACAGTAATGAATATGTCAACTCATCTTCTATATAATGATTTTCCAACTTTTCTGCGTAAGTATTTTCCCTATAAAGTACAAAAGATTTCGTTGAACGCGGGTTTCACTTGTCCTAACCGTGACGGGACGAAAGGGTGGGGCGGTTGTACCTATTGTAATAACCAGACCTTTAATCCTGATTATTGCCGGACAGAGAAGTCGGTCACTGCTCAGTTGGAGGAAGGTAAATGTTTCTTTGCCCGTAAATATCCTGAAATGAAATATCTGGCCTATTTTCAGGCATATACTAATACATATGCAGAGTTAGAAGGATTAAAACGTAAATATGAGGAAGCGTTGGAAGTAGAAGACGTAGTGGGGTTGGTGATTGGTACTCGTCCGGATTGTATGCCGGAAGGGTTGTTGCGCTATCTGGAGGAATTGAACAAACACGCTTTTCTAATGGTAGAATACGGTATTGAGAGTACTTGTGATAGAACTTTGCAGCGCATAAACCGCGGACATACTTATGAGGATACCGTGGAAACTGTCGGGCGGACGGCTGCTTGTGGCATTCTCGTAGGCGGACATATCATTCTAGGACTTCCGGGAGAAACATCTGACGCTATGGTGGCGCAAGCGGGAATCCTGTCTGACCTTCCTTTGTCAACTCTTAAAATTCATCAGTTACAGTTGATTCGTGGTACTCGCATGGCGCATGAATACGAAGAGAATCCGGAAGGTTTTCATCTGTTTACGGAAGTGGACGAATATATTGACCTGGTGATTGACTATGTAGAGCATCTCCGCCCGGATCTGGTATTGGAACGTTTTGTTTCGCAGTCTCCCAAAGAATTGCTGATTGCTCCGGACTGGGGACTGAAGAATTATGAATTTGTAACTCGTTTGCAAAAAAGAATGAAAGAAAGGGGAGCTTATCAAGGTAAGAAGTACAGGGATTCAGAAAAAAGAGTTATTTTTGCGGAAGATAACTTCACCACAGAATAAATCTCTGTCCTCAGAGGATCATAGCTGGTGAGCAGAAATTAATTAAAGTTGAAGAATGGAACAGAAAACAAGAATTAAAGGAAATGTCCACTATGTGGGAGTAAATGACCGTAATAAACACCGTTTTGAGGCGTTATGGCCGTTGCCCTATGGAGTTTCGTATAACTCTTATTTGATTGATGATGAAATGGTGGCGTTGGTGGATACTGTAGATATCTGTTATTTTGAAGTCTACTTGCGCAAGATCAAGCAAGTAATCGGCGAACGTCCTATTAACTATTTGATTATAAATCACATGGAGCCGGATCATTCGGGCTCCATCCGATTGATTAAACAACACTATCCGGATATTATTATTGTCGGCAATAAGCAAACCTTCGGTATGATTGAAGGATTCTACGGTGTTACCGGCGAGCAATATCTGGTGAAAGACGGAGACTTCCTTGCATTAGGCAAGCATATGCTTCGTTTCTATATGACTCCGATGGTGCACTGGCCCGAAACGATGATGACATTTGATGAAACGGACGGAATCCTTTTTTCAGGTGACGGATTCGGATGCTTTGGCACCGTAGACGGCGGATTTCTGGATACTCGTATCAATGTAGATAAGTACTGGGGTGAAATGGTGCGTTACTACTCCAATATCGTTGGCAAATACGGTAGTCCGGTACAGAAAGCCCTGCAAAAATTGGGAGGACTGCCTATCACTACCATTTGCTCTACACACGGACCGGTATGGACAGAGAATATTTCCAGGGTGATCGGTATCTATGACCGTCTGAGCCGTTATGATGCGGACGAAGGTGTGGTTATCGTATATGGCAGTATGTATGGAAATACGGAACAGATGGCGGAAGCTATTGCTGCGGAACTCTCAGCACAGGGAATCAGGAATATTGTGATGCACAATGTGACGAAGAGTCATCCTTCTTATATCCTTGCAGATATTTTCCGTTATAAAGGATTGATTGTCGGTTCTCCGACATACAGTAATCAGATATTCCCGGAAGTGGAATCGTTATTGTCTAAGATTCTGGTTCGCGAACTCAAAGGACGTTATTTGGGATACTTCGGTTCCTTCACCTGGGCAGGAGCTGCTGTGAAGCGTATGGCTGAATTTGCGGAAAAGAGTAAGTTCGAGCTGGTAGGCGATCCGGTAGAGATGAAACAGGCGATGCAGGATATTACCTATACCCAATGTGAGAA
>OGTL01002754.1_pt1 | contig 12619 bp, 8 predicted proteins | sample 1553601 | NCBI WGS metagenome assembly OGTL01 (sample SAMEA2580112, study PRJEB22360) | human gut metagenome | biome: human gut; feature: human-associated habitat; material: faeces | place: Denmark | collected 2008/2010 | reverse complement strand
TTGCCTCGATCCGGAAAAAGCAGCCTCCCTATGTAACCGGATCCAGCAAGAAACCGGTAACACCCAGATAGAAGTGCGAAGAATCGATCTCGCTTCCCTTTCATCCGTAAACAATTTCACCGGTCAGTTATTAAAAGAAGGACGTCCCGTCAGCCGCCTGATGAACAATGCCGGCATCCTAACAACTCCGGTACGCAAAACAGAAGACGGGCTGGAAACAATCGTAAGCGTCAATTATGTGGCTCCCTACATGCTCACCCGCCAGTTATTACCATTAATGCAACCAGGATGCCGCATTGTAAATACAGTGTCCTGCACGTATGCCATCGGCCGGATCGAACCGGACTTCTTTGAAAAAGGAAGGAACGGACGCTTTTTCCGCATTCCGGTCTATAGCAACACCAAACTGGCGTTGTTATTATTCACCCAAGAACTTGCCGAACGACTGCAAAACCAAGGCATTACCATAAATGCCTCGGACCCAGGAATCGTCAGTACGAACATGATCACGATGCAAGCCTGGTTCGACCCGCTTACCGATATCTTGTTCCGCCCCTTTATCAAAACACCGGCCCAAGGCGCGGCAACTGCCATCCACCTGGCTCTTTCGAATGAGGCGAAAGATAAAAACGGTTGTTGTTATGCCAATTGTAAAAAGAGGAATGTGTCGGAACGCATCCGGCATCATGCACAGCAAAAACAACTTTGGGACGATACGGAAATCTTGCTCCGACAAAAAGGAATCCGGTTCTGAACCGGCATGCACTTTTAGTTTCATACCGATGAAACATCTGTTCCATACCGAGAGAATTATAGTTTCATGCCTATGGAACTAAAAATTCATGCAGACAAGATTTTGCAGATATAAATATAAATCGTACCTTTGCACCGCTTTTAACCCCCGTACGTGTGATGGGAAATTAGAAAGCATAAACATCTAATTTTGAGTAACACAAAAATTAAAACAAAATGAAGACATTTCAATTAGAAGGAAAGTCAAGAGAAGTAGCCGCTACTTCTGCAGACCAGAAGAGAGCTTTGAAAGCTATGCGTAAAAACAACGAAATTCCTGCTGTACTGTACGGCGGCGAAAAAGTATCTCATTTCACCATCACAAAAGACAGTGTTCGTAACTTGGTTTACAGCCCTGAAATCTTTGTTGTTGAACTGACGATTGATGGCAAGAAGACAATGGCTATCGTTAAAGATATCCAGTTCCAGCCTGTAACCGACGCTATCCTGCACATGGACTTCTTGGAAGTGTCAGAAAACAAACCGGTAGTAATGGAAGTTCCGGTTGTTCTGGAAGGTCACGCCGAAGGTGTTAAAGCCGGTGGTAAACTGAACTTGCAGATGAGAAAGTTGAAAGTAAAAGCCCTTTACACAGCAATTCCTGAGAAATTGTTTATCAATGTCGATCACCTGGGATTAGGCAAGACTATGCAGGTTGGTGCATTACACTTCGAAGGCCTTGAACTGATGAACGCCAAGAACGCTGTTGTTTGCGCCGTTCAGTTGACTCGTGCCGCTCGTGGTGCTCAGGCTAAGGCATAATAAAATTATTATTCCTAAATAATGTAAGGGGAGAATATTCAACAGAGTATTCTTCCCTTTGTTATATACTAAAAAACAACATAACAATGAAATATCTGATAACAGGACTTGGAAATATCGGTTCCGAATATTTAGGAACCCGCCATAACATCGGATTCCGCGTTGTAAATGCATTGGTAGAAGATGCCGGAGTTCCTTTCACGGAAGAACGTTACGGTGCAATCGCACGGATGCGTATCAAGAACTGTGAGTTGATCATACTGAAGCCGAACACATTCATGAACCTGAGCGGCAATGCCGTCCGCTACTGGTTGCAGAAAGAAAACATTCCGGTAGAGAATCTGTTAGTCATAGTGGACGATCTGGCACTCCCCTTCGGGACACTCCGCCTGAAACCGAAAGGCAGCGATGCCGGACACAACGGATTGAAAAACATCCAACAGTTGTTAGGCACACAAGAATACAGCCGCCTTCGTTTCGGTATCGGCAGTAATTTCCCTCGTGGAGGACAGATCAACTATGTGCTTGGCAAGTTCCCACCGGAAGAGCTCCAGGAAATGCCGGAAAAGATAAAACGGGCGGTAGAAATCATCAAAAGCTTCTGCCTGGCCGGCGTACAGAATACAATGAACCAATACAATAATAAATAAATAAATAATAGTTCCTTGTCTACAGTTTATGAATGAAGTCCGTATAGACAAATGGATGTGGGCCACCCGCATATTCAAGACACGTACCATAGCAGCCGAGGCTTGCAAGAAAAACAGGGTGATGATAAACGGAGTCAATGTAAAACCTTCCCGTATGATCAAAGTCGGAGAAGTGATTCAGGTACGAAAGCCACCTATCACCTTTTCCTTCAAGGTACTCGATTTAACAGAACGCCGTATGGGAGCCAAACTGGTGCCTGATTATCTGGAAAACGTCACTACTCCCGACCAATACGAAATATTGGAAATGAACCGCATATCCGGATTCGTAGACCGTGCACGCGGCTTAGGCCGTCCGACCAAGAAAGACCGTCGCGAACTGGAGCAGTTTACCGATCTGGGGATGATGAACGATGGATTTGATTTCGAGTTTGACTTCGAGGATCCGGAAGACGAAGAGTAAACTCGTTTTTTCACAGCAAGGGCCGTAACTCCTTTTCAAATATTTGCCTGCTGATTATACGATAATGCGGCGAATAGGATTCTTCGAAAACCTTGCTGTGATGTTCCACATATTCTCCCCTATCCAAACGGTCTTCTATTTCTTTGCGATGAGCATCGTAATCCGGCAAGGAAAGTTCCATAGAACGGATAATAGACTCAATCCGCTGCCATTCTTTTTGCCAATCGGCAACTGTAATAGGACGGACACTGTTCACGCTCCGCTTTTTCGAAATCCTTCTTTTCTGTCGCCGAAAGACAGAGACAGAAAAGAAGGAACAAAGTCTGAAAACCGTACTTCCACATCGTTTATTTGATTACTTCTTTCAGTTTTTTGTGCAAATCCTCGCCAGTTATGTTTTTAGCGACAATCACTCCATCAGGATCCAGCAGGACATTGGCCGGAATACCACGAACCCCGTAAAGAGCCGGAATTTCCGAATCCCAATATTTCAAATCGGAAAGATGTGTCCAAGCCAGATTATCGTCGGCAATCGCTTTCATCCACTTGCTTTTATCCTTATCCAGGGAAATCCCCACAATCGTAAAGTTTTTATCTTTATATTCATTAAACGCCTTTACCACATTCGGATTCTCGCGACGACAAGGAGGACACCAGGATGCCCAGAAATCCAACAGTACATATTTACCTCTGAAATCACTTAATTTGATCGGATTACCCAGCGTATCCCGGCCGGTAATCTCCGGGGCGACAGCACCGATAGCACATCCCGCATAACGGTCGAGCTGAGCGTTCATCAAAGCGATATAAGGAGTCTGCTGAGCTTCCGGTCCAAAATTTTTCTGGTATTCCCTTTCCGCACCGATATTTTCTTTAGTAGAGAAATCTTTCCGTCCGAATAATTTACTGTAGTACAAATAAATTCCGAACGGATTCTCCATATTTCCGTCAACCGTTTGTCTTACCAACTGATCTTCGGCCATCTGTGCCTGCTCATAATAAGGCATAGACTCCTCTTTGATCCGGGCCATTTCCTCCCGGTCCTCCCGGTCGCGGGCAGTAAAAAACAAGGCATCCAACGAATCCAGCAACCGATCGTTTCTGACAACGGCACAGGCTTTCAGAAAATCCCGATACTTATTATTTAAGACAGACCCGGAAACTTCCCATACCACTCCTCCCTTCTTAACAGTTGCAGGTTTTACCTTCAGATTACCGGCCTCGGCAAATACCATTCCTCCTTGTCCGGGCCTGAATCCCAGAAAGAGCATTTGTTTTTTCGCACAATCTACCGTAAAAGTAAATTTACCCTCTTCAATTTCAGCCGAATCGATCGGATCGAACAACCCATAATAGGTATTCGTTATTTCCCCGAGATAGATCTTATTTTCCTTTATATCTCCGATTTCTCCTTCAATCCGCATGCGATTGGAATGGCATGCCCCTAACAGGCATGCTATTCCAATGATTAAGTTTATTATTTTCATCACTTTCATATATTAATCTTGTTTTTCCACCGTCGCTACCACCTCATCACAAAATCCTGCTTTGGTATAAAGTTTTTGTGCTGCAAGTCCACCGATATTATTCAATTTATAAACAGCAATTCCCCCATTCGGAGCCGGAATATTCCCGTCTTTAATGGCTATAGTCAACTGTATCATGGTAGCATTCGGATTCTCTGTCGTCGGAGCAGCTACTTCTGTACAATCTACCCCATCGATCGCATAATGCTCTTTCGTACCGTCGATAATCACTCCCTCAGAAGCCGTTTTCACATTAAAAGCATAAACTTTATCATCGCTGACATAGAAAAAGATATCCGAAATTCCTTTCGAATCCATATGCCAAGGCATGTAATTGTCTACCTCGGCCTTGTTTCCGGGTATCATCGCCGTAGCGTTGTATAATCCGGGATAGGCTGCTCCGGTTAATACCTGCTTTGACAGAGAGATAAAATCATACGTCCAGTCGTCATTAAAAATAAATTTATAGGTAATCAAAAAATATTCATTCTTATTTTTATCTCTCATCAACGCCCATACTTCATTCAGAGTCGAATTCATACTTCCTGAAAGTACTAATTCTACCCCTTCTCCCATTGCTTTGGGATCAAATTTCGAAAAATCGGAATTCGCCCCACCGATAAAACTAAAATACCCACCGCTTTGGTTGATCATAAAACGTCCGTGCAGGTTATCATAAAATAAGGGAGCGGCATAAAACGGATAGCCTGTCGGCTGTGCAACATAAAGTGCTGCCGAATAATCCTGAGGAGCCGACAAAAATACAATTTCCGGATTCCATACGGCTGTTTCCTCAAAACCATAGGCCCGCCCGTGTACTTTCCCATTCACCACCAGATAATCACTCCCCTGGTCCGTACAATAACCGTCGATCCCGATGTCTCCGGTCAGGTCTTCACCCGAAAAGAATTTCTCTTTCATATAAGCCTTCCGCACAAATAAATCGGGATCGAGATATACGCCTCCCGTATTATTTTTTGCAGTAACGACGACTGCCTTATAAGGTCTCGGGTTACGGGCATAAGGTTTGATCAGGATGATTTTTCGAGACTGCTCACTGAGTTTCTCTCCCTCATTGATTTGAGTATAGATCTTTTCGTATAGGGTGGTACCATCTTTCTTTAACATCGTCAGGTCGTACTCTCCACCGGTTTTACATAACATCAGGGTGCCTCCTGAATATTTACCGATAGTGGTAAAACTGGATTCTTCGATCACATAAAGACCGGTTTTATTGTCGGTCACTTTAAATTTTAAAGTAGTTTTCACCCCCGGTAAAACATCCGAGATCACCACATCCAGATTTTTTTCAAAAGACAAGGTATCGGCGACCGACTGTTCTTCATTGTATTTATACCACACATAGGAAAGATCCGATTTTTCGCCGAACTTTGTCGTCACTACCGGAGTGATGGTCAATTTCCCTCCCACTTCGATCTCCTGATAATCTTTGATCCCCTCAATTTTAATCTCATCGATATCGATATCTCCGTATCTGGATTCATCATCCACACAAGAGAACAGGATCAACAAAAATAATATTCCTATATATTTCAATTTTTTCATAGCTATCTTCTTTTTTAATTAACAACCCATAGACTAAGGTACATTCCATCCTTGCATCACTTTACCGGTTTCATCCCTGATTTCACTCCCGGTAATGATCTTATACAGTTTTCTGGCATAGGGAGTGTAATAATCTTCCTCGTAATAAATGCCATAATTACCGTTTCCACTACCATAGGTATCTTCCCAAAAATCATGTCCGGTCATTTCGATGATCATCATATGCTTTTTTTGGGAATATTCGCCGAATAATTTCTTAAACGCAGTCATATCTCCATAATAGCCTTCTCCCTCAGGCTTTTTCAACATATCGGCAATGAGCAGACGAATCTCGGACTTATCGGCATAGGCCACACCCAGATCACCGGTAGCAACCAGCCTCAACGTAAGAGTCACCGGTTTCTGTTTAATAGCCGCATCCCCCTTAATCAACCGCACAGGCATTTTATAAATAAATTCTCCGGCCGGGAACTCATAGAATTCAGGAAGTTTTTCATAATGTATACCTTCTTTGGCATCCGTTCTCTCCCCGACCACCTCGACTTTAAATTTCTGCGGCTTGGTCAATACATTTCCCAACATCTTCACATCTACGGTCGTCTCCAGAATCTGATCGGCCATCAGCAAGGAAACATACAGACTATCCCGGGTATCTGTCACAATGGAATAATAGATATCGTGCATATGCTCATCGTATACCATCCGTTCATTCTCACTACATGCTAACAGGATCACTGAAGCAAGAAGAAAAAATATCTTTTTCATAACGCTTAATTTTTAATATTCCCAAAATCGATTTCTACTGTCGGAATAGGCAAATTATACACCGCATTCACATCTTGATGAGCGATATTATTTTCAGCCCCGATAGTTTCCATTGCTTTCCGTTTATAATAGAAGAACATTTGTCCCTCACCTATAAATTCCCGGCGATATTCCTGAAAGATATAACCGGCTAAATCATCGGTCGGCGCAATACTGCTTAATCCCCGGTGATTTCTCAATTTATTGAGATAATCATAGGCAGCCTTCCCTTGAGCACATTCGGCAGCTATCAGATACAATTCGGAAATTTTAAACATCGGAATATAATTTACTCCGGTATATTTCTTCAATACGAACGAACTACCGTCGGAATACGGGGTGATCCAATAATTTCTGAACTCATTATCCAGTCCGGAACTATTAAAAATAGTCGCTTTTCCTTTTGAAGACATCGTCAATATATTAGAAGTAGAAGAAAAACTCTCGGTAAAATAAATATCGCTATTGTCTTTCAATTTCTGCACATCCAATGTGAAAATCAACTCTTTATTGAACATCGGATCGGAAGTAGTAGCAGCACTATTGGCCAATTCATAAGAAGCAGGACTTTCTCCGTCGGCTTCACCGATAATTTCCTTTGCTTCTTTCAAAGCCGCCTCTTTATCGTTTCCCCAAAGATATACCCGGGCTAAAAGTGCTGTCACCGCATAGTAATTCATTCTTTGTTTCCGGTTATACAGCGGATCGGAAGTATCGGAAAATTTAAATTCTTCTTTCCCTTTCATCAACTGTTTTGCAGCCAACAAATCCGTTTCTATTTTTTTCAAAACCTCTTTCACCGTCAACTGGGACTGGGCGATATTCGTAAAAACATCTACATAAGGAATAGCCAATGCGTCCAATCCTTTATTATTATTCATCGCAGCCGAAGGAGCGAATAAACGGAGTATATCGAAATGCAGAAAAGCCCGCAAAGCCAGAAATTCTCCTTTATACACATCATGTACCTCGGGTGAAGTAAAAACCCCTTTATTTTCGTCGATGAACAACATGGCCTGATTGATATTGGCTACAGCAGAAAAATGATTACTCCAAATAGAGCTAATGCGACTTTCCTCTGTTTTCTCGGTATACTTATATTCTGCTGCATTTTTGAAATTATGCTCATAACCGGAAGAAGTTGTTTTCAACGGACTGTTGTAATATTGAGCCAATACATCCAGGTAGCCGTATGTCAGATCTCTGCCGTAACTATTCGTACCGCACATCAATGCATAAACACCTACCAAAGCATCTCTGAATCCGGCTTCAGTACCGAACAGATCCTCTGCTTTCATATCCGCTTTCGGAGAAACGTCCAGCCAGTCGTTACAGCCGGTCAATGCCACAAAGAGCGAAAGAATGATCGTTTTATTTATTAATTTTTTCATAGTATTGTCCGATTAAAAAGTGATTTGAGCAGCCAGTGAAAAAGTCCTTGCAAAAGGATAGGAAGTACCTCTTTCCATCCGCACCGTGGAAGAAGTGAAAATATCGTTTCCGATAGCGGAGATTTTCAAGCGCTGAATCCCCCACTCTTTCAATTTCGCACTCCGGAAATCATAACTCACAGATAAAGCCTGAAGCTGAATATAGTTTTCTTTTTCCACAAAGCGGGAAGTCGGATTAGTGACCGAAACATCGCTTACCTTTTTGAATTTTGCCACGTCTCCCGGTTCATTCCAACGGTCGTACAGAATGCGCCGGTCTCCGTTCTCGTTGGGATTTACATTCTCCACTTTGTCGACTAAGGTCTGATTGTAAATATAACCACCGTATTTATAATATAAATACGCATTCAACTCCCAGCCTTTATACATAAACATCGTTCCGACCGTTCCATAAATTTTAGGATCGGAAGATCCCCAGGGTTTGTAATTTTTACTATCCCATTTATTCACTTTATTCCCGTTCATATCCAGGAATATTTCATCACCGGTAGCCGGATCGATTCCCAAAGATTCATTCACCCAGATGGTATTCTGCGACAACCCTTCTTTGTAACGGATCATCGGTTTGTTTTCCACTTTGGAATCCTGGTCGGCATTAAAAGCTGTCAAAGCTTTGTTGATTTTCTTCACTTTATTTTTATTGTGTGCCAGATTGAAGAAAATATCCCAGTTCAATTCCCGTTTGACATCCCGGAGTACCGTACCTTTTAAGGATAGTTCGACCCCACTGTTTTCTACTTCTCCCAAATTTTCTTTATAAGAAGAAAAACCCAAAGACGGAGCAATAGATACGTCGATCAGCACATCTTTCGATAAATCCCGGTATACATTGAAAGATCCGGTCAGACGACTATGGAAGATTTCGAAATCCAACCCTACGTTTTGTTTTTCTACCTTCTGCCATTTCAGGTTTTTATTTCCGAAAGCCTTCATAATGGCTCCCAGATAGCCGCTGTAAGAAATGGTATTGATCCGGCTATCGTTATAGGAATACATGGCCATAGCCTGGTAAGGACTAAAATTCTGGCCACCGGTTGTCCCGATAGATCCCCTGATCTTCAACAGGTTGATCACGCCCCAGTTTTTCATGAATTTTTCGTTATGGATATTATATCCGACACCGACCGACCAGAAAGTACCCCAGCGGTTGTTCGAACCGTAAATAGACGAACCGTCGCTTCGAACAGAAGCATCCAACAAGAAACGATTGTCATACGTATATCCCAGGTTACCCACAAAACCGACCAGGCGGGTCACATCGAAACTACCTCCGGGTTTCGCCCCTTCCTGATACCCCGAACCGATCGACACATGATCCATGTTCGCATTGGGAAAACCGACAACGTAGATACTGGTATTGTCATACTGTTTTTCCTGAAGGTTATACACAAACCCCAGGTTGATAAAATGTTTTTTCAGGCTCTTAAAATATGATAAGATGACGTTAATATCATAACTGAAATCATTGGAAGTCGACTGGGCATAACTCCCTTTTTTCTCTTTGTCCAAAAATTCGGTATTTTCATAGGATTTATAAACATCAGTCTTTCCATTATCCACGCTTAACGAAAGATTGGCCTTCAATTTCAATCCCTGAATAATATCGTATTCTATCGAGAAATTATTCAGAAAATTATTAGAAGTCTGCTGATTTTTAGAAGGCAATACCGCATTGTACAATTCATTATACATGGTCTTCGAGGTAATTCCCCGGTCATAATATTCATAAGAATAGAGGACCTTTTTCACATTCCCGTTTTCATCATAAGGATTATAATAGGGATTATAATAGAGGTAAGAACTAAAACTTCCGTAAGGGGAATTGACCGACTTCAAATGATCGAAGGAAGCATAATTGGAGAATTTCAGGTTTTTCAGGTTATATTGAAGCCGGATCCCTCCACCGTAATTATCCCGTTTCGAGCCTTTCATCACTCCGACTTTATTCGAATAGAAAAGATCGAAAGCATAACGGAACGATTCGTTTCCACCTTCTGCCATTACGGTATGTTTATGGCCGACCCCCAATTCCCGTACCGGAATGGACAACCAATCCACATCATTTCCTTCCTTCACCAATTTCAGAATCCGGTTATATGCATCCAACTTATCATCCGTCCATCCGGGTTTGGAAGATTTTTCATACAATCCGGAACGCACTTCGTATTCCAGTTTTTCTTCTGCATTCATCAGATTATAATCCGAAAGATCGGCTATTTCGAAGTTGGCACTACCGTTATAAGACAACTGCAATTTCCCGGCTTTGGGAAGTACCGTCTCGATCACCACAACGCCGTTAGCAGCACGTGAACCGTAAATCGCAGTAGCCGCCGCATCTTTCAGAATGGTGATATAACGTACCCGGTTGGGGTCGAGGTCGAACACCTTCTGAGCGGTTACTTCGAAACCATCCATAATAAAAGTCGGCATATTCGGATTGTTTTCATACTCGGCCTTCAAACTACTGGACCCCCGGATTTCAAAATCAGGAATGGTATTCGGGTCGCTACCCATTTCATTATTCACCACTTTAGTAAAAGAAGGATCGAGCACAGACAAGGTATTCAGGATATTTCCCGTAGAAATAGTCTTCAGTTCATCTCCGGAGAAGGTCTTGGATACACCGGTAAAGCTCTCCTTCTTCCGGGTAAAGTAACCATTGACCACCACCTCTTCCATTTCCGCCACTTCCTCGGTCAATATCACATTCAACGTTTCTTGCCCGGCATATCTGACCTCCTGTGGCTTCATGCCGACAAATGTAAACATCAATACCGTTTCTTTCCCATCCTCCGGAATGGTGATCGAATATTTTCCATCGATGTCGGTCGATACGCCTAAGGTCGTCCCTTTAATTACGACGGTCACTCCCGGTAAGACCGCCCCGCTTTTATCTTTCACCACCCCTTTCAGTACTTTCGGCCCGGCCGGTACTTCTCCTTTTGCACGAATCAGAATGATATCATTGTACAGCTCATACTCCAAATTCACTTTTTTCAATACCATATCCAACACTTCGCTCAATTCTTTGTCTTTAACCTGAACGGAAACCTGACCAGCTTCCCGCACCACACCGGAATTATACATCATTTTCATACCGGTTTGTTGTTTCACGGCATCGACAAATTTCTCCACAGAAACCTCTTTCAAGTCTAAAGTCACCAGCTTGCTTTGAGAAAAAACATGAGCCGATAAATTCAGGCTAAAAACAAAAATGAAAACAATACAACATTTGATAAACATCAAATTTTTCCTAAACCTCTTTAAAAGGCCCGGAAATCGGATCAGACGATTTTTTTTCATACCATTGTAATTTAGTTAAGTAATTAAGAAGACTTTCGAGATAACAGGATTTTATTATTATCTATTTCATAATGAATATCCTGGAGTCTTTCCAACACTTGCAGGAAAGTATTGATCGAATCATACCGTTCGAGACTACCGGTATATTTCAGCTGTTTCATTTCCTCATTCCGGAAAACCACTTCAGATCCGTACCAACGGGACAGTGTTTCCATAATTTCCTCCAGGGGCTTATCCCTGAAAACAAAAACCCCGTCTTTCCAGCCTACATATTCTTCAACTTCGACTTTACGACTGATTAATTCACCGGACCTTTCCAGGATAGCCTGTTCACCTGGCGATAAGATTACGCTTTTCTTTGTATGGGAAGTATAACGTACACAGCCTCTCACTAAGGTGGTATATTCTGCTTTATCCATGTATGAACTTATTCCGAAAGCCGTCCCCAATACGGTCACCTCTCCCTGAGAAGTAATTACCTGAAAAGGACGTCCGTCTTCGGCCACGTCGAAATAGGCTTCTCCTTCCAAATACACTTTACGTTCCCCAGCAGTGAACTGCACCGGATACTTTATTTTCGATTCTGCATTTATCCATACTTTCGTATGATCTTCCAACGTGATGTAACACTCTCCGGCTGTGGGCACAATCAATTCATTATAAGCCAATTCCTGTATTTGAGGCGTAGATCGGTAAGTAATCTTTCCCTCTGCATAACTAATCTGAGTCCCATTTTTTTCCAGTACCTGCATGGAATCCCGCTCGAGATTCACCGTCTCGCCATTTGTCAGTCGTAATATAGCTTTGTAACTCCCGGGGCGAATCGTCTCTTGCTGTGCCGGTGGAACAACTTCTACCTCCGGTAATCCAAGATTCAGTAACCAACTCATTCCTAAAAGTAAAACCACCACTGCTGCTGCAGTAAGAATCCGGATAATCCTCTTTTTATGACGAAGCGATTTTTGTTGCCTGCTGAATTTGCCGAAAGCTTTCCGGGCATCGTATTGTTTATATTCCTCCAGCTTTTCAGCCAAAATATCTCCCTGACTCAACTGCCGAAACACATTTTCCAAATTCCGATCGTTCAACATTTCCCGAAATTCCTGCTTTTCCCTTTTCTCCAATGTCCCGGAATAATATTTTCTCAAAAGAGTAACCTGTCGGTCAAATTTATCTTTTTGCATCTTAAAAAACGTTCGATTAAATTAGTTGAAAGTTCATAAAGTTCGTAAAGTTTAAAAAGCTATTGGATCCTGCGGGCACTTAGTTAATTGACAATTGTCGCGTGACAATTGACCACAT
>OGTL01002745.1_pt1 | contig 12683 bp, 13 predicted proteins | sample 1553601 | NCBI WGS metagenome assembly OGTL01 (sample SAMEA2580112, study PRJEB22360) | human gut metagenome | biome: human gut; feature: human-associated habitat; material: faeces | place: Denmark | collected 2008/2010 | reverse complement strand
AATAAATTTTATCAAAGTCTCCGTACAGCCTCTTCCACGATTAAGGGCATGGAGACCCTTCGAGGAATATATAAAAATAACCGAAGAAATGGAACGCTCTTCGGCTTTTCGGTGTCTACTGAAATCAAGGTATTAATGGGAATAACAGCCTAAGATATTTGGAGTCAGAGAGGGCGCGTTTGATTTTCAAACTTCGCAACAGAACCACAGATTTTAATTAAGGATCGTAATGTCATAGGACTTTTTAGAAGTATCTAGAGGTAAAACTTTCGTTACCTGTGGTTTATCTTCTAAAATATTACCTTCTTCAAGTGAAGTGGAAAGCCCACTCCAAGGTTCTAAGGCAATGAATGAACTTTTATTGGTTGTAGACCACAGAATCAAGTTTGGAAAATCATCAAAATCAACTCGAAGACCTTTACCAGACTTTCTCGAGCGAAGTGTCACGCTGCGAGATTTCAGTCGGTCAAGTGTAATGGCGTCATGAGAAAAAAGTGAGTAATCCAAATCAAGAGACTTTTGGTTTTCCAAAAATGGCATCCGATCTTGTAAATCTAATAACCCTGTCTCAGGGAAACTCTTTGGTATCGAACAAGACTCAACCTCACTAAATTCAAGAGAATAGTCCTCATACTTTTCGCCTTCTACTAAAGGACAATTGAATGCTGGATGGGCTCCAATGAAGTAAGGCATCGTTTTTTCAGTTTCCAAGTTCATTACCTGAAACTCGGTTCTAATAGATTTCCCATTTAAGGTATAAACAACTCTTAGTTCAAACTGATAAAGGTAATTATCAAGCATCTCAGCATTTGGTTTAATACTGAAAGTCACGCTATTTCCATTAACTTCTTCAAGAGTAAATTCTTCTTTTCGAACAAAACCATGTCTACGAATTAGACCTGTAAAAAAGGGTCTTTCTTGAGGTCTATAAATAGCCCAATCATTACGTAAACTACCACAGATAGGAAATAGAATTGGTGCCTGTCCATTCCAATACTCTGGATCAGCTTGCCAGAGATATTCTAACCCATCTTTGTCTTTAATCGAAGTCAGTTGACCACCAAGTGTTTTAAACTGAACCGTAAGATACTCGTTTTTTAATTCGATAGTCACAGTCAATTCCTTTCTTTTTGTTATTGGAAAGGCAAATAATCTACCTCGAAGTGAACAGTCTCACATATTGCTACATCGAGTAATTGTAAAACTTCCCATTCAAATTCGGATAATGCTAAATCAGAATGGCAAATCCATTCTTTTCCAGGTGAAACATACCAGTTACTACATTTTGTAGTGAGGTAGCTTCAAGCTCAGGAATTATAGGACAATCTTCGAAATTAATAATATATACCTTTTCAAAGCCTGATCTAAAAATCGGATAACAACTTATTATATTCTCAGGTGATATTACTCTATCACTTGAGTTTCTGCTACTTTCTTATACCAACGTGCTGATTTCTTAGGATAGCGTTCTTGCGTATCAAAGTCTACATAGAACAATCCATAACGTTTTTCATAACCATTTGACCATGAGAAAACGTCCATAAGTGACCAAATGAAGTAACCTTTAACATTTGCACCATCCGCAATCGCGTCTGATAAAACTTCCAAGTGTTGCTTCACGTAATCAATACGACCATCATCATAAACAGTATTATCTACAAACTCATCTTTGTATCCGAGACCGTTTTCAGTGATGTAAATCTTCTTGTAATTCGGATAATCATTTTTCACTCGCATGATTTGGTCATACAAGCCTTCAGGATAAATAATCCAATCCCAGTCTGTGCGTGGAACATAGTCAGGAGCTACTCGACGACCAACACCCTTAATTTGGTACTTAGAGCTTCCTTTTTCACCCTTACCATTGTGAATGATTTCAGTCTCACCATCAAAAGCTTGCATCCAATCACTCATGTAATAGTTGATACCAAGGAAATCATTCAAATTTTTAGCTGCTTCAAGTGCTTGGAAGTCTTCATCACGAAGATCAAGTTCTCCACCATTCTCAGCTAGGATATGGTTGACACCTTCCATCGTTTTATCTGAATAGTGCCCAAGATATGTTGCATCCAAGATAAATTTGTTGTGGATGATGTCTTCAAGTTCAGCAGCACGAACATCTGCTGGATTTTCCGGATCATAAGGGTATTTAGTTGGTAAAGCATGAACAACACCAATTTCACCTTTATAACCTTTATCCTTATACAATTTTACAGCACGTGCATGAGAGACCATCATGTTGTGGTGTGATTGGAAGACTTTGGCAAGATCATATTGAATGCCTGGAGGGAATTTACCAACCAAGTATTGACCATCACCAATTGGGCCAATTTCATTGAAAGTTGTCCAGTAGTTTACTTCTGGAAACTCTTCAAAACAGAAAGCGGCATAATCTACAAAATGTTCTATATTTTCGCGGTTTAAGAAATCTCCATTTGAATGAAGAGCTTCTGGTGTGTCAAAATGATGCAAAGTCACAAATGGTTCAACATGACGCTTGTGGCACTCAGCAAATAGTTTATGGTAGAATTCAACACCTTTTTCATTTACTTCACCGTAACCCGTTGGGAAAATACGAGACCAGGCAATAGAAATACGAATACCATTAACACCATATTCTTCAGCTAATTCTAAATCAACTGGGTATTTATGGTAAAAATCACTTGCAGGTTCTGCTGTATACCAATAATTGTCTTCAAGATACTTATCCCATGCTACTGGGCCCTTACCATCTGTGTGAGTTGCACCTTCTGCTTGATAAGCAGCTGTAGCACCACCAAAAATAAAATCTTTAGGAAGTGTTTTAGTCATAAGTGTAAGTCCTTTCAAAAAAAGCATTTGAGACGAGATTCTGTGTTCTGAAAACCAAGGAAATGAAATGATATGGTTAACACTGTGTTGAGGAAATGGAATGAGTGATCTCGTCTCAAATAACTTTTACAAATTTATTAATCAAACTGTTGTTGAACAAATGCAAGAGCACCTTGTCCGTCACGTGTCAATTTGATATATTGAGCTCCTTCAGTTTTTGCAAGTTTAATGCCCAATTTATCTGTTTCAGCCTTCATATCATCGAAGTTTGAAGCGACCTGTGGAGCCAAGATTACCAAGTCAAACTCTGGCAACATTTCACGGTGAGCACCGTAACCACCCGCTGCCGCCTTGACTGGAACATTGTATTCTGCTGCTGCTTTGTTCAAGGCATTGGCAAGCAAGCCACTTGTACCTCCACCTGCACAAAGAACAAGGACATTAGTTTCTTTTGTGATATTATTGTTTGCTGCTACATCTTCTTTAGCAACGCCTGCTTTTCCAAGAACGGCATCTGCTTTAGCAGTATTGAAGTTTGCAACTACTTTTTCCTTAAGAGCATCGTTTCTTTTACCAGAACGTTCTTCTTCAAGAATTTGTTCATCGTATACCTTAACAAATGGGTAATAAATGATAGTATCAACAACTACCAAGAGTCCGGCTAAGATAAATGATAGAACTTGGAAGTTAGTACCGAGTACAATTCCCAACGGACCAGGAGTAACCCATGGAAGGTTGACAGAGAATGAGTTCATATTCAATGTGTCAACAAAGAATTTAAAGATCCAAACGTTGACAATCGGAGCGAAAATGAACGGTACAAAGAAAATCGGATTCAATACGATTGGTGCACCAAATAAGATTGGCTCATTAACCCCAAAGAATGTTGGAACAACTGAGGCACGTCCGATGGCACGGTTACGTTCTGATTTACAAATCCACATGAACAAGAATGGAACAATCAATGTAGCTCCTGTTCCACCCATGGTAACAATAAACATTTGAGTACCAGAAGTGATAACTTTATCTGCATGTTGTCCAGCTTGGATAAGATGCAAGTTGACATCGATATTGGCATAAGTGATAGCAGCGATTGCTGGTTCGACAATTGAAGGACCGTGGATACCAACAAACCAGAAGAAGGCATAAGCACCAAAGATAAGTGTAATTCCAAGGTAACCATCTGCAGCTGAGAAGAGAGGAGCAATAAGGGTACCAATTGATTCTGCAACAGTTACACCAAGAGTTCCCTTAACAAAGAGTTCAAGTCCATATAGGAGAACAACTGAGACGGTGAACGGAATCAAGTCCTTAAATACTTGAGAGATATTTGGTGGAACCTCTTCAGGCATACGAATGGTAACATTATTTTTTACACAGACTTTATAAACATTAACTGTCACAAAGGCTGCGATAAATGCTGTCAAGAGACCTTTTGTACCCATGAAGGCTGTCAAGAAGCCTCCTTCTTTAGCAGGTTCAGCTGCCATCAAAAGGAAACCAACCATAGACGCTAGCATTGTAGACAAGAAGTTAATTTGATTAGTCGCAGGTAGGTCACGGTTCATCGAGTCCGTCAAAGCTTTCGCGGTAGTACCACCAACAAAGAATGCTAGGATACCCATTGAATAGCTATAAGGAGTCATCAAGAAAGTTTCAACACCTTTAGACCAGTGAAAGCCCCAAGCATTTGGCACATAGGCAATCAAGATAAAGATTGATGAGAAAAGGATGACTGGCATACCAGCGATAAATCCATCACGAATAGCACGGAGATAGGTGTTTCGAGAAATTTTCTCAAAGAACGGTTTCCCTTTCTCAATAAGTTCAATGAGTTTATGCATTATTTTGCTCCTCTTTTATAAAGTTCGATAAGGTGATGAATCACATCTTTTAACAAGACCGTAGTCATCAAGTGATCCTGACCATGCATCATAGTAACACTGTATGGAAGTTCTTCCCCAGAAGCTTCTCGAGCCAACATAGCTGTCTGAGAATTGTGAGCCTCTGCAATGCAACTTCCTGCTTCTACTACAAGACTATCTGCCTTAGCGAAGTCACCATTTTCAGCGGCTTTAAGCGCTTCCAAAAGTTTAGAGCGAGCGTCGCCAGCGTAGGCAACAATTTCAAACCCTAAAAGAGTCATCTCTTCTCTATTCATAACATTATCCTCCGTGTTGTATTTTTACTATACTTTATCAGTCCATGGACTAGCTGTTTTAACAAGAACTTTATTAAGTTCGTCAATATTTTCGAATCCAGTTGTACGCAACCATTCACGTGCTGATGCTTCACCATCTTTGATATAAGGTTCTACAGAACCTGCCCAAGTAGCACGTCCACAAAGGACACCATTAAACTTGGCACCTGAATCGTGAGCAAATTGCAATGTTTCTTGGAACAATTTAGCAGATACACCTGCACTTAGGTAGATGTATGGAAGGTTAGTCGCTTCTTCTTGTGCTTTAAAGAAGTCAGCAGCTTCAGCTTTACTGTAAACCACTTCACCATCAGCAAAACCTTCAACATACTTAACGTTTACTGGTACTTCAACTTTAAGAACATCGATGTTAAAGCGTGGGTCAGAAAAAACTTTCATTGCTTCAATGACTTTGCGAGGTTTCACTTTTGCGTATTCAACAGAACCTGCATCTGAGATTTCTTCATCATAAGCAAGGATTTCCAAGAAGAAAGGAATATCTTCAGCGACACATTCAGAACCAACACGTTCAATATAAGCTTGTTTTTGTTGGTTAAGTTCATCTGAGCTGTCTACATCATAGTAAAGCAAGAACTTAACGGCATCAGCGCCTTGCTCTTTGATACGTTTTGCAGACCAAACATCCAAGCAGTCAGGCAAACGTTTTGTACTTGATGTATCATAACCTGTTTTTTCATAAGCAAGAAGAAGACCAGCTTCTTTATCCAATGCTTTTGTTGCTGGAAGTCCATATTCAGGGTCAAGCAACATTGAAGAAGCATATTTTGTAAGTTCATCAGCAACCAAAACCTTTAGTTCTTCCATTTGAGCTACAGTTGGTTCTGTATCTTGATACTGTGCCATCAAACGTTTCAAAGCACCACGTTGGTCAAATGCCAAAGCTGAGATAACACCGTTTTTATCTGAAAGTTTTTCCAAAGATTTGCGTTTCTGTTCTGTAAGTACCATTTTTATACCTCTTTTACTCCAATTTGTGAGTTTAGTATTTCGTAATTAGTCATATTCACATGCCCTGTTATTGTTTCTTGAGCATTTAACATACCCAATGTCATCGCATGTTTTAATAAGTCAGCGTCACTTTTTTTACTATTTAAAGCTGATGCAATACCAGCTACCGTTGAGTCCCCTGATCCGACTGGATTAACAACTGGGATATCAGGAATATCTACCTTATAGAAAACATCACCATGTTTTGCAAAGGCACCGTTTCGACCTAATGAGACCACTATCCATTCGATACCACTAAAAAGTGACTCTTTAAGAACGTCTTTGAGTTCTTCAATATCTTTTGTTACTTCTTTTCCAAGCAACTGTGAAAGTTCCTCATTATTAGGTTTGATGGCAGTAGGTTTAGCCGACGATTTTAGAACTGTTTCAAGTGGTGCACCTGAACAATCCAAAACGACTGCTACTCCTTCATCCGAAGCAAGTTGGATAAGTTTTTCATAATAATCGTTGGGAAGTCCTGAAGGCAAACTTCCTGAAATTGTGACAACTTCTGATTGCTTAATAAGATTGCTATAGTGGTCAAGAAAGCCTTCTGCTTCTTCATGAGAAATTGTTGGTCCTTGTTCCAAAATTTCTGTTTGGTTACCCTCGAGTAAGATAGCAATACAGTTTCTAGTGTTTCCTGAGATTTTATAAAAAGCTGGACTAACAGGAGATTGTTCTAATTCGCTTTCAATAAATTCACCAATTTTACCACCTAAGAAACCTGTAGCAGTAACTTTATCACCAGATTCATACAAGACTCTAGTAACATTTAAGCCTTTTCCACCAGCTGTCTTACTAACATCTTTCACCCTATTCACTGTATCAATTTTCAATGTTTCTAGAGGATAAGAGATGTCTACTGAAGGATTTAGTGTGACTGTCAGAATCATTGGTTATACCTTAATCGTGGTACTCACCACGGTCCCATTTTTCAAGGAATTCTGTAAAGAAATTCTCATCTGCTTGATGTGCATTATGTGTTTCAACGTGTTCGATTTTTGCAATCAATTTTTTATTTTCTTCTGTTGGTTTGTACTCAGCTTCAATGAAAGCTTCAATGATGTCATTCATAAGAAGACCACCAGTAATCATTCCACCAAAACCGATAACATTCGCATTAAGTTCTTCCTTAGCATATAGAGCTGACGTCATATCACGAACCAACGCTGAGCGAACACCTGGAACTTTATTGACTGCATTGTTAATGCCGACACCTGTACCACAGATACATACTCCCAAGTCTGCTTGACCACTTACTACTGCTTCACCGACTTTTTTACCATAGATAGGGTAGTGAGTACGTACGTGGTCATATGTCCCGAAATCAAGGACCTCATGTCCTTTTGATTTCAAGAATTCTGATACTGCCATTTTTACATCTGTGACAATGTGGTCACATCCAATTGCGATTCTCATTTTTTAACTCCTTTTCTTAACACATCTTGTTAAGCATATCTACTCGGATTTGATGACGTCCGCCATCATATTTACCATTGACGAAAGCTTTAGCGATGTTTTTAGCAAGCTCATCACCGACGATTTCAGCGCCAACCGTAATCATTCGTGCATTGTTATGTCCACGTGTCATATAAGCTGAGCGTTCATCTGAAACTTCTGCTGCAACCATACCTTTAATTTTAGTTGCTACCATGAATGGACCAGCTCCATAAGCATCAATTACAATACCTAAGTTTTGCTCATCTTTATTTACTTCAGAGGCAACTGCCAAGGTAACATCAACAAAATCTTGTCCGTCCTTAGTCACATCAATTACCTCAAAACCTTCTTCTACAAGAAAATTTTTCACAACATCTTTTAATCTCGTACCTTTGAGATCTGCACCAACAACAATAGCCATTTAGACTACCTCCTAAATTTTAAAAAGAAATGCTACGTAGAAGTAGAAAATATTTCGCAAAATGTTCGAAATAACGTTTTCATCATTTCTTTATTTATATAATATCAAACATTCAAACAAAAAGCAACGCTTTTTTGTTTGTTTTTTGTTTATTTTTTGTTTTTTTTATTTGTTTTTTTAAAAAATAGATAACACCGTTAAATTATTGTTCATTTTTGTTCATTTAATCCATCACAAAATGGACGTGAAATATCTATTCAAGTATTACAAAAGTCTTTTACTTTCTATAACTTACTGATTAAGAGGTGCTACTTTATTTTCGTCTTATACAAAATCTGACCTAAGCTAATATACGTCAATCCTCTGTTCTTATTTCATCATCTAACGTTTTTTTGTTTAAAATTGTTTGTTTTACCTGGAAAACATTGTCTTTTATGATACAATTAAAAGAGAATTATCTTTGGAAAAAAATTACTTTATGAAAGAAGAGTCTTCATATGAACAAAAAACGACGATTAGAAAAAATTTTAGATATGTTAAAGATTGATGGGACCATAACCATAAAAGAAATAATAGATGAACTAGATATTTCCGATATGACAGCCCGTAGAGACCTTGATGCTCTAGAAGCTGATGGACTTTTAACACGTACTCATGGTGGTGCACAATTGCTTTCCTCTAAAAAGCCACTTGAAAAGACACATATCGAGAAGAAAAGTCTAAATACAAAAGAAAAAATTGACATTGCTAAAAAAGCCTGCTCTTTAATCAAAGATGGCGATACTATTTTTATTGGACCCGGAACTACACTTGAACAACTGGCATTAGAATTGAAAGGTCGTAAAGGTTATAAAATTCGTGTCATTACAAATAGTCTCCCTGTGTTCTTGATTCTAAATGATAGCGAAACCATTGATTTATTGCTTCTTGGCGGTGAATATAGAGAAATAACTGGAGCTTTTGTAGGTTCAATGGCTTCGACAAATTTAAAAGCAATGAGATTTGCCAAAGCTTTTGTTAGTGCAAATGCTGTTACCCATAATTCTATTGCTACATATAGTGACAAGGAAGGTGTGATTCAACAACTTGCCCTAAACAATGCTGTAGAAAAATTCTTATTAGTAGACAATACTAAATTCGATCGATACGATTTCTTTAACTTCTATAATCTAGATCAACTCGATACCATCATTACAGATAACCAGATTAGCCCTCAACACTTAGAGGAATTTAGCCAGTACACTACTATTTTAAAAGCGGACTAGAATTATGACTTATAAAAATATTGGACTACTCTTAAATAATCAGACATAAAAAAAGCACCATATGAATCAAACAATTCTACGGTGTTTTTTTTTATGTCTAATGTATGGTTTGTTGAAAATATGTACACATTATTTAACTTTCCAAAAAATTGGAGTTTTCTTGATAATTGGATATCTCCTACTACGAACATATCTATTCCCTTTTAATGGTATAATTTTTAGTGGCGCACCTTACCAATGCAGAAATGCCTTAGGGAGGGGGTGAGATAATGCTTCTGCAAATCTTCGTATCAGTAGTCGCTCCTATTGTGGTTGGAGTTATCCTTGAGCTGGTCAAGGATTGGTTAAAATACCGACATAAGCGCCATTAATCCACATTCGCTCAGTTTCGCAGAACTGGGCATTTTTTGTACAAAAAAACTGAGGAATTCGCAGTTCCTCAGTTCCTATTGTGAGATACCACTCCCACAAATCTTCGTTAACTAAATTATAACATTTCAATAGTCTTTGTCAATAGCTTGATTTTTTGCTTTTATAAATCTTCGTTTTTGAGTCGCAATACTGATACCAGTTTTTCGCTCAATCATCTTGTAAGTCATTCCTTGCTGCTTTAATTCATAAGCAAATTGAATTTGTTCTTCAGTAAATTTCTGAGGACGTCCTTCTTTAAAGTTCGGATCATGGATTTTAGCAAAGTTTTTTCCTTCCTGAGTCCTGGTTACAATAAGGTCTCGTTCAAACTGCGCAAAAGCACTGAAGATGGTAAAAATAAGTTGACCTGTCGGTGTATTATCGATAAGTCCAATATTTAATATATGAACCTTAATTCCTCTATTAAATAACGATTGAACAATTTCTAAAACTTCTTTAGTGTTCCTGGCTAATCGATCTAACTTTGTCACAATTAAAGTATCGCCATTTGCTAACTTTTTGAGCACTAAATTAAATTGTGGACGTTCAACTGTAGTCCCCGTAAATTTTTCTTGGAAAACTTCTTCTGCTCCTGCTTCTTTCAGAACTTCAATTTGAGATTCTAATTTCTGTTCAAAAGTACTGACACGTGCGTATCCAATTTTCATATTTTGACCTCTATTAATAACCCTAAGTTACGAGCCGTTCTTTCTCCTTTAATTATAACACACAAAAAAAGAGCTCACAACTGTAAAGTTATGAGCTAACCGTTAATTTCAAAACTGCTTTTTTACAAAGATTAAGGCAAACAATTTCCAAAAGACGTGATGATTGTAGCTGTAGGTTATTATTTGCGTTATAATTTGAGCTATCGTGAAGTACAAGAGATGCTTTTTATGACCGAGGAATTAATGTATGCCATACAACGATTTATCGTTGGGTATAAGAATACAGCAAAGTACTCTATCATCTATGGAAGAAGAAAAATAGACAGTCCTTTATTCGTGGAAAATGGACGAAACCTATATCAAAATCAGAGGACGTTAGCACTATCTCTATCGGGCGATTAATGCGGATGATTTAACCTTAGATATCTGGTTACGAAAGAAACGAGATACGCAAGCAACCTATGCTTTCTTAAAGAGACTAAATAAACAATTCGAAGAGCCTAGAGTCATTGTGACAGAGAAAGGCACCATCTATTGGCGCTGCATTTAGGAAACTATAAAATAATAGTCTGTACACCAAAACTGAACATCAGACAGTAAAATATCTCAATAACTTAATTGAGCAAGACCATAGACCTATTAAACGTCGAAATAAATTATATCGAAGTCTACGCACTGCCTCAACCACGATTAAAGGCATGAAGACAACCAGAGGAATATGCAAAAAGAGCCGAAGAAATGGAACGCTCTTCGGCTTTTCAGTATCTACTGAAATCAAGGTATTAATGGGAGTAACAGCTTCAGAGGAACACTGGTCAGAAATGTTGTTTTAAAATTTCAAACTTTGCAACAGAACCGATGATTACTTCTAGCACTTAATCTATCTTTTGTTTAAAAACGATAAAAAATAGAATTATCGGTTACCAATAATTCTGCTATGTTTACATTTTATTTGTTTTTAAAATTAGTTTGTTCAACTTGAGTATTTTTATAATTACTTTTTCAAATCGTATAACTTTTAGATTTTTTAAGCCATATGATACTTCCATAGATGGAATTTAAAAACATTACTATTTGGAGCATTAACATTGAAAGAGATATAGACGTTCCATTGACCATAAATTGATTATACCAGATGATAATATTAATAATATTAATGATATTCCAAGCTACCCATTGACTACGATAGCCAAATGTCATTAATATTTGCCCCACTATTGCAAGAGGAAATAATGCGGCGTCAAGCCATATTTGAACTCCTCCTAATTTTTTTGAAATAATCACAATCATAAAGTATAGCAATATGGTACCAACAAAATATATAAGAGCTTGAAATGTGGTTAATTTTTTTGACTGAACTTCATGTTTTGTAGTCGCTCTAAGTTCTTTTCCCCAAATATATATTCCCAAAAATTGCATTATCAGATAAAAAGTTTGGCTTGCTATATCCCCTATTAATCGAGTATGAATAGCAATAATAACCCATGCAGTTGTTGTAATACTTCCCCAGAAGTAGTTTGTAATTCGTCCTCTATCTACTAATACTAAATTTATTATAGATGAGATACTTAATATAAGTACCAAAACGGAAGCATCTTTTGTAAAAAGAAAAGAAATCACTTGTGCTATTGTCATTAAAAATAGTAAAAGATATTCCTGGATATGCAATGTAGATAATTCTTCAAAAATTTTTTTTATAGAAAAGGTTTGTTTTATTGCTTCTCTAAAAATTTTAAATTGATTTTTGTTCATTTAAAATGACCCCTTTGTTTTTGTTACGCCGTAAGAGAAACGCGTAATTAGTGTTAGATAGATAAATATAGTTACTAATATCACAAGTTAAACTATTATATATGATATAAAATAATAGATATAAAGTCAATATTAAGGGTAGACTTAAAAGTACACAAAGAAAATCACTAGTTATTAATACTAATGATTTGACGTTAAGTCAAGTTCTTAGAGTCAGAAACGTATAATTTTAATCTATTTTTTTAAGCGATTGATTTCTCAAATTGATTAGGCGTAAGATATCCTAAACTTTGATGGATTCGTTTTGAATTATAAAAGGCTTCAATGTACCAGAAAATACTCTGATAGGTTTCTTCAAAGGGTTCTGTTGCAAAGTTTTCCAAAAAATCTATTTTAGTGTAAAACTGAGAAAAAAGACAGAGAGGACAGAGTAATGAATCATTTTAAAGGCAAACAATTCCAAAAAGACGTCATTATTGTCGCTGTTGGTTACTACCTGCGTTACAATCTAAGCTATCGTGAAGTTCAGGAATTGTTATATGATCGTGGAATAAATGTTTGTCATACTACGATTTATCGTTGGGTGCAAGAGTACAGCAAAGTCCTCTATTATCTTTGGAAGAAGAAAAATAGACAATCCTTCTATTCATGGAAAATGGACGAAACCTATATCAAAATTAAGGGACGTTGGCATTATCTTTATC
>OGTL01002744.1_pt1 | contig 12688 bp, 8 predicted proteins | sample 1553601 | NCBI WGS metagenome assembly OGTL01 (sample SAMEA2580112, study PRJEB22360) | human gut metagenome | biome: human gut; feature: human-associated habitat; material: faeces | place: Denmark | collected 2008/2010 | reverse complement strand
GCTGTTCGATTGTCTGCGGTAAGGCTTCCGGCTGTTTGGATAAGCCGTACTGGAAAACTTCATCAATGGTACGAACGGGACGAATCACCAATCCTTCCTTGACGTTTGCCGGTACTTCTTCCAAATCCTTCACGTTTTCTTCAGGAATCAAGACTTCTTTGATTCCGCCGCGAAGCGCAGCTAAAAGTTTCTCTTTCAGTCCGCCGATCGGAAGGACTTCGCCTCTCAGCGTGATTTCGCCCGTCATTGCCACTTCGGCTTTAACCGGGATACCCGTCAGAGCGGAAACCAGGCCCAGCGTAATGGCAGAACCTGCACTTGGACCGTCCTTAGGCACAGCACCTTCCGGGAAGTGGACATGAATATCCGTTTCCGAAATCTGTTTGTAAGTAATGCCCAAGCGGGAGGCTCTGGAGCGAACCACCGTGCGGGCAGCCTCGACAGATTCCTTCATTACGTCGCCCAAAGAGCCCGTGCGGGTGATCTGACCTTTGCCCGGCATCGTCGCGACTTCGATCGTCAGAAGATCGCCGCCGACTTCTGTCCAGGCAAGACCAGTGACTTGGCCGACTTGATTGCCCTTGTGCATAACGCCGAAGTTGTAGCGGCGCACACCAAGGAAGTAATCCAGATTGTCGGAATTGGCAACAACCTTTCCTTTGGTCTTCTTCAGAAGGATGTCACGAACGGTCTTACGGCAGATCTTGTTGATCTCGCGCTCTAAGCTGCGGACACCGGCTTCGCGGGTGTAGTAGCGAACGATGTCAACAATGGCAGAGTCTTCGATCTCGAGTTCTCCCGGCTTAACGCCGTTCAGCTTCATCTGTTTCGGAATCAGATGTCTCTGAGCAATATGAAGCTTTTCATCTTCCGTGTAGCCGGAGAGCTGAATTACTTCCATACGGTCCAAGAGCGGCGCCGGAATGTTCATAGAGTTGCTGGTTGCAATGAACATGACGTGCGACAGATCGAAATCCACTTCGACATAGTGGTCCTGGAAGGTGTTGTTCTGTTCCGGATCAAGCACTTCCAAGAGCGCAGCCGCAGGGTCGCCTCTGTAGTCCATACCCATCTTATCGACTTCGTCGAGCAGGAAAAGCGGGTTGTTGGTTTCCGCCTTTGTCAGGCTCTGAAGAATTCGACCGGGCATGGAACCGATGTAGGTTCTTCTGTGACCGCGGATTTCGCTCTCATCTCTTACGCCGCCTAAAGCCAAACGCACGAACTTACGTCCGGTCGCGCGGGCAATAGACTGGCCCAAAGATGTTTTACCGACTCCGGGAGGTCCGACTAAGCAGAGGATCGGAGATTTCACATTCTTGACTCGGCTCTGAACCGCTAAATATTCAAGGATGCGTTCCTTCACCTTCTCGAGGCCGTAATGGTCTTCTTCCAAAACGGCTTCTGCTTTGATGAGATTCGTGTTGACACGGGTTCTCTTGCTCCAAGGCAAAGAAATCAGCGTGTCAATGTAATTACGGATCACATTGGCTTCTGCACTATTCTGACCTTGCAGGCGCAGTTTCTTGAGTTCGCCGAGGGCCTTTTCTTCGCCTTCGGGGCTCATCTTAGCGGCTTTAATCTTGCGCTCGATTTCCTCAAACTCTTCATCGGTATCGCCTAATTCTTTCTGAATGGCTTTTACCTGTTCGTTGAGGTAATAGTCGCGCTGGTTCTTTTCCATCGCCTTCTTTACACGGCCGCGGATGCGTTTTTCCGTCTGCTGAATGTCGACTTCTTCCTCGAGCATATCGAAGAGAAGTTCAAGACGATCCTTAGTGCCGACCGTGGCAAGCAGGTCTTGCTTGCGGGACGGAGAAAGGACCAGAAGCTGGGCAATGGATGTGATGAGCTGCTCTGGATCGGTCAATGAAGAAATCCGATTCAGCTGATCGTTCGTAATTCTCTTATTGTTCTTTTGGTATTCGGTGAAGGCCGTCAGGATGGTTCTGCGCAGCGGCTCGAAAGTACGCTGGGAAATCTTATCCTGTGGGATGTCTTCAACTTCAGCAAAAATTTGCTCGTCTTCTTTGTACTGAGTAACTCGGACACGGCGAATACCCTCAACCAGGACTTTGAAAGTACCGTCAGGCAATTTCAAAGACTGGACGACACGCGCAACCGTACCGACATCAAACAAATCATCGGAAGATGGATCTTCGATGCCTGCATCGCGCTGTGCGACGAGCAAAAGCTCTTTGTTCGCCTTCTCAGAAGACGTGACATTGCGAAGAGCACTAAGCGACTTCTCGCGTCCGACGAAGAGCGGCACAACCATCTGAGGGAAGACAACAATGTCTCTCAGAGGTAATACCGACATCATCGGATTTGAATTAGTTGTACGTTTCTGAATCATCTAAATCCTTACTGCTAAAAAATACACTACGCAAGTTACTACTTGGGGACGCTTGAAAAAAAATCAAGGGCGCCAAATATTTAAAATTCGTTTCTATACTGTATCAAAAGTAAAAGGCCCCTCGCCTTAAGCCTCTCAAGATTTTGTGGCTATTTTGGGGACCTTAATCAAGGGATGGTGGAGAAAGGAACCACCCAAGAAGAAAAAAGGAGGTGCAGAAACAACCTCCTCTTCACCGTTATTTAGTGATGAACTCGGCTTGTCCGTCTCTCATCGTGGAGGCTTTCACCACCACTCTGGCGACGTCTTTTCTGCTTGGAATTTCAAACATGGCAGAAAGGAGCGCATTCTCAATAATGGACCGCAGACCGCGGGCCCCGGTCTTTCTTTCCTGGGCCATCTTAGCCGCTTCCTTAAGAGCGTCCGGCTGGACTTCAAGAACCACGCCTTCGATTTCAAACAATCGTGCGTACTGTTTCAGAACCGCATTCTTCGGTTCCGTCAGAATACGAATCAGGGCCTCTTCATCAAGGTCATCAAGTGTCGCAATCACCGGAAGACGCCCAACCAACTCAGGAATCAAGCCGTAGCGAACCAGATCCTTGGCCTCGATGTCGCGAAGCACCTCGCCTTCGCTTCGATCGTCCGCACCCTTGACGTCGGCTTCAAAGCCGATGCCGCTGCGCTCGGTTCTTCTGCGAATAATCTTGTCCAAACCTTCAAAAGCGCCGCCGCAAATGAAGAGGATGTTAGAGGTATCGACCGGAATGTTGTTTCCCTGAGGGTGCTTTCTTCCGCCTGCTGCAGGAACGTTGGCAACGGTGCCTTCAACGAGTTTTAACAAAGCCTGCTGAACGCCTTCTCCGGAAACGTCACGTGTAATAGAAGGGTTCTCACTCTTGCGGGCAATTTTATCGATTTCGTCAAGATAGATAATGCCCATCTGAGCGCGCTTCAGGTCCATATTGCAGCTTTGCAGAAGCTTCAGAATGACGTTTTCGACGTCTTCACCGACGTAGCCGGCTTCTGTCAGGGTCGTTGCATCTGCAATTGCAAAAGGAACATTCAGCATTTTGGCCAAGCTTTGAGCCAAAAGCGTTTTACCGGAACCTGTCGGGCCGATAAGGAGAATGTTGCTCTTCTGGATCTCAACCTTTTCATCGGAGTCGTCTCCGATGAATTTGCTTCTAAGGCGCTTGTAATGGTTGTAGACAGCAACGGAAAGAACTTTCTTCGCCTGTTCCTGTCCGATAACGTATTGGTCAAGATTGGCGTAGATTTCTTTCGGTGTGGGCAGCTCTCCGTACAAAATCGGATCCTGCTTTTCGGCCTCTTCTGCTTCAGGCTCTTTACCCGGAGCTTCAGAGCCGGCGTTCTTATTGTGAGCTTCGAGATACTGGTAGCGTTTCAAAGCTTCTTCAATGACTCCGGAGTAACGAGCTAGCTCTTCAGTACATTCTTTGCAAATGTACTGATCTCCGATGTTGGACTTATAAATTTCGGAATACTGTCCCTTTTTGGCTCCGCAAAAAGAACAGACGGGTCCCTCTTTGTTATCGCTCATAACTTCCTTAAATCTTTAATCCGCAAAATCAATTATTTTTTTCTAATGATTTGCTCGGAACGTTTTCTAAATACGCCGTCAATAATTCCGTATTCAACCGCCTGGGCGCTGCTCATGAAATTATCACGTTCTGTATCAACCGCGATCTTTTCAATGGACTGACCGGTATGTTCGGAAAGAATCGTGTTCAGACGGCTGCGCAATTCCAAGATTTCCTTAGCCTGGATTTCGATATCCGCAGCAGTACCGTTCGTACCGCCGGACGGCTGGTGAATCATGATGCGGGAGTTGGGCAGCGCAAAACGTTTGCCCTTTGCGCCGGCAGCCAGCAGGAACGCACCCATGGAAGCTGCCATACCTAAGCAAATAGTTGAAACGTCAGGCTTAATGAACTGCATCGTATCGTAGATGGAAAGACCGGCGTAAACACTTCCTCCCGGGGAGTCGATATACAGCGAGATATCCTTGTCAGGATTTTCACTTTCCAGGAACAGCAGCTGAGCAACGACCAAATTGGCGCTCTGATCAGTAACCGGTCCTACCAGGAAGACTACGCGGTCGCGCAACAGGCGGGAGTAAATGTCAAAAGATCTCTCTCCGCGTCCGCTCTGCTCGATAACCATCGGTATAAGTGCAGAATTAAAGTTTGTAAAGTCGGGCATACGCGTCTCCGTGGTTTGTAGTAGTTTTTCAATGACAAACGGCAAGGACCTGAGTACCTTGCCGACTTGTCTGTATTTTTCAGAGGCATTCAAGCCTCTGACGCATCAAATTGATTAAGCCTGCTGACCGCGACCCATCAGGTTTTCAAAAGAGATCGGTTCTTTCTTAACCTGGGCGTTCTTCAGAACCCAAGCAACGACGTTGTTTTCCACAACAACCGCGGCAAGCTCAGCTTTGTGCTGAGGGTTGTTGAGGTACCAGTCAACGACTTCTTTCGGATCTTCATAGCTCTTGGCGATGTTGTCTGCCAAAGCTTTGATCTGATCGTCAGTAGAAGTAATCTTTTCTTTCTCAACAATAGCGCTGATTTGCAGTCCAAGACGAACTCTCTGCTCAGCTTGGTCAAGCATAGCGTTGGCAGGAATGCTGTCGTTGGGGAGGTTAATTCCCTGAGCCTTCATGTTTTCGATGGCATCATGAACCAGAGCTTCTCTCTGTTCTTCAACAGCAGCGTGCGGGACCGGGAACTTAGCAACGGACAGAAGAGCATTCATGGCGCTCTGCTTTGTGCGGGCTTCCAGGCGGGCGGTAACTTCGCGCTGAAGGTTTTCTTTAACGTCAGCCTTGAGTTTGTCGATACCGTCGGTAACACCGAGGTCTTTAGCGAACTTGTCGTCAAGAGCCGGAAGAATTTCTTCGTCAACTTCTTTCAGTGTGACTTCGAACTGGACTTCCTTGCCGGCAAGGTCCTTGGCGGGATAGTTTTCCGGGAAAGTCAGGTTGAAAGTCTTAGTTTCGCCGGCTTTCATACCGCGAATTGCATTTTCGAACTCAGGAAGCATTCTGCCCTGGCCGAGAGCGAAAGCGTAGTCTTTAGCTGTACCGCCTTCGAAAGCAACACCGTCAAGGGTTCCCTTGAAGTCAACGACAACGCGGTCGCCGTCGGCAGCTGCCTTGTCAGCCTTTTCGAAAGTGGCGCGCTGTTTGCGCATAACATCGAGAGTCTTTTCAACGTCAGCGTCTGTGAGTTCGCACTCGTACTCTGTAACGGAAGCGTCTTTCATATCAGGAACTTCGACGTCAGGGAAGACTTCGAAAGTAGCGGTGAAGGACATTGTGTCTTCATTTTCAGGAGCGCCTTCGGTCGGAGCGATATCCGGGTAGCCGGAGACATGGAATTTGCCTTCCTGAACTTTTTCAACGAAAGCAGCAGAAACGAGTGCATTGATTGCATCGAACTGAACTTCCTGACCATAAGCTGCTCTGACCATAGCGGCAGGAGCGTGGCCGGGACGGAAACCGTGGAATTTAGCTTTCTTTGCTTTTTCGCGAAGAGCTTTAGCTACGCGAGCATCGAGTTCTTTACGAGAGATCGTCAGCTCGATAGTGCGCTGAAGAGGATTCGGCTTAACTTCTTCGGCTTTTGTTTCTTCAGCCGGAGCTGCTGTGGCTTCTGTTTTTTCCTCAACCTTTTCTTCTACTTTGGTTTCTTCTGCCATTTAAATATTTCCTTTCCGGATATGCCCGAAGGGGGCTTGTTTATAGATTGGAGAAGCGGTGCTTCCCTGTTTGATCGTCGGATTATAGCTGTAAATAAAGGAGATACAACTTAAAACATGTAAAGTTTGATGAAATTTACGGCTATTGATTATCATTATCAATTACTAAGAAATTTCAAGCTGTTCCAATGCTTTTTTCTTACCTAGACCGCCTGACAATTAAAACAGTAGATCGCCTTCTCTTCCTAATTTGAAATTAGAAGTAGAAAAAAATTCTAATTTTTGTGTGATCACTGACTAAAGATATCTGAAAAATCGACCTCACCTATTCAAAGATTTAGAGGATAGGCGCACTTGCTTCTCATCCACCTTCTGCAACTCAATCGATCCGTTCGTTCTAATAGTTAGCTCACAAATATTTACGCTCATTTTGATGTTACTTAGGTATAAATACCTAGAATCTTCCCCTAGTTCAGATATAATTCAATCAACGAAATACCAAATAAAGGAGTCCACGATGTATAGAGACAGTGCTAAAGCCCGCGTCGCTGCACGGGACCTAAGAAAACAACAGGTCAAATTATTTAAGCTCGGTGCAACTATCACTCTTTGTGCTTTTTTGATCTCTCAGCTTGCTGAAATGATCTTCTAGCCTCGCTTAAAAAATATTTTTTCTTTTACAAACAAGGCGTTCCAAGGCGCCTTGATTTGTTTCTGCCTTAAGGCCTGCAAGATTTTTTGTTTTGTGTATAATTCTGTTTTCTCAGCACAGGGGAATCGCCAAGCTGGTTAAGGCACCGGATTCTGATTCCGGCATTCGAGGGTTCGAATCCTTCTTCCCCTGCCATCTCTTTTTTCTTCAAGTTTCAATTAGAACCTACCTCAGCGCATAGGCGTTTTGAAATCTCTGCTTGATTCGGCATCTAAGCTTTCTCCTATCTACTGATTACATCAGTGATTTCTCTGATCCATGATTCAGATTTTGTCTTTCTTGAAAGGCGAAATTTATCCAATATTTTTTGGAAAAAGTTATGGAATTCAGACTTTCAAAAGGACATTTCTTGGGATTGTTTTGTGCCGTAGTCTGGGGAGCCACATTCATTTCGACTAAAGTTCTTTTGGAGTACCTCTCGCCTCTTCAAATCCTCTTTTCTCGATTTCTTCTCGGCTATATCGCACTGTGGTGCCTTTATCCGCATCGCTCTCCGAACCGTAACTCCCGTGACATAGTTCTATATTGACTTAAATGTCATGGGAGGCTTAGGTAGATTTAAAAGCTCAAGCATGTCTTGGGCTTTTTTCGTCAGCGGCTCAACAACCCATGTGGACCTTGTTGGCGCTCGAACTGCTCTTACTTTCTTCAGGACAGTCAGCAATTTCTCTACCGAGTTATCGGGAAGCTTCAATTCCTGAGTTTCTCTTCTCTTGGCTTGCACGGTAATGGCCATTCTCAGAGACTGAGCTATCGTATGTACCATCAGCTTGCCCATGTAGGAAGTTTGAGTCGCGTACAGTCGGTTACCTCCGTTGAGGACTTTAAATTGTCTGAACGCAACCTCAACGATGTTTCTGCGTCTATAAATTCTTAAAGCCTCGATCGGATCTTCGAGCCAGTCGCTGCGGATAACAAAGCAGCCGGCAGTGCGCTCCCAGGATCGGAGTGCCTCAAGGTTCTTCTCCCAGATTTTCTTTTCTTTTCCGTCATGCTCTTCTTTGCGTTCGGTGATGAAGCGGGCAACAAAGTTCCAGTCATCTCGATCTACGACTCGTCCGCTGCGCTTTTTATCCAGGGCTTTGTCGACTTTCTTGAGTAACTGTTTTTGCTGCGATAGAGCAATTTCGGGGAATCGGTAAAGATGCACAAAGCAGGTGCGATCTATCGAACCGCCCTCTGTGTTTTGCTTCCAGTCTTCCTTAATGGTTCTGCAATAAACGTCGTATTCGCTGTTGTAGAAAGCGAGGTCGCAAAGTGCTTCACGGAACTTCGCAAATTTATCTTTCAGGCCTTTTTCTACGATAGGAACGCCGGCGACGAAGCTGACGTCGGTATTAAAAAGACTCTGGAGATTCATTATCGACGAGTAGCCGCGGTCGGTAACCAGAACTGTCTCGTCGAGGTCAAAGCCGTAACTTTTCATCTGGGCCAGAACGGACCTATAGACCGACTTATCGGTGATCGAACCTTCATCTTCTCGGGCATAGCAGACATCTCCGTTCAAGAAATCAACGGCTAGCGTAAGGTTTATTTGCTTGAGTTCGGGATTCTGTTTGGCGTGTCCGTAAGCCGCATCCTCGATTGTCATAGAGAAGGTGCTTATTGCCGTGGAGTCCAGCGCCATATACATTTTTTGCAATGTTGAAGGCGCAGTGGCCGAGCCTTTTTCCTTGGCGTTCTGTGTTAGTTCCTCAAGCCATTTCTGATAATTTGCTTTGGATCGATCAAATCGTAAACGGAAATAATTAACCATATCCCCGTGGTCGACTTGAGCAAGCAATTCGCTGATGCGCTGAGAGCTCAAGGGAGCGCTCACAGGAAGCCAGTTGTCAGGAAGCCAGTCTTCATAGCCGTTCATCGCGCCCCCGTCTAAAAGCTGATAGATAGCTAAAGCCAGGAGGTTGGTTCCCAGTTGTTTTCCAAAGACCGCCTGTAAGTTTTGCAGAATTCGGTTCTTGGATGCGAACTGCCAAAGGGCCCAGGTGGCAGCATAAGAAAGATTGTTTGAAGCCCATGAAGTTTCGCGTTGCCCGACTTCTGCTGCAACCTCTTGCTCGGATCTTTCAACGAGGGTGCGATTTTCAAAATAAAGCGTCTTGCCTTCGTACTCAGGATGATTTGATAAGTATTTTTTGCCCAGCTTAACTCTTCCGGTAATTTCATTAAGCGTGCCGACATAAATTCTTTTGGCAATCCTTGACTGTTTCTTCTCCGGATCCCACTCATTTCTATAGCCGTAGACATAGGTGGAATCGCCTTTCCTGAAGGTTGAGAAACAGAAATGGTCGTCGGGTAGAGTTCTTGGTCGAGCCATAATAGTCCTTGTATATAAGTATAGACTATAACAGCAGGAATTACCCTTAGAGTCAATTTCAACTATTTAAATTTACGAAAGATTTTTCTCAAAATGAAAAAATCCCGGAGCTATGTTCTGGGAGTTCGGGCTCCGAAGTATGGCCGCAAAGCCCAGCTGTTATTTGCTCTTGCCGGCTTCTTGGGGACTTTCCTTTACTTTCTCATGGAGAATGTCGCGCTCCAACATACCACAGCATCCAATGTCGGCGTTTTGGTCAGCCTCGCACCGCTTTTTACGGCAGCGGTCAGCAAACTTGAGAACCCGAAACTCACACTCTCCTTGCAGTTCTTTGTAGGTGCCGTCCTTTCCTTCGTAGGTGTACTGCTCATCGTCTTCGGCGACAACATGAGCCTCGTCATAAATCCGTTAGGTGACACTCTTGCCCTCGGAGCCGCCTTTGTTTGGGCTCTCTATTCGATCGTGCTCAACAAGCTGTCTGTATACAAGGCGCCTATTCTCGTTTCAACAAGAACGATCTTCGGTTATGGACTAATCTTTATCGTTGCTGGCGTCTTGTACGCAGACGTTCAGAAATCTTGCTAAAGACAGAGGTCTGGTCAAACTTAATTTTCTTAGGATTTATAGCTTGTGCCGCCCGCTACAGCATGTGGACGATGGCGGTGGAAACTATCGGGCCCGATCGAACCGCCTTATACCTGTACTTAGTGCCGGTGATTTGTTTAGTGTGTTCTTACCTAATCCTTGGTGAAAATCTGACTGCATGGTCAGCCGCCGGGACTTTTTTAGTGCTGTTCGGTTTAATTTTGTCTCAGCTGGATTCTTCTTCATTGAAGAAAAGAATAAGAAAAGCCTCTGAAATCAGCTGATCTTTCAAAGTCGGCCGAAAAAGTTTCCCGAAAAGAAATAGGCTTTTCAAAAACCCGTCATGTCTGTGAACGGCGGAGTTAGTGAAAAGCCTTTTGCGCTAAAAGTGCCTTTTAGACAGCTTTGAGCATTTCTTCTGTCAGAGCAACAGCTCGCTGAGCTGCTTCTTTAAAGAAAGATTCATAAGAAGTCGGAGCATGACCGGAAGCGTCATCCGAAATGGAGCGAATCACGACAAACGGAATTTCATTGACAAAGCACACCTGTCCGATTGCCGCGCCTTCCATTTCAACCGCTTCGGCTTTAAAGAAATCTCTAATCCAAGCCTTGCGATCGGCATCGCAGACAAATTGGTCGCCGGAAGCAATTACGCCGGTCTCTGTGTGAATGCCCAATTTCCGGGCAGCCTTCTCAGCCTTTTCAACCCAAATGGGATCGGCATCAATGAAGACTTTATTGATCCCGGAAATCAAACCTTTGGGATCGCCGACGCCGGACGTGTCCATATCGTGCTGGCAGACCTGAGAGGCAATCGCAACTTCGCCAAGCTTAAGGTTGGGAGAAAGTCCTCCGGCAACGCCGGTATTAATAATGGCGTTCACGCCGAACTTCAAAACCATCGTCTGAGCGCAAACCGCAGCAAATACTTTGCCGACGCCGCTCACTGTGGCGACAACATCTGTACCGTGCAGTTTTCCGCTGTAAAAATCAACGCCCGAAATTCTGGTGACGGTCACGTCCTGAAGCCTAGCTTTTAAAGCCTCAAGCTCGACCTTCATCGCTCCGATAATGCCGATCATTCAGTAAGTTCTCAGAAATTAATCAAAAGGAAGCGGTTCGCCCTTGGCGTTAAAGAGCGGAAGTTTTTCCAGATAAGAAATATCCGTTCTGGAAGCGGCATCGCCTTCGGCCAAAACAGCCATTTTGCCGACAACGTCAGCACCGGCGCCTGCCGCAATTTCTTCCAAAGCCTGGAGACTGCGGCCAGTGGAAATTACGTCGTCAACGATCAAAATGCGTTTACCTCGCATCTGATCCATTTCTTCTTTATCGACGTAGAGCTTCTGGTCTTTTTCCGTCGTGATGGATTTCACGCCGACGCAGATGGGGTTGTCCATGTAAAGCTTGCGGCCCTTTCTGGCAACAATGTAGTGTGCGTCACCATTCTGGCGAGCCATTTCCTGAACCAGAGGAATGCTCTTAGCTTCGGCAGTTAAAAGGAAGTCATATTTAGGAGCTCTTTCTAGAAGAGCAGCTGCGCAATTAACAGTCAGCTCGGTATCGCCGAGGATTAAAAAGGCTGCAATGCAAAGATCTTGATTAATAGGGCAAAGTTTCAGGGCACGTTTGGTACCGGCAACTTCAATATCGTAATAGCGCATCTATATCTCCCAGCGGAACAAGCACGAATAGGCGGGTATCCTACCTCAAAACACCTATAACTGCGATGATCCGCTCTCGTTAATGCAGGGTTTTCCTTAGTGAAAAAACGAAGTTTTTTGTAATCGAAGAATACAATATTTTTATAGTCTCAAACGGGCCAAAAGCCTGTATGGGACTAGCCAAATCCCTCAATGGTCGTACCGGACTCCATTGAAAAAAGAACACTAAAACAAATGGTGTGCTTCGGCAGTAAATCGACAGCAAATGAGTTTTCGGTTTCCTATCGACCTAAAAATACCTTTTATTCTCTAATCCCTAGGAGTAACTATTGTGAACTTTAAACTCTTAAGCAAAGCCGCCCTAGCACTTGCTGCAATGGGACTGTGCCTTTCCGCCGCCTCCTCCGCATATAAAGCCGAATATAAACTCAGCGTTGTTCCCGGCGCCTCCTCCGGCTGAGGTCAGACTGCCACTTTCTTTGCTGACTGCGTCAGACAGAAGTCCAACGGCCGTATCAACATCAAACCGTATTTCGGCGCTCAGCTGATGGCCGGCAAACAGACTTCCGAACTTTTGCTCGTTCGTCGCGGCGCCATTGACTTCGCTCTGGCTTCCACTATTAACTGATCTCCCCAGATCAAAGAATTAAACCTGACCGCTCTCCCCTTCTTCGTCGCAAACAACCCCGACCGCTACAAAGCCATAGACGCTATTGAAGCCGGAAAATCCGGAAAGATGCTGGAGAAAGCCATCGAAAAAACCGGTGTTAAGTTCCTCGGCTGGTCCGAAAACGGCTTCCGTGAATTAACCACCAGCAAAGGCCCGATCGAAAAACCCGAAGATATGAAAGGCATGAAGCTGCGTGTCTGCGGCACCCCGATCTTCATCGATATTTTCTCCTCTTTGGGCGCGAACCCTCAGGCCATCAACTGGTCTGAAGCTGTCACCGGCTTCCAGCAGGGCATCGTCGACGGTCAGGAAAACCCGACCAACGGCATTAACGTTCCGACCAAAGTTTGGCAGTGGCACAAGTACTCTACCGATTGGCATTACATGATCGACCCGCTGTTCTTCACAGCCAATATGAAAGTTTGGAAGGAGTTCTCTCCGGAAGACCAGAAGCTTATCCTCAGCTGCGCGGCTGAAGCCGAGAAATACGGTAAAGCCCTCTCCCGTCTGAGCAACGACAACGGTCAGGCTTACGAATACCTCAAGAGCATCAACAAGCTCCCCGCTGTTACCAATCCGAAGGAAGAACTCAAGAAAAACGGCATGACCGTAACCGAATACACGCCTGAAATGATCAAGCGCTTCTATGAAGCCACAG
>OGTL01002735.1_pt1 | contig 12730 bp, 8 predicted proteins | sample 1553601 | NCBI WGS metagenome assembly OGTL01 (sample SAMEA2580112, study PRJEB22360) | human gut metagenome | biome: human gut; feature: human-associated habitat; material: faeces | place: Denmark | collected 2008/2010 | reverse complement strand
CATCGAATTGCATGCAAGCATGCATCGATGATATCTTTTGACCCTTTAATCATATAGATTGTAGTATCAAACATTATTTTTAGCAAGGGTTAAAATGAAAAATATGAATAAATACGAGAATTGCTTATTGTGTCCCAGAAAATGTGGCATAAACAGAAGCACCGGACAAACAGGCGTATGTGGCGTTTCGTCTGAAATAAAGGTGGCGCGAGCAGCACTTCATTATTGGGAGGAACCATGCATATCAGGAAAAAGAGGAAGTGGGGCAGTTTTTTTCTCAGGCTGCAGCCTGCACTGCGTGTTCTGCCAGAACAGGGAGATCTCTGACGGAAAAGCGGGAAAGGTAATCAGTAAAGAGAGGCTGAGTGATATCTTTATGGAACTGGCGGACAAAGGCGCAAATAATATCAATCTGGTCACACCGGGGCAGTATATCCCTGATATAGTGTGGGCGGTAAACGATGCAAAAAGCCGCGGCATGAAGCTTCCTATTATATACAATACGAGCGGATATGAAAATGTGACAGAGCTAAAGCTGCTTGAGGGCATAGTGGATGTGTATCTTCCGGATTTTAAATATATGGACAGTACGCTTTCGGCAAGGTATTCAAGGGCAAAAGATTATCCGTCTGTCGCAAAGCAGGCTCTTTCAGAGATGGTCAGGCAGCAGCCGGATGTAGTGATTGACGATGCGACAGGACTCATACAAAAGGGAGTTATTGTGCGACAGCTTCTACTGCCGGGACATGTGAATGATGCAAAGGCTGTACTTAAGTACCTGTATGATACATATCATGATCACGTATATATAAGCATGATGAGCCAGTTTACGCCGATTGCACTAAAGGATTATCCTGAGATAAACCGCACAGTGACAAGGAGAGAGTATGAAAGGCTTGTTGACTATGCCCTCGAAATAGGAATCACGAATGCATTTATACAGGAGGGTGACGTGGCAAAGGACAGCTTCATCCCGGCATTTGACTGTGAGGGAGTATAATATTTACCGTTTTTCTTAATAAAATAGTAAGAATTGGCAGGCAAAAATGACTGGATTTTGTGACGCCGGTGTAGTACTATGGTTATGTGATATTTTTTAACTGTGAAGGTACTGAACAGTTACGATATTTTGTTATTACTCACATCCCGGTGTGACAGACGATAATGTTTTTAATCACACAGGATACATCATTCAATAGAGGATACAGTGATGAAAAATATAGAAGAACAGCAGATAATAATTGAATGTCCGAATACTATCTTTCATCTATACATTGACAGTGAGGATGAGCTTTCAAAGGTTAAGGTGTTTATGAACAATATGAAGAATGTTGATTCGATAAGTCTGCATGATATATACAACTGGTGCAACAGACAGCATGTGCAGTACACGACGACATTTAATTATGACAGTAAAATGACCTTGACAGAAATGATAAAATCCTACATATTTTACTTCAGACAGAAGCTTAGATATGTAAATAATAGTGATAGGATGATAGAAACATGAGATACCCTGAATTTCTAAAGGATAGAGGAACAATAGGCTTTGTGGCGCCTTCGATGGGCTGTACAACAGAGCCGTACAGGAGTGCCTTTGACAATGCCATTAAAAGGTTTCACAGCATGGGTTATAAGACGATAGAGGAACCTAACTGCAGGTGCGACAGTGGCATAGGCATCAGCAATACACCTAAGAAGTGCGCAGAAGAGCTGAACGAGAGCTATGCTTCTGCTGACAGTGATGTGCTTATATCCTGTGGTGGTGGCGAGCTGATGTGCGAGGTAGTGCCTTATATTGATTTTGAGCGCGTGAAGCAGTCAAAGCCGAAATGGTACATGGGCTATTCCGACAACACGAATTTCACATTTTTGGAGGCTACTATTGCAGATACAGCAGGTATTTACGGACCGTGTGCGGGCAGCTTTGGCATGGAGGTGTGGCATGAGTCACTTACCGATGCATTTAATCTGCTTTGTGGCAGGAAGCTTTCATTTACCAATTACCCTATGTGGGAGAAGGAATCGATAAAGGATGAGAATGCTCCGTTTGTGGGCTACAACCTGACTGAAAAGTCGTGTATCAGCTCTATTCCTGCGGTGGCAAAGGAAAGCAGGCTTACCATGAGAGGCAGGCTGCTTGGTGGCTGCATGGATTGTCTTATCAATCTGCTTGGTACATCGTTTGACCATGTAAGGGAATTTAATGAGCGCTACAGTAATGATGGTATCATATGGTTCCTTGAGGCCTGTGACCTTAATGTGATGGGCATGAGAAGGGCTATGTGGCAGATGAAAAATGCAGGATGGTTTTCAAATGTAAAGGGATTTCTTATCGGACGCCCGGCGCACTTCGGAGAGGAAATGTTTGGCATAGACCACAGACAGGCGCTTTCATCACTGCTTAGAGAGTTTAATGTGCCAATCATCATGGATCTGGATATAGGTCATATGTCGCCGATGATGCCTGTGGTATGCGGAAGCATGGCAGATGTCAGCTTCGACGGAAGCAACTTTACAATTTCGTATGATATAGAGCAGTAGATTGGAGGAAAAATGATTAGATTAATAAAGAAAAAAGCAAAGAGTATTGTATGTAGCGTGCTTGTTGCGGTGACATTGTTTACAATGAATCCGGCTGTATTTGCAACAGAGACAGCTACGCAGACTGATACAGTTTCAAGCGTTGATGTATCAGGCGGTGACAGCAGTGACGCAGCTGATAAGAGTAACACAGACAGTACTGCAGACAGCACAACGACAGCCGGCAGTGAGACAAACGACAAGGTGACCATCAGCAATAATGATAAGCCATACTTAAGTCTTGGAGCAGACCTCACACCGGATCAGAGAGCGACAGTGCTTGGATTTATGGGAATCGAGCTCACTGATCTGGACAAATACGATGTGGTCTATGTAAATAATGATGAGGAGCACAAGTACCTCGATTCATACATCAGCAAGAGCGAGATTGGCACAAGGTCACTTTCCTCAGTACTCATTACAGAGGATAAAAAGGGTGCGGGTCTTAGTGTTTCCACGCACAATATCAATTACTGTACGGTAGGAATGTACAAGAATGCGCTTGCCACAGCAGGCATAGCTGATGCTAAAATCATAGTGGCAGGCCCTTTCCCTATTTCCGGAACGGCAGCACTTGTAGGTACACTAAAGGCATACGAGGAGATGACAGGCAAGAAGCTTGACGACAAGGTGACAGACGCAGCGATGGATGAGCTTGTCACAACAGGAGAACTCAACAAGAGCATTGACGGCGATTCGCAGGATATCGAGGCAATGATTGCTGACCTAAAGAAGCAGCTTGCCGATGGAAAGCTCAAGGATGAGAGCCAGATAAAGGATGCGATAAAGGAGGCTGCAAAGGATTACGACCTGAAGCTTTCTGATGATGATATTGCAAAGCTTACATCTCTTTTAATGAAGCTAAAGGATGCCAATATCGACTGGGATTCAGTCATCAACCAGGCACAGGACTGGGCATCAAAGCTTGGCGATAAGATAAACGACCCGGGCTTCTGGGAAAAGCTTGGTAACTTTTTCATGGATTTATGGGATAAGATAAAATCCCTGTTCAGCTAGAAAAGCTACAGGAGACAGTAAGAATAAGCAGAATATGAATCAGGCAACTCCCTGAAACGTAAGCATGAGCTGCACGTTTCAGGGAGTTTTTTATCATTAATAAAAAAATAATAAATTTCTGCCGAATACATTGATACAAAGGTCATATTCTATTATAATTAAATGGATAATGGATTAATGTAAACAATGCACATAAGAAAGATGGGATTTGATGATAAAGATAAATAAATTTCTGGCAGCCTCTGTCGTAACATTGTCATTAGCTGCATGTGACCTGGCACCATACAGCAGCATAGCAGTCTATGCGGATCAGGCGGCTAAGGTTGTGTGTGATGAGAGATACTGGGTAGCGGCGAGAAGCGGACCGGGCACAGAGTATGAGCTGGAGCACAAGCTTTCAAACGGCAAGGATATTACTATTCTTGAGCAGACTACAGGTGCAGACGGCAAGGTGTGGTACAAGGCAAAGTACAATCTGGCAGCAAATAACGAGGAGTGTGTCAGCTATATAAGGTCTGATTTTGTATCAGCAGGTACAGCTGCATCAGACAATGCGCAGACAGGGGATGCTTCGGCAGACACCGGCAATGCGGATGCCATACAGCAGAATAATGAGGAGCAGCTTGCCATTGCAACCGCATCGGGAGCATATGCTACAGGTACGATTACAGGTGGCAATGTGTATGTCCGCAATGCAGCAGGCACATCCGGCACTACAAAGGTTGTCTCACTCAACTGGAACCATCAGGTTGACATAATAGGAGAGACTAAGGTAAACGGTGTGGTCTGGTATAATGTCAAGGGTACTTTAAACGGCAAGGCATTTACGGGCTGGACTATCAGTACATACATAAAGGTGACATACAATAATAGCGGAGACAATACTGATTTTGTCACGGCTATGAAGAATGCAGGCTTTCCTGACAGCTATATTCCAAACCTTACAGCTCTTCACAATAAGTATCCAAGCTGGACATTTGAGGCTGTAAATACAGGGCTGGACTGGAATACGGTGATTAAAAATGAGAGTATCAATGGACTTAATCTAGTGTCTAAATCAGCAGACAATGCCAAGAAATCGACAGCTGCCGGAGCCTATAACTGGTCAACAAATACGTGGGTTGAGTACGAACCGGGATGGGTGTCAGCAAGCAGTGCCTATATTGCTTATCTCATGGATCCAAGGAATTTTCTTGATGAGACCAATATTTTTCAGTTTCAGAGTCTGGCATACAGTCCGAATGAGGCACTTGAAGGTGTCAAGTCCATAGTAAAAGGCACATTTATGGAGGGAACAAAGACCTATTCCAACAATGGCGAGAAAATCAATTATGCAAGCACATTCATGGATGTGGCAAAGAGCAGTGGAGTAAGTGCATACCATATAGCATCGCGTATAAAGCAGGAGCAGGGACAAAAGGGAACGAGCCCTCTTATTTCGGGTACATATTCCGGATACGAAGGATATTATAATTATTTTAATTTTAGTGCAACCGGAAACACGAAGGATAAGATTTATAAAAATGGTCTGTCTTTTGCCAAGAAGCAGGGCTGGAATACAAGAGTAAAGTCCATAAGCGGCGGAGCTGTAAAGGTGGGCAGCAATTATATAAATAAGGGTCAAAATACACTGTATTTTGAGAAGTTTAATGTAGTAAATACAAGCTCGCTGTATTTCCATCAGTACATGGGCAATGCCACAGCGGCTCTTACTGAGGGACAGAGTCTGGCTAAAGGATATTCAGACAAGAATCAGGCTTTTGTATTTAAAATACCTGTATACAACAATATGCCATCGTCAGCAGTGGGCTTCGATAAAGCTGGTGATACCAATAACTATCTGCAGTCGCTTGCGATAAGTGGTGTAACACTCACACCGGCCTTTAATGGAGCGACAACAAGCTATTCAGCAGTTGTTTCAAATGCTATAAGCTCAGTGACTGTTTCGGCAGATGCAGTTTCAGGAAACAGTGGTGTTTCAGGCACAGGAAGCTATTCGCTTGCTGTCGGAAATAATACAATTAAGGTAAAATGCAAGTCGCAAAGCGGTGATACAAGAACATACACTATCAATATAAACAGGCAGGCGGCATCTGTAAATAATGCAGGTGGCAATAATAATCAGAACAATAATAACCAAAATAATACAGATGTAAACATAACATCAGGTAAATACAGTATAGGTACTTATATTACAGGCATTGAGCCTGGAACCGGTGCAGCTGATTTTGTGAAGAATATAGCAGTATCAGCATCAGGTACTGTAAAGCTTCTGACAAGCTCAGGCTCAGAAAACAGCGGAAAGATTGCAACAGGCAATAAAGTGGCTGTTTATGATGCTTCAGGTAATCTGAAAAAGACATACGATATTGTTATATATGGAGATATCAATGGTGATGGTGCTGTAAATGCTCTTGATATGATTAAGCTCAACAGACATATCTTAGGAAAGGGAACACTCACAGGTGCTTATCTGGAGGCAGCTGATGCTAACAGAAAGGGTGATGGTGGAAATGCCCTTGATATGATAATCATGAACAGACACATACTGGGCAAATCAAAGATATCGCAGAATTAGAAATGTGAGGAAAGATATGAAGAAATTATTTGGATGTATATTATCACTTGTTGTGGCAGTGATGCTTGTTTTCACACCTGCCGAGCATGTATATGCGCAGGGACTTGGTCTCAGTGTCAGCTCAAGCTCTGTAGCTGTTGGAAAAACAGTTAAGGTGACTGTTTCCATGCCGTCCGGATATTTTGGTACTGTAGTTATCTCAAGCTCTGACGAGGGAGTACTGAGTAACGGAGGAGATGGTGTGGCCAATATTGGTGACGCCGCAGGATATCCCACATCGCAGTCATTTTCATTTACGGCGAAGGCTGCAGGAAGCTGCACTATAAAGGCATATTGTACAGTTGTAGGAGATGCAGAGGGTAACGATGCCGGAGGTACAATTACCGGTGCCAGCACGAAGGTGACGGTAAAAAGTGCTTCATCAAACAATGATTCAAACAGCAACAAGGATAACAAGGACAATTCCGGCAGCAATACCGGCAATGACAACAATGCAAATAAAGATAATGAAAACAAAGAGGAAAAGAAATCCTCAAACGCATCTCTTGGTTCGCTTGTTATCTCAGCAGGTACGCTTTCCCCTGAGTTTTCTGCTGCGACAAAGGATTACACAGCTACAGTAGATTACAGCTGTTCAAGCCTTGCGGTTACAGCAAATCCGGCTGATTCAAAGGCGAGTGTGACATCCGTCACAGGCAATGATTCACTTGAGGTTGGAAAGAATACTGTCAGCGTCGTTGTGACAGCAGAGGACGGCAGCACAAGCACATACAATATAGTTGTTACCAGAAGAGCCGAGGATGATCCGGAGAATGCAGATAAGCAGGATAACTGGAAGAAGTTTGATATAAATGGCACAGAGTGGACTATGGTAAATGACATTCCGGAGGATGTTGTTCCTGAAGGCTTTGAGCACTCAAAGACAGTGATTGACGGACTTGAATACAATACCCTTCATGGCACCTTTGGTGATATCACGCTTGTGTATTTACAGTCGGAAAGCGGCAATGGGCTTTTTGTATATGATGCAGCACAGAATGCAGCATATGAGTTTGTCCGTATCAATTCAGAGTCACATTTTATAGTGGTTTTACTGCCTAAGGTGGATGATGTGCCTGAGGGATATAATGAGATATCGCTCTCCATAGAGGGCAAGGGTGTGGCAACAGCCTACCAGACCAAAGGCGAAAAAACCGATGATCAGACAAAGGATTTTTACCTCATATACGCTATGAATGACAATGGTGAGAGTGGCTGGTACACATATGATAGCGTAGATGGCACATATATGAGAACTGAGCTCAGTACACCTACAGTGGCACAGGAGGAAAATGATACAACAAAGAGTGAGCTTGTCCCGGGAATTGCCAATAAATATCTTGTTTTAGCTGCAATACTGGTTCTTATTATCATTATTCTGTTACTGTTGCTTATTGTATCAGCTGTGAAAAACAGAAAATATAAGGCAATGGACTATCATGATGACGATGATGATGTAGATGATGCAGCAGAAGATGTATCAAATGAAGCTTTGAAAGAAACAACTGATGAAACTGCGGACGAGATAGCAGATGAGCTGGAAGAAGAGGTTATAGAAGAGCCGTTAGATGAAGTGGAAGAAGAAGCTGTAGAAGAGTCGGTGGATGAAGCTGCAGAAGAAACAGCAGATGAAGCTGTAGATGAAGTCGCAGAAGAAACAGCGGAAGGTGCTGCAGATGAGCAAAAGATGGCTACGGATGAAAATATATCAAATGCATCCTATGTCGGAAGAACCGTAGAAATTACACCTGATTCTAAGAAAGCTGTTGAGAATGAAAACTCTGAGTTTGATTTAAAAGACGATTCAAGGCAGGAAAACGTTTCTGACACAGAAAACGATGCTGATGAGGATGCTTTAAAGAATCAGCTTCAAATGGCACTTGATGGCTTTGTCAATGATGGAAATAAGCCGTCTGAGACTATAGACAGCAGTGCAAAGGATGATAATGAAGATGACAGCGAAGATGATGATTTACAGTTCATCGACTTAAATTAGTGAATATGACTGGAGGATATGACTTGAAACCATATACAAGTAAGGCTAAAAAAGCAATAGATTTGGCTGCACGTATATCAAAGAAAATGAATTACAGCTATGTTGGAACTGAGCACATACTGGCTGGCCTTATAAAAGAGGGCACCGGTGTGGCAGCTGAGGTTCTAACAGCCTGCAATGTGGAATATGATAAGCTTATTTCGATGATTGAAGACCTGATTTCACCGGGGGATAACATCGAAGTGATGGACAGGGATGGCTATTCACCAAGGACACAGAGAGTATTGGAGCGTGCATCGGAGGAAGCCGATAGATTTGAGTGCAATGAGATAGGTACAGAACACTTGCTGATGGCTATAGTACTGCAGGGAGACTGTGCAGCTGCAAGACTTTTAAACACCATGGGTGTTAACAGTCAGAAGATGTTTATAGATATTCTTGGTGCGATGGGTGAGGATCCGTCTGCATACAGGGATCTGATGAAAAGCTACGGTACATCATACAATTCTGCGACTCCTGTATTAGATCAGTATTCCAGAGATTTGACAGATATGGCAGAGGCAGGGCTTCTTGACCCTGTTATAGGCAGAAAAAAGGAGATGGAGCGCGTTATCCAGATACTTTGCCGCCGTGGCAAAAACAATCCATGTCTGATTGGAGAGCCGGGAGTGGGCAAGACCGCTATAGTAGAAGGACTTGCGCAGGATATAGTCAGTGGCAATGTTCCGGATATTCTTTTGGGAAAGAGACTGGTTTCACTTGATATGTCCGGGCTTGTAGCCAAATCAAAGTATCGTGGTGAGTTTGAGGAGCGTATCAAGAAGGTGATAAGCGAGGTTTCAAATGCCAAAAATGTACTGCTTTTCATTGATGAGCTTCACACTATAATAGGTGCAGGAGGAGCAGAAGGCTCGTTAGATGCATCTAACATATTAAAGCCTGCGCTTGCCAGAGGCGAGGTACAGGTAATCGGCGCCACTACCATAGAAGAGTACCGCAAATACGTGGAAAAGGATGCTGCGCTTGAGCGCCGTTTCCAGCCGGTGATGGTTGAGGAGCCGGGTGTGGATGAGACAATAGAGATACTCACAGGATTAAAGGGACTCTATGAGAAGCATCATGGTGTCATCATAACAGATGAGGGTGTGAAAGCAGCAGTAAACCTTTCTGCACGATATATAAATGACAGATTTTTACCTGATAAGGCGATAGACCTGATGGATGAAGCGGCAGCCAGGATAAGGCTTAAGAATCTGACATCATCTGACGAGCTGCTTGCTCTGAAAAAAGAGATAACAGATAAGCAGAACCGGGTGGAAAATGCTTTGTCGAAAGGAGATCTCGCAGCTGCCGGCGCGCTTATGTCGGAAAAGGAAGTGCTTGAAAATAAACAGCAGAAGCTTATCAGAAAGAACCGTCGCACAGGAGCCAAAAATCAGCCTGTAGTCGGCGAAAATGAGATAGCGGATGTAGTATCGGGATGGACCAAAATACCTGTAAATAAGCTTACAGAGTCAGAGGCAGGACGACTTGCAAAGCTTGAACAGATACTTCACAAGCGTGTAATAGGACAGGAGGAGGCTGTTTCTGCTGTTGCAAAGGCAGTCAGACGAGGCCGTGTTGGTTTAAAGGATCCTAAGAAGCCGATTGGCTCATTCCTGTTTTTGGGACCGACAGGAGTAGGTAAGACGGAGGTGTCAAAGGCGCTTGCTGAGGCTGTCTTTGGCAAAGAAGATGCCATGATACGTGTTGACATGTCAGAGTACATGGAAAAGCATAGTGTTTCAAAGATGATTGGTTCACCACCGGGATATGTGGGCCATGAGGAGGGCGGACAGCTCTCAGAGAAGGTCAGACGCAATCCTTTTTCTGTTATACTGTTTGATGAGATAGAAAAAGCACATCCTGATGTGTTCAATATACTTTTACAGGTGCTTGATGATGGCAGAATCACTGATTCACAGGGGCGCACGGTTGATTTCAAGAATACAATAATCATCATGACATCAAATGCAGGAGCTTCTTCTATTATAGAGCCAAAGCGCCTTGGATTTGGTGCAGGTGATGACGAAAAGCAGGATCACGAGCGTATGAAGAACAGTGTCATGGAGGAGGTCCGCCGTATATTTAAACCTGAATTTTTGAACAGAATCGACGAGACTATTGTATTTAGAGCTCTCAACAAGGATGACATGAAGCATATAGTGACACTTCTTGTAAAGGAGCTTAAGAAACGCTGTAAAGAACAGCTTGATATAGAGCTCACAGTGCGCGACAGTGCAAAATCCTTTATCGTGGATAAAGCCTATGACAGAAAATATGGCGCAAGACCTCTTAAACGAAAACTTCAGGAGGAGATTGAAGACCGTATGTCAGAGGATATTATTACCGGCAAAATCAAGCGCGGCGATAAGGTAATAATTTCTACGAAAAACAAACAAATTTCATTGACTGTTGAGTAGAATTGGATTTATAATTAATATATCAATATAGCTACGGGAGGATAAAAATGGCTGTAATAAGTGAATTAATCCGTACTGAGGAAAACGGAAAGCTCAGCTTCGGAGATTATACATTGGCTGCAAAGGCAAAGCTTGACAATTTTGAGAAGGATGGAGATATCTACAAGGTAAAGACCTTTAAGGAGATTACAAAGCTCGAAAGAAACGGACTCTTTGTATACGAGTCTGTTCCGGGAACAGCGGTTATGGATTTCGAAGAGACTGCTGATACAGTGACATTTACTGTGGAGGGACCTGAGGATGCTCAGATTACTCTTGGCCTTGAAGAGGAGACAGAGTACGAAATTGATATAGCTGGAGCTGTTGCAGGTACTATGAAGACAAATCTCGGCGGCAAGCTCAGCTTAAGCGTAGAGCTTGAGGGTGTTGATTCAGTCGATATCAAAGTATCAAGAAAATAGAGCATATTTTTAGCCCGGTGAAAGCCGGGCTTTTTGTATTTTATAAAGGAGAACAATATGGCAAAAGGAAAGACCTCTGTATTTTTCTGCCAGGAATGTGGTTATGAATCGGCAAAATGGATGGGACAGTGCCCGGCCTGTAAGGAATGGAATACATTTGTAGAGGAAACCGTAGATAAAAAGTCGATAAGCTCGTCGGGAAAAGTAAAAAAAGAATCAAAGGCGGCACAGGTTCTGCCTCTTTCGGCAGTAAAAAGCGAGAAAGAGGAGCGTATAGTGACAGGTATAGCCGAGTTTGACAGAGTGCTTGGTGGAGGAATTGTGAGGGGATCACTTGTGCTTGTGGGAGGAGATCCGGGTATAGGAAAATCCACGCTTCTACTTCAGGTATGCAGGGAACTTTCACAAAAAAAGGTGCCATTACTTTATGTATCAGGTGAGGAATCACTGCATCAGATAAAGATGCGTGCAGACAGACTTGGCGATTTCACGGATTCACTGGAGCTTTTATGTGAGACAAGTCTTGATATAGCAAAGGACGTGGTTCAACGAAAAAAACCGGAGGTTGTTGTAATAGATTCCATCCAGACTATGTACAATGAGGAGATAGCGTCGGCACCGGGCAGCGTCTCGCAGGTCAGGGAGACAACCGGGGTACTCATGCAGCTTGCAAAGACTCTCGGCATTTCAATTTTTATAGTAGGACATGTGACCAAGGATGGTGCGGTTGCGGGACCAAGGACGTTAGAGCATATGGTCGACACTGTGCTTTATTTTGAAGGTGACAGGTATGAGTCGTACAGGATACTCAGAGGAGTAAAAAACAGATTTGGTTCAACCAATGAGATAGGTGTATTTGAAATGAAGGCGGAGGGATTAGTTGAGGTGGAAAATCCGTCGGAGTATATGCTTAGCGGTAAGCCCGAGGGAGCATCAGGATCAATTGTCACATGTTCCATAGAGGGAAGCCGCCCGATACTTCTCGAGATACAGGCTCTTGTATGTCACAGTTTTTTTAATAATCCAAGGCGTACAGCAAATGGTACAGATTATAATAAAGTAAATCTACTCATGGCGGTCCTTGAAAAAAGAGCCAACCTGTCACTGTCAGATTGTGACGCTTATGTGAATATAGCAGGCGGTATAAGGATGAACGAACCGGCGATAGACCTTGGGATAGTGCTTGCAATCGCATCAAGCAAAAAGGATATTATAGTGCGTGAGGATACCATATGCTTTGGAGAGGTGGGCTTAAGCGGAGAGGTGCGCGGAGTTACCATGTCCGAGCAGCGTGTTGCTGAGGCAAAGAAGCTTGGCTTTAAAAAGTGTATTGTTCCCAAAGTGTGTCTTGCAGGAGTGTCGCATATTAGTGGAATTGAGATTGTTGGTGTGGCAAATATCAAGGAAGCGATAGAGGCTGTCAGATAGTAATTGTGAGAATTGTATATAATAAACAGACAATTTAGAAAATTTGTGTTTTTTAAGATAGTTTTACTACTTTAATTAATTGCAGTAAATCCGTTGACATATGTGTGCCGGGATGATATTATATCAAAGCTGACTCGCGGGACACATTGAGTTGTAGAGCTTGTGA
>OGTL01002732.1_pt1 | contig 12738 bp, 8 predicted proteins | sample 1553601 | NCBI WGS metagenome assembly OGTL01 (sample SAMEA2580112, study PRJEB22360) | human gut metagenome | biome: human gut; feature: human-associated habitat; material: faeces | place: Denmark | collected 2008/2010 | reverse complement strand
TTGCGCCAAGGCTCTTATAGAACTCCTGGCTGGGGGTGTTCCAGTTCAGGCAGCACCACTCCATGCGGCCGCAGTTTTCCGCCGCGGCGATCTTGAACAGCTCGCGGATGAGCCGCTTGCCGTAACCGGCCTTACGGTATTCGGGATACAGGAAAAGATCCTCCAGATAGAGGCCTTTTGTACCGATAAACGTGGAATAGTTGTAAAAGTACAGCGCGTATCCAATGACCTTGCCGTCCAGCTCTGCCAGCAGGCAGCGGGTGACGTGTTCGTCGAACATCGCATGCCGGATGGTCTCTTCGGTAGCAACGACTTCGTCGCTCATCTTTTCGTATTCCGCAATGCCGCGGATCAGCTCCAGAATGGTGCCGCAGTCCTCGGGCCGGGCGGGGCGGATGCTAAATTGTGCCATAGGTTTTTGTCCTCCTGTTTCGTTGGGGTGGTAAAACATATATGCGCAAAAAAGAAGCCGGCTGCCGCCGGCTTCTTCGCACAGGCTTTGCTGATAAACGCGGTTTAAACGGATTCCCTGATTTTGGACGGGCTGTATGTCTTGACGGCGGAGGCATCCTCCGTCACGGCATAGGCCGCAGTCTCCTCCTCCACTTTGTCCGAGAACGCGGCCGAAGTGATCTCGCTGAGGATGGTCGTTTTGTAATTCGCGGTGAAATCGTCATTGTCCTCGTAGTTGGCGATTTTCTGATAGATCATCGGAACACTGTAACCGTCGTACACGCCGGCGGCGCCCACCTCAGCGGCGACGACCCCCTGCACGAATTCCTCGGAATAGCTGGTGGATTCCGCGGTGAGGAAGCTTTTGGACATATACGACGACGCGGTGTCCTCGGCATACTCGCGGCCGCAGATCTCAAACGCCTTTTCCAGCGTTTCGGGGCCAAGCTCATCCATGGAACCGCCCGCGTTCAGGTCGTCGGCAAGCTGGGCCGCCAGTGCGTTCAGCTCTTCCAGCTTTTCGTCAGGCAGCGCGGCGGAATCCGCATCCGTAGTTGGCAGCACCAGCGTCTGAATGCGGGAATAGGTCTCGTCCATGTACTTTTTGGCCTCGGCGTCGGTGATTTTGTCCGATTCGCCGTCCTGATACTCAGCCAGCAGCTTTTCATACTTCGCTTCGCATTCATAGAAGCGGCGGTAGTTTTCCCGCCCAATGCCGTTGGCCGCCAGCAGGGCTTCGTTGTTGGCCCAGATGGTATCGAGCTGGCTGTCGATGGACGCCTGCTCCTCCTCGGTGAAGGTAAGGCCCGCTTCCGCAAAGGCTTTTTCCACCCAGACATAACGTTTTGCGGAGGCCACCGTCTCGTTGTGGATCCATTCCTCAGCTTTCACGCCCTCGATCTCGCTTTTCAGTACCTTGGCGCTTTTATCCTCCAGCTTGCTTTTTGCGCTGGAATACGCCTGATACTGGTACATCAGGTACAGGCCCGCGGGGATATCCTCGCCCTCCACCGTCATCACGACGGCGGGCGTGGTGAACTTACAGGCAGCCATGGAAAGGGCCAACGCCGCGCACAGCAGCAGGCCGGTGAATTTTTTCAGCTTCAATGTGTTTCCCTCCGCGCGGGCGCCGCTTCGGCCGCGGCCTTCACCCGCAATGATACAACAAATTATACCGCGTTGCGCGGCTGTTGGCAAGTGCCGGGCAAAACTTTCGGCCCCGGAGCGCGTTACTGCGGCCGCTCCAGCTCCGCCATTTTGTCGAACACGGCATTCATCACATCCAGCGGCTTTTCGCCGGGCAGGATGCGCACCGAAAGGTACGGCTTGCCGGAAGCGTTCACCAGCAGGCGGCGGCCCATATCCTTGAGCAGGGGCTTGAGCGTGGCGAGGTCCAGCTTATCGGAATACAGAATGAGCGTATCCCGGTTTTGTGTGATCTCGTAGATGCCAAGCTTTGCAGCCACCACCCGCACCAGGCTGATGTCGATAAGCCCCTGCACGCTTTTGGGCACAGGACCGTAACGGTCCGCCAGCTCGTCCAGCACGTCGTCCGCGCCGGGGCGGTCGTCGATGGCGGCAATGCGCTTGTACGCCTCAATGCGTCCGGCGGCGTCCGGGATGTATTTTTCAGGGATGTAGGCGTCCACGGTGATGTCAATGAGGCAATCGCTCTTATCCGCCTGAACAGCCTCTCCCTTTTCGGCGGCGATGGCCTGGTTCAGCAGCTTGACATACATCTCATAGCCCACAGCCTCCATGTGGCCGTGCTGGCTCTGCCCCAACAGGTTGCCCGCGCCGCGGATCTGCAGATCGCGCATGGCGATGCGGAAGCCGGAGCCAAAAGCGGTGAACTCCCGGATGGCAGAAAGTCGCTTCTGGGCGATATCGGTCAGGGTCTTGTCCCGGCGGAAGGTGAAGTAGGCGTAGGCCTTGCGGCCGGAGCGCCCCACCCGCCCACGGATCTGGTACAGCTGCGCCAGACCCATGCGGTCGGCGTCCTCAATGATGAGGGTGTTGCAGTTGCGCACATCGATGCCGGTCTCAATGAGGGTGGTGCAGACCAGAATGTCGATCTCGCCGTTCAGCAGGTGCTGCCATACGGGGTTCAGCTCTTCCTCGGTCATCTTGCCGTGGGCGATGCCCACCCGCGCACCCGGCACCATCTGGCTGACATGGGCGGCGCAGGCTTCAATGTTGTCCACCCGGTTGTGCAGGTAGTACACCTGCCCGCCCCGGGCAAGCTCCTTCTTCATGGCTTCGGCAAGGATAACATCGTTGTATTCCAGCACAAAGGTCTCCACCGGCTGCCGCTCGATGGGCGGCTGCTCAATGGTGGAAAGATCCCGGATGCCGCTCATGGCCATGTTCAATGTGCGGGGGATGGGGGTGGCCGACAGGGTGAGCATATCCACCCCGATGAAGTTTTCCTTCAGCTTTTCCTTGTGCTTCACGCCAAAGCGCTGTTCCTCATCAATGATGACAAGGCCGAGGTCGTGGAACTTCACATCTTTGGACAGCAGCCGGTGTGTGCCCACCACGATATCCACGCTGCCGGCCTGTAAGCCGCGCAACGTCTCCTTCTGCTGCTTGGCGGTGCGGAAGCGGGACAGCATCCCGATCTTTACCGGGAAGGCCTCCATGCGGGAGAGCAGGGTGTTGTAGTGCTGCCACGCCAGCAGGGTGGTGGGTGCCAGCAGGGCGCATTGCTTGCCGCCCATGATGCACTTGAAGGCGGCGCGCAGCGCCACTTCGGTCTTGCCCACGCCCACATCGCCGCAGAGCAGACGATCCATGGGGTAACCCTTTTCCATGTCCTGCTTGATCTCGGCGGTGGCGTGCAGCTGGTCGTCCGTTTCGTCGTAGTCAAAGCGGGTCTCAAAGTCCCGCTGCCAGTCGCCGTCCGGCGGGAAGGCATAGCCTGTGGCCTGACGGCGGCGGGCGTAAAGCTCAATCAACTCCTGCGCCATCTCCTCGGTGGCCTTTTTCACCTTGGCGCGGGTGCGCTGCCACTCGGTGCCGCCCAGCTTTGCCAGCTTTACCTTTTCCTCATCGCCGGGGGCGGTGTAGCGGCTGAGCAGATCCAGCTGGGTCACCGGCACATACAGCACATCCGAGCCGGAATACTGCACCTTGAGGTAGTCCTTGGTAGCGCCCTGCACCTCCAGCCGCTGGATACCGGCGTACATCCCGATGCCGTGGCTCTGGTGCACCACATAGTCCCCGGGCTTGATGTCTGAAAGACTGGACAGGGCGTTTTTGTTCTTCTTGCGCTTTTTGGCTTCGGCGGCGGCTTCCTCGTCCAGCCCGTGACGGCGGCTGGAAAGCACCGCTGCGTGGGCAAAGGGGAAGGTGCACCCGGCAGTCAGATGCCCGGGCAGTACCTGTAAAATACCCTTGGCGGGGCGCACATCCCGGCTCATGCTCACGGCATAGCCCTTGTCGGCAAGGTCGCGGGTCAAAGCGGCTGCGCCCTTGGGCGTACCGGCAAACAGAGTGACGGCGTAGCCTTGGGCGATGAGCGGGTCTAAGTCCTCCCGCAGGGAGGCAAGGTCGCCGTTCCAGTTGGGGGCGGCAAAGGCCTCGGCGTTGATGAGGTCTTTCAGCTTGAACTCGTTCATCCCGCGCAGAAAGTTCTCGCACAGCAGGGTACTGCTGCTCTGGGCGGCAATGACAAGATCGTCCATGGTCTGGTACAGCACATCCAGCCCGGGGCAGAGCACGCCCTCTTCCAGCAGTCCGGTCAGCTCCTCGCTGCGGCGGAACTCAGTGGCCTTTTGGGCATCCCGGATGCCGCCAACTTCATCCAGAATGAACAGCGGCGCGTCCAGATGGTCCAGCAGTGTGGCGGGGGCGGGGTAGCGGATGCCGTAATATTTATCCATGGCCTCCGGCATCAGGCCGGAATCCAGCTGGGAAAGATCGGCTTCGGTGGCCTTTTCCAGCGCGGTGCGGTGCTTGCCGCGCGCCTTTTTGATGGCGCTGCGCAGCGCCTCGGCAGTCTCGGCGGTGCTGCCGAACAGCACCTCGCGGGCAGGGGAGAGGTATATTTTTTCCAGTGCACCGTCCCGCCGCTGGGTCAGCAGGTCAAAGGAGGACATGGAGTCGATCTCGTCGTCCCAGTATTCCACGCGGGCGGGCTGACGCATATCCGGCGCGTAGATATCCACGATATCGCCGCGCACGCTGAACTGTCCCGGGCCGTCCACCTGACTGCGGCGCACATACCCGGCGGCAAACAGCCGCGCCACCAGTGCCTCGCGGTTATACACCATGCCGGGCTTTAAGGTGAGGGTATTCTGGATGAACTCAGCCCGGGGCACGGTGTACTGCAAAAGTGCCTCGGCGGGCACGCAGACGGCCTGCAGCCGTCCGCCCGCCAGTGCGCCCAGCACCGAAAGGCGGCGGTACTCGTACTCGCGGCCTGCACCCTCCACCGGGCGCAGCATAAAGTCCCGGGGCGGGAACACCGCTGCGGTAAGCCCCAGCGCCTTGAGGTCGTCCGCAAAATGGGTGGCCTCGGCTTCGCCGGGGGTCACGATGCAGAGCACCCGGCCAAGGTCTTTTTGCAGTGCGGCATACAGCAGCGCCCTGCCTGCGGGCGGCAGACCGAACAGCGCCGCCGGCCCTGCCGAGCCAAAGCTTGCGGCGACCTTCTGATATTCCGGGGTGGCCTTGAGTAAGGCTTCGTACATGGAAAAACCTCCTTTCCTGTCAGGATGCGGGAGAATGATTTTTACCCGTTATACTTGCTCTGCGCCAGACCCAGTTTACCGTCCATGATAAGCTTTGCGGCGGCTTCAAGGTCGGCGTAGCGGTCGGCGATGGCCTTGGCGTCCTCTGGCGGGAACTTGCCCAGCACCCATGCGGCAAGGTCGTAGTCCGGGTGGGGCTTTGCGCCGATGCCGATGCGGATGCGGGGGAAATTCTCCCCGCCCAGCCGGGCAATGATGCTTTTCAGGCCGTTATGCCCGCCCGCAGAGCCGGAGGGACGGATGCGCAGCTTGCCGGGGGCTTGGGTGATGTCATCGCACAGCACCAGCACATGGTCGGCAGGGATCTTGAAAAAGCCCGCCATAGGGGCGATGGAATCGCCGGAAAGGTTCATGTAGGTCAGGGGCTTTAGCAGCACCACCTTGTGGCCATTCACCTCGCCCTGTCCCCACAGGCCTTGGAACTTGGTTTTGCCCACAGAGATGTTCCACTTGTCGGCCAGCGCGTCCAGCGCGGCAAAACCGGCGTTGTGGCGGGTGCCATCGTACTTTGCTTCGGGGTTGCCCAGCCCTGCAATGAGCCAGATATCGTTTTCATTCATGATATGATAATACCTTTTCCTGATAATAGTGTGATACAACATCTAAGTATAACATACGCGCGCGCAAAAAGATATACATTATAAGCAAAAAATGCCCCCATGCCGCAGGGCACAGGGGCAGAAAAACATTATATTACAGGTTCAGCGTGATGGCAGAGGCCTTCCAGCGGCCGTCCTCCTTCACCATGGTGATGGTGCCGGACACCTGCGCGGCGGCGGTGCTGTCCGTAGCGGTCAGCAGGGCGGCGGAAAAGTCGTAGCAGTTTTCTGCCCCGGCGCGCTTTTTCAGGGTGAGGTCGGCGGGCACCAGCTTGTCGCCGGACTGCCCGGCCAGCGCGGTGATGCGGGTGGGCAGACGGTTCGCCATGATTTTGTTCAGGCAGTCGGCTGTCATGGTATCGCCCAGCTGCGCCTGAAGAAAGGCGTACAGCCCATCGGTGTCCGCTGCGGCAAGCCCCGGTTCACTGCCGGCGGGCGCGGCGGCATCCACGGCCTGCTCTACGGCAGAGGAGCAGGAGAGCAGCTGCTGCACCACGAACTCGGCCTGCTTTTTGGCGGGGTCGCTGCGCAGGCGGGTCAGGACGAACACGGCGGCAACAGCCGCGAAGAAAAGGACAAGGCTCAGCGCCTGCTTGCGAAAGCTTTCAGACTTCATACATGGCTCCCTTCCGGCAGAGGTTTACTTGCTCTGCTCGTTTTCCAGCTTCTGCTTTTTTGCGATGTAGGCTTCCATCTTGGGCTCTGCCCAGCCGTCCAGATTGGTCTGGCGCTCCCGGGCAATGCCCAATGCCTGTGCGGGCACATCCTTGGTGATGGTGCTGCCGGCGGCGGTGTAGGCACCATCGCCCACCTTGACCGGGGCCACAAGGTTGGTGTTGCAGCCGATGAAGCAGTAATCGCCGATCTGGGTGCGGAACTTATCCTTGCCGTCGTAGTTGCAGGTGACGGTGCCGCAGCCGAAGTTGCAGTACTTGCCCACATCGCTGTCGCCGATGTAGGTCAGGTGGCTCACGGTGTTGCCGCGGGCAAAGTTGGAGTTCTTGGTCTCCACATAGGCGCCCAGATGCACGCCGTAGTCGGTGACGGTGTTCACTCGCACATGGGTGAAGGGGCCGATGTTGTTGTGGGGGCCGATGTGGCTGCCGTAGATCTGGCTGGCGTTTACGGTGGTGCCTTCATCCACGGTGCTGTCCTCGATCAGGGTGTTGGGGCCGATGACGCAGCCTGCGCCGATGACCGTCTTGCCCCGCAGGATGGTGCCCGCAAGGATCACAGCGCCCGGGGCAATGACCACCTCCGGGTCGATCTGCACGGTGCGGCTGTCGATGACGACGCCGTTTGCAATGTGCTGCACAAGGATGTCCTCGCGGGCAGCCTCGGCGGCATCCAGCTGTGCCAAAGCTGCGGCGCGGGCCTGTTCAGAAATAGGATTCTGCATGAAAAAAATCTCCCTTCCCACCAAAGCGCGCGGCGGAAGAGAGACAGAAAAGGCGACCGGAAAATTGTTGCCTGTCCGCCCAGCATCTCCGCTGCGGAAAGCTTTGTTCCGACAAAATAAAAATGAAAAAGTTACAGGGATAGAAAGTTGTATCCAACAGGACGAGAAATCGCGTGTATAAACAAAAAACCTCTCGAACTTTCTCCCATTCTATACTACCTTAAAACTTAGCAAATTTCAAGGGATTTGCATAAAAAATAACAGACAAATTCGGGATTTTGCATGGTGGAAAGGAGTGGATTTTCTGGTATAATAGTTTAGCATTCACAAAACAATGTTCATCGTACGTTCAAGACAAGGCAAACGATGAGACCGCGGCTGCCATGCCGCCGGTCACGAATGGGAGGTAAACAACGCATGAGCAAAAAGTATCTGTACTACTTCAGCGAAGGCAATGAAGCTTTCGGCGGTGACAAGGTCACCATGAAGAACACGCTGGGCGGCAAGGGTGCCGGTCTGGCCGAGATGACCGCAGCCGGTATGCCGGTGCCGCAGGGCTTCACCATCACTACCGATGCCTGCACCCAGTATTACGCAGACGGCCGTCAGATCAATGACGAAATCACTGCTGACATCTTTGAGCACCTCAAGGGCTTGGAGAAGATCACCGGCAAGAAGTTCGGCGACAACACCAACCCCCTGCTGGTCTCCGTCCGTTCCGGCGCACGTCAGTCCATGCCCGGTATGATGGACACCATCCTGAACCTGGGCCTGAACGACGAGGCTGTTGAGGGTCTGGCTAAAAAGACCGGCAACACCCGCTTTGCATACGACTGCTACCGCCGCTTCGTGCAGATGTTCGCCGATGTCGTTATGATGGTCCCGAAGAGCCTGTTCGAGGTCGAGATCGACAAGATGAAGGAAGCCAAGGGCGTCAAGAACGACGTGGACCTGACTGCTGACGACCTGAAGGAACTGGTCGGCACCTTCAAGAAGATCTACGAGGAGAACGAAGGCCGTCCCTTCCCGCAGGACCCCCGCGATCAGCTGATCGAGGCTGTCAAGGCCGTGTTCCGCAGCTGGGATAACCCCCGTGCAAACGTCTACCGTAAGATGAACGAGATCCCCTACGAGTGGGGCACCGCTGTCAACGTGCAGCAGATGGCCTTTGGTAACTCCGGCGACCGTTCCGGCACCGGCGTTGCTTTCACCCGTGACCCCGCCACCGGCGCTAAGAAGCTGATGGGCGAGTACCTGATCAATGCACAGGGCGAGGACGTTGTTGCCGGCGTGCGCACTCCTTCTCCCATCAGCCACCTGAAGGATCAGATGCCTGAGGTGTACGATCAGTTTGTTGAGATCGCTACCCGTCTGGAGAACTACTTCCGCGATATGCAGGATATGGAGTTCACCATCGAGGATGGCCACCTGTATATGCTGCAGACCCGTAACGGCAAGCGTACCGCACAGGCTGCTCTGCAGATCGCCTGCGATCTGGTGGACGAGGGCATGATCACCGAGCAGGAGGCTGTCCTGCGCGTGGAGCCCAAGCAGCTGGATACCCTGCTGCATCCCCAGTTCGACGCTGCTGCCCTGAAGGCTGCAGAGGTCGTCGGCAAGGGCCTGGCAGCTTCTCCCGGTTCTGCCTGCGGCCAGATCGTCTTTACTGCTGAAGAGGCAGAGGAGATGGTCAAGTCCGGCAAGATGAAGAAGGTCGTTCTGGTGCGTCTGGAGACCAGCCCCGAGGATATCGTGGGTATGCAGGTCTCTCAGGGCATCCTGACCGTCCGCGGCGGTATGACCAGCCACGCAGCCGTTGTTGCCCGTGGTATGGGCACCTGCTGTGTCTCCGGCTGCGGCAACGACAACGAGGTCAAGATCGATGAGGAGGCAAAGACCTTCGAGATCAACGGCCATAAGTTCGTCGAGGGCGACTGGATCTCCATCGACGGCTCCACCGGCAACATCTACGGCGAGCAGGTCGCTACCGTGGCCGCTACCGGCAACAAGAACTTCAACCGCTTCATGGGCTGGGCAGACGCAGCACGTCAGCTGCTGGTCATGACCAACGCTGATAACCCGCGTGACGCACAGCAGGCAGTGGATCTGGGTGCTGAGGGCATCGGCCTGTGCCGTACCGAGCACATGTTCTTCGCTGAGGACCGCATCAAGGCTGTCCGCGAGATGATCTGCGCACGCACCGTGGAAGAGCGCGAGGCTGCTCTGGCCAAGGTCGAGCCGTTCCAGCAGGGTGACTTCGAGGCCATGTACCGCATCATGGGTGAGCGCCCGATGACCATCCGTTATCTGGACCCGCCCCTGCACGAGTTCCTGCCCACCAAGGACGAGGACATCAAGGAACTGGCTGCCGACATGGGCATGACCTACGAAGACCTGAAGAACGTGGTTGCTTCTCTGCACGAGTTCAACCCCATGATGGGTCACCGTGGCTGCCGTCTGGCTGTTACCTACCCCGAGATCGCTGCTATGCAGACCCGCGCTGTGATCAAGGCTGCCCTGAACGTCTCTGCTGAGACCGGTCATGTGATCACTCCGCACATCATGATCCCGCTGGTCGGCGAGGTCAAGGAGCTGAAGTTCGTCAAGGACGTTGTGGTCAAGGTCGCTGATGAGCTGATCGCTGCTGCTGGCGTTGACATGAAGTATCAGGTCGGTACCATGATCGAGATCCCCCGCGCAGCCCTGACTGCCGGCGAGATCGCCAAGGAGGCTGAGTTCTTCAGCTTCGGCACCAACGACCTGACCCAGATGACCTTCGGCTTCAGCCGTGATGACGCTGCCAAGTTCCTGGGCGCATACTACGAGAACAAGATCTACGAGAGCGATCCGTTCCAGCATCTGGATCAGGTCGGCGTCGGCAAGCTGGTCAAGATGGCTGCCCACGACGGTCGTGAGACCCGCCCCGATCTGGGTCTGGGCATCTGCGGCGAGCACGGCGGCGACCCCACGAGCGTGGAGTTCTGCCACAACGTTGGTCTGGATTACGTCAGCTGCTCTCCCTTCCGTGTGCCTATCGCCCGTCTGGCTGCTGCTCAGGCTGCTATCAAAAATCCCAGAAAGTAAGATTGTTGCATGAAGATGCACTAATCGCGCAAAACATGGGAAGATAAACGTATGATAAACCCTCCCCGGTGAAACTGAATGGTTTTGCCGGGGAGGGTTTTAGTTTTAAGAGGAGAAAAAGTATGAAGAAAAGAAAAATTGATCCACTTGAAGAAATTATGAGTAATCCGTATTATCAACTACGTGATGATTATAACTATGCAGAAAAGGTGAAGGGGACTATTAGTTTTGGGCAATATAGCATGAAATATTGGGCATTAGAACGGGATATAGTCCTTGATGGAACAAAAAGTGAAATTACAGAAGAGAGATTCGTAAAGGCTATAATGGATGCACGAAAAGAAGGAGAAATATTAAATGATGAAGATGAGGTAAATGGAGCAAGAAAAATAAGAAGAAAAGTAATAAGTCATCTAAATATAATTTTTTGCGGAAAAGCAAAATGCAAAAGCCAAATTAAAATCGGAATAAATACGCAACTTACATTAAAAAATATAGTTTTCTTTAATTGGATTTTGAAAATAAACGGCAAAACGCTTGCAAAAACCATTGAAAGGATAGAAGGCAAAAAGAATGAGTTGATAACAAAAATTAGTGAATCCAGAGGTAAAACAAAGACGGTGGAAGATTATTATAGGGAACTTCTAGTTCGGGGATTAAACTCGTTAAAGGAAAATGAAATTAGTCCAAAACTTGTGGAAAAGAGAATAAAGGAACTTTATCCAGACATAAAGGAAGAACCTAAAAGTGAGATAGAAGATAGTCAAAAATTTGAGGGCTGGCCGATAATTTGGCGGCTTGGAGATGAACTTTTTGACATGGAGATGAAATATCCGCATTCAGAATGGGTGTACCAAACGATTTATCAGGACATACTGGAAAGTTTATCAAGATGCCATGAAGAGATTGAAAAGTGTGCTGATAAATTTTATGAGGCAAAGTGTAGAAAAGAAGGAAAGAAAGTAGAAGAGTAAAGATATTTTAAAATACGTTGAGGCCGAGAAAGTTAGGAGTTTCCAACTTTCTCGGCCTCAACGTATTTTTGTATAATTTGATTTTTAAAATATGAATAAACCATGAATGAAATACGCCCAAAATTTACGAAAAAGAGCTTTGAGCGGCCTAGGAGACAGAATAGGGTCATGATAAACTACTATTGCGAACGAAGTGGCCACTTCGAAACACAAAATAATTGATTTGTGAGGTATTTTACTATGACACAGAATGAATATGACAAGTGGTATCGGGAACTCAACGAAGCTCAGAAAGAAGCTACGGATGAGTTCTTTGCTTGGAAGGAGAAAGCATCTAAGGGTAAGGACTGTTATGCAGATATTGGGATTACCAGGATAAATGGGAAGGCTGAGGTTGCTCTTCGGGAAGGTGAGTATATTTCGCCGTTCAGAGGTTTCCAAATGAGCTTGAAACAGAATGGGAGGATTTTGTCAAGCTGTAATTGGAGATGTGAGGATGGAGTAGAAAAATTTCCGCTTCTGTTCAGCACAAAAACATTCAAATCTGGAAAAATAGCTGCCGGTATTTTTGTCCGAGACGGAGCAATGCAATCTCCGATTATACTTGGATGCCCGGACGATTTTGAACCGGATGCTTTCTATGAGGTGTTTGTACATGCTTGGGGAGCGGAAATGGGCTATCTTTGGGAGGGAGACGGAAAGATTCAGGGATTAACAAGAATCGACTATCTGCTCTCTGGTAATCTGGGAGAAACGCAGAATCCCATCGAAAAATTGGTCGAGCAGATGTACTTCCAGAAGACCACTTCGGAGGAAACCAACCATGAGTAATATGTATGGAAAGGACAAATTCCATGACAGGCAAAAAGCGGTATTACAGAAGTCCGCTCAAAAAATTGAGAATGATTCGGGTTGGTCACAGGATAATTTTTTGAGGGGATATGCTGAAGAAATTCTTCCGGCATCAGGAGCCGAGCTATCCTTTGGCGAACTTTGCGCAATAGGGGAGCAAGTTGAACAAGAGGCCGCTTTTTCTGCAAAGGAGGCGATGCGCAACAAAATCAAGGCAAGACGAGATGCTGAACGATATAAGTCAACAGGCACGGACAGCGAACAACGGACTCCTAATCCGTTTGAAGATTCTAGCGCAATAGCTACAGAATCTCCGAAAAATGAGGACACATTAAATACAATGAGGAAACACGCCGATGCCCAACCGACAAAATCGGCTGGGATAAAAACCTCAAAAAAACAGTCCCTTGTCGAAACGACAAGGGAACTAAAAAAGTATATCCATATCATTTCCTGTGGAGGTGTGCTGTATTACCACAATGAATATTACTACACACAGCTGGATTCAAAGCAGTTAATCAAGTTGTATCGTCAGAATGTGGACTATGAACTCAATAATGAATCTAGCCTACGTGGGTATAAGGATCTCTACGATTGCCTCGTAACAGATCCCCAAATTGAGT
>OGTL01002729.1_pt1 | contig 12763 bp, 9 predicted proteins | sample 1553601 | NCBI WGS metagenome assembly OGTL01 (sample SAMEA2580112, study PRJEB22360) | human gut metagenome | biome: human gut; feature: human-associated habitat; material: faeces | place: Denmark | collected 2008/2010 | reverse complement strand
AACCAGTAGGCCCCGGCGTGGGTGGGGGCCGTACCCCCTGCCGATCCGATCACCGTTGACGCGATGATCCCGAACTTCAACTGGGCGTTCCTCGGCGTTACCACCTGGATCTTTATGGCCGCAGGTGGCGCGGAGTCCGTCGCGGTGTACGTTAACGACGTCAAAGGCGGTTCGAAATCGTTCGTTAAAGTGATCATCCTCGCCGGGATTTTTATCGGTGTGCTGTATTCCGTCTCCTCGGTGCTGATTAACGTCTTCGTCAGCAGCAAAGAGTTGAAATTTACTGGCGGCTCGGTGCAGGTATTCCACGGCATGGCGGCGTATTTTGGTCTGCCGGAAGCGTTGATGAATCGCTTTGTCGGTCTGGTGTCCTTTACCGCGATGTTCGGTTCCCTGCTGATGTGGACCGCAACGCCGGTGAAAATTTTCTTCTCCGAAATCCCGGAAGGCATCTTTGGTAAGAAAACCGTCGAACTTAACGAAAACGGCGTTCCGGCGCGTGCAGCGTGGATCCAGTTCCTGATCGTTATCCCGCTGATGATTATCCCGATGCTCGGTTCCAATACTGTGCAGGATCTGATGAATACTATTATTAATATGACCGCCGCAGCGTCCATGCTTCCGCCGTTATTCATCATGCTGGCTTACCTGAATTTACGCGCCAAATTAGATCACCTGCCACGTGATTTCCGTATGGGCTCCCGCCGCACCGGTATTATCGTTGTTTCAATGCTGATTGCGATATTTGCCGTAGGGTTTGTCGCTTCGACATTCCCGACTGGCGCGAATATTCTGACCATCATTTTTTATAACGTCGGCGGTATTGTTATCTTCCTCGGCTTTGCGTGGTGGAAATACAGTAAATATATAAAGGGATTAACGGCTGAAGAGCGCCATATTGAAGCGACGCCAGCCAGCAATGTTGATTAAGCAGATTAATAAAAAATGAGCAGGCATTTTCCCTCTTCCTGGATGGGGAGAGGGAAAATAGTTTCTGCCTTTATATTTTTATAATTACAACGATAAAAGGCTGTACTTTTTCTTTAGCTCATGGATTAACACAATGAAATTAATCACTGCACCATGCAGAGCATTACTTGCTCTGCCGTTTTGCTACGCGTTTTCTGCGGTCGCTGAAGAAGCTCGTCCGGCAGAACATGACGACACAAAAACACCCGCCATTACCTCGACATCTTCTCCTTCATTTCGTTTTTACGGCGAATTAGGGGTTGGTGGATATATGGATTTAGAGGGTGAGAATAAACATAAATACAGCGACGGCACCTATATTGAAGGTGGCCTGGAGATGAAGTACGGCTCCTGGTTCGGCCTGATTTACGGCGAAGGCTGGACCGTACAGGCCGACCACGACGGTAATGCCTGGGTGCCTGACCATAGCTGGGGGGGGTTCGAAGGTGGGATTAACCGTTTCTATGGCGGTTATCGAACCAATGATGGCACCGAAATCATGCTCAGTCTGCGTCAGGATTCCTCGCTGGATGACCTGCAATGGTGGGGCGATTTCACGCCCGATCTGGGCTACGTCATTCCCAATACCCGCGACATTATGACCGCGCTGAAGGTGCAGAACTTAAGCGGCAACTTTCGTTATAGCGTTACCGCCACACCTGCCGGACATCATGACGAAAGCAAAGCCTGGCTACATTTTGGCAAGTACGATCGCTACGACGACAAATACACCTATCCGGCAATGATGAACGGTTACATCCAGTATGACCTTGCCGAAGGCATCACCTGGATGAACGGTCTGGAAATCACCGACGGCACAGGGCAACTCTATCTGACGGGACTGCTTACCCCTAACTTTGCCGCTCGCGCCTGGCACCATACCGGACGCGCCGACGGGCTGGATGTACCGGGAAGTGAAAGCGGGATGATGGTGAGCGCCATGTATGAAGCGTTAAAGGGCGTTTATCTCTCCACCGCTTACACCTACGCCAAACATCGCCCTGACCACGCTGACGATGAAACCACCTCTTTCATGCAGTTTGGTATCTGGTACGAATACGGCGGCGGACGTTTCGCAACGGCTTTTGATAGCCGCTTCTACATGAAAAATGCCTCTAACGATCCCAGCGACCAAATCTTCCTGATGCAATATTTTTACTGGTAATAAGGACAGTAATCTCATGAAAATAAAAACTATTTTAACGCCAGTAGCCTGTGCTCTGCTGATGAGCTTTTCCGCCCATGCCGCTAATGCTGACAATTATAAAAACGTGATTAACCGTACTGGCGCACCGCAGTACATGAAGGATTACGATTACGACGATCACCAGCGTTTTAATCCGTTTTTCGATCTCGGAGCCTGGCATGGTCATCTGTTGCCAGACGGCCCGAATACCATGGGCGGTTTTCCGGGCGTTGCGCTGCTGACGGAAGAGTACATCAACTTTATGGCCAGCAATTTCGACCGCCTGACCGTCTGGCAGGACGGTAAGAAAGTCGACTTCACGCTGGAGGCATACAGTATTCCCGGCGCGCTGGTGCAAAAACTGACAGCAAAAGATGTACAGGTTGAAATGACTCTTCGCTTCGCCACGCCACGCACGTCACTACTGGAAACTAAAATCATCAGCAATAAACCGCTGGATCTGGTGTGGGACGGCGAACTGCTGGAAAAACTGGAAGCGAAAGAAGGGAAACCGCTTTCCGATAAAACCATTGCTGGCGAATACCCTGACTACCAGCGCAAAATCAGCGCCACCCGTGATGGCCTGAAAGTCACCTTTGGCAAAGTGCGCGCCACCTGGGATCTGCTGACCTCCGGCGAATCGGAATATCAGGTGCATAAATCCCTGCCGGTGCAGACTGAAATCAACGGCAATCGCTTTACCAGTAAGGCGCATATCAACGGTTCGACCACGCTCTATACCACCTACTCCCACCTGCTGACCGCTCAGGAAGTTAGCAAAGAGCAAATGCAGATCCGCGATATTCTGGCGCGTCCGGCGTTTTATCTCACCGCCTCGCAGCAACGCTGGGAAGAGTATCTGAAGAAAGGGTTAACCAATCCGGATGCGACGCCGGAACAGACGCGCGTCGCGGTGAAAGCGATCGAAACGCTCAACGGTAACTGGCGCTCGCCGGGCGGGGCGGTGAAATATAACACCGTCACGCCGTCGGTGACCGGACGCTGGTTCTCCGGCAACCAGACCTGGCCGTGGGATACCTGGAAGCAGGCGTTTGCGATGGCGCATTTCAATCCGGACATCGCCAAAGAGAATATCCGCGCGGTCTTCTCCTGGCAGATCCAGCCTGGCGACAGCGTGCGTCCGCAGGATGTGGGCTTTGTCCCCGACCTGATAGCGTGGAACCTTAGCCCCGAGCGTGGCGGCGATGGCGGCAACTGGAACGAACGTAATACCAAACCCAGCCTTGCCGCCTGGTCAGTAATGGAAGTGTATAACGTCACCCAGGATAAAGCCTGGTTGGCAGAGATGTACCCGAAGCTGGTGGCCTATCACGACTGGTGGTTACGTAATCGCGATCACAACGGCAACGGCGTGCCGGAATATGGTGCGACCCGCGACAAAGCCCACAACACCGAGAGCGGCGAGATGCTGTTTACGGTGAAAAAAGGCGACAAAGAAGAGACGCAGTCTGGGCTGAACAACTACGCCCGTGTGGTGGAGAAAGGCCAGTACGACAGTCTGGAAATTCCGGCACAGGTTGCTGCGTCGTGGGAATCAGGTCGTGATGACGCCGCCGTCTTTGGGTTTATCGACAAAGAACAGCTGGATAAATATGTCGCTAATGGCGGCAAACGTAGCGACTGGACGGTGAAATTCGCCGAAAACCGCAGTCAGGACGGAACGTTGCTGGGGTACTCGCTATTGCAGGAGTCGGTGGATCAGGCCAGCTATATGTACAGCGATAACCATTATCTGGCGGAGATGGCAACCATACTCGGTAAGCCGGAAGAGGCCAAACGCTATCGCCAGTTGGCACAGCAGCTCGCGGACTACATCAACACCTGTATGTTCGACCCGACTACCCAGTTCTACTATGACGTGCGCATTGAAGATAAACCGCTGCCGAACGGCTGCGCGGGCAAACCGATTGTCGAGCGCGGTAAAGGGCCAGAAGGCTGGTCACCGCTGTTTAACGGTGCGGCAACGCAGGCCAACGCCGACGCGGTGGTGAAGGTGATGCTCGATCCTAAAGAGTTCAACACCTTTGTTCCGCTGGGAACGGCGGCGTTAACCAATCCGGCTTTTGGCGCTGATATCTACTGGCGCGGGCGCGTATGGGTGGATCAGTTCTGGTTTGGTCTGAAAGGGATGGAGCGTTACGGTTATCGTGATGATGCCCTGAAACTGGCGGATACGTTCTTCCGGCACGCCAAAGGGTTAACCGCCGACGGCCCGATTCAGGAAAATTACAACCCGCTCACTGGCGCGCAGCAAGGCGCACCAAATTTCTCCTGGAGCGCCGCGCATTTGTATATGTTGTATAACGATTTTTTCCGTAAGCAGTAATTTTTCCCGATGCCGGACGACTGTATTACCGCCGTCCGGCATGACGAACAGGCGTATTCTTTTTGAATCCCATCACAAACCCCACACTCCCCTTTTCCCTTTTCTCCGGCGACGGCTAAATTAGAACTCATCCGACCACATAACAATTATTTTACATACTGGACAATTTTATGAGCTACCCGTCGCTGTTCGCCCCGCTGGATTTAGGCTTCACCACGTTAAAAAACCGAGTACTGATGGGTTCAATGCACACGGGACTGGAGGAATACCCGGACGGCGCTGAACGGCTGGCAGCGTTTTATGCTGAACGCGCCCGTCACGGCGTGGCGTTGATTGTCAGCGGCGGTATTGCACCAGATTTAACAGGCGTTGGCATGGAAGGCGGCGCAATGCTCAATGACGCAAGCCAGATCCCGCACCATCGCACCATAACCGAAGCCGTACATCAGGAAGGCGGCAAAATCGCCCTGCAAATTTTGCATACCGGGCGCTACAGCTACCAACCGCATCTGGTCGCTCCTTCCGCATTGCAGGCTCCCATCAACCGTTTCGTTCCCCATGAGTTAAGCCATGAAGAGATCCTGCAACTGATCGACAATTTCGCCCGCTGCGCGCAACTGGCGCGGGAGGCCGGATACGACGGCGTAGAAGTGATGGGTTCCGAAGGGTATTTGATCAACGAGTTTCTGACCCTGCGCACCAACCAGCGTAGCGACCAGTGGGGCGGCGATTACCGCAACCGGATGCGCTTTGCAGTTGAAGTGGTGCGAGCAGTGCGCGAACGCGTCGGCAATGACTTCATTATTATCTACCGTCTGTCGATGCTCGACCTGGTAGAAGGCGGCGGTACTTTTGCAGAAACGGTAGGGCTGGCGCAGGCCATTGAAGCGGCGGGCGCGACCATTATCAACACCGGCATTGGCTGGCATGAAGCACGTATTCCGACCATTGCCACGCCCGTGCCGCGCGGTGCCTTTAGCTGGGTCACGCGCAAACTGAAAAGCCACGTCTCGCTGCCGCTGGTGACCACCAACCGGATTAACGATCCGCAGGTTGCCGACGACATTCTCTCGCGCGGTGATGCCGATATGGTATCGATGGCGCGACCGTTTCTTGCTGATGCGGAACTGCTGTCAAAAGCGCAATCGGGGCGAGCCGATGAGATCAACACCTGTATTGGCTGCAATCAAGCCTGCCTCGATCAGATCTTCGTTGGCAAAGTCACCTCGTGCCTGGTGAATCCTCGCGCCTGCCACGAAACCAAAATGCCGATCCTTCCCGCCGTGCAGAAAAAAAATCTGGCGGTGGTCGGCGCTGGTCCGGCTGGGCTGGCGTTTGCCATTAACGCGGCGGCACGTGGTCATCAGGTAACGTTGTTTGATGCTCACAGTGAGATCGGCGGTCAGTTTAATATCGCCAAACAGATCCCTGGCAAAGAGGAGTTTTACGAAACGCTGCGCTATTACCGCCGGATGATCGAAGTAACAGGCGTGACGCTGAAACTCAATCACACCGTGACGGCGGATCAGTTACAGTCGTTCGATGAAACGATCCTCGCTAGCGGGATCGTACCGCGCATTCCACCTATCGACGGAATCGATCATCCGAAGGTGTTGAGTTATCTCGACGTACTGCGCGACAAAGCGCCTGTGGGCAAAAAGGTAGCAATCATCGGTTGTGGCGGGATTGGTTTTGATACGGCGATGTTTTTAAGTCAGCCGGGTGAGTCCACCAGCCAGAACATTGCCGAGTTCTGTAATGAGTGGGGGATCGACAGCAGCCTGCAACAGGCTGGTGGCTTAAGCCCGCAGGGAATGCAGATCCCGCGTAGCCCACGGCAGATTGTGATGCTCCAGCGCAAAGCCAGCAAACCGGGACAGGGGTTAGGCAAAACCACCGGCTGGATCCATCGCACCACCCTGCTCTCGCGGGGTGTGAAAATGATCCCAGGCGTAAGTTATCAGAAGATTGACGATGACGGGCTGCATGTGGTGATCAACGGCGAACCGCAGGTATTAGCAGTGGACAATGTGGTGATCTGCGCAGGGCAAGAGCCAAACCGCGCGCTGGCGCAACCGCTGATTGATGGCGGGAAAACTGTGCATTTAATTGGCGGCTGCGATGTAGCTATGGAGCTGGACGCACGACGGGCAATTGCCCAGGGAACACGGCTGGCGCTGGAGATTTAAATCGTTATTTGAAGCGCCGGATGCGACGCATCCGGCACGTCGCGTTAATCAATAAACAAGGCGGGAGAAATGCCGAATCGCGTTGCCAGTTTTTTAGCGTGTTCCAGCGTTAATTTCCTCTTCCCGCTCAAAACGCGTGACACCATGGATTTACTGCCAATTTCCGGAAGATCGGAAAGGGTTAAACCATATTGATCCATAAGGGTACGAATCACGGCTATACCGCCAGGCATGGCTTGAGCCATGGCATTAAATTCAGCAAATTCGGGCGCTGATTCTTCCCACGCGGTTATTTTGGCACACACCAGATCCAGCAAGGGATTTTCAGGATCGTTGAGCAGCAGATGATCGACCAGTTCCAGCGCCTGGGCGTATTGTTCCTCGTTCTGAATACCCGCCAGAAAAGGTGCCACAGCAGTTAGCTTTTCTCCTGCTTGCAAGATGTCGGCAATCGCAATCATTTTTTCCCCTTAGTACGATGAACGGCGGTAAAGAAATCGTATTCTTTATGCGTCATAACTTCACGTATGTAGCACTTTTGCGATTCAAAAAAGACCATTGCTACAACACGTAATTCATTGCCCCCGACATTGAAAACATAATGCTTATCCAGATATTTGAAGTTATCCAGAGATGGGAATACTGCTTTTAATGATTCAGGTTTTTTGAAATATCCCTTAGCAATCGTGTTCCCCAGAGCCACCAACTCCGTTTTATGTTGCGGGTATTTTTCCGCAGCATCTTTCAATGCTTTTTGAGTTATCAGGTGCATTCTTCATCACGTCCGTTGACAAATTGGCAATATGATAACATCCGTTGACAGATTGGCAACGAATGAATTTATCTGTGTGACGGAAGAATAAACGTAGAAAAATGCTAAACAAGAGAATGTAGAGGATGGTGACAGGGATTTTTTGTTTTATGGAAACGCGATTCCAGAACTGGGCAGACATTGCCGGATGCGACGCTTGCCGCGTCTTATCCGACCTGGGGGTAATGTGCTGAACGTATGCCAGATAAGGCGTTTACGCCTTATCTGGCAGGTAGCTGCCAATCTTACCGACGACGCCCCAGCTTCACTGCTTTCAGCACCACAAATTTATTATTCGTGGCGATGGTGGTGCAGTTGCCGAAAATCTTCTTCAGTTTATGGAAGTAATCCAGGTGACGGTTGGCAACGATATACAGCTCGCCGTTGATTTTCAGACAGCGGCGGGCGTGGTGGAACATCTCCCAGGCGACGTTATCGGTCAGCGCATGTTGCTGATGAAACGGCGGGTTGCAGAGCACAGCATTAAAGCGGAAAGGCTCCACGCCGGAGAGCGCGTTGTTGATCATAAACTCGCAGCGATCCAACGCCTCTGGCATGTTGGTTTCAACGTTCAAACGGCTGGAAGCAACCGCCATCGGCGATTCATCGACAAACACCACTTTCGCCTGCGGGTTTTTATCAAGCAGCGTCAGACCAATAACGCCATTACCACAACCGAGATCGACAATCTCACCTTCGAGATTCTCTGGCAGATGCTGCATAAAGAAGCGCGCGCCAATATCCAGCCCGGTGCGGGAGAAGACATTCGCATGGTTGTGGATAGTCCAGTCAGTACCTTCCAGTTTCCAGCTAACGGTCTGCGGCGCATCGGCCAGCGGCGGCTCGTTGAAAGTACAGTTAATTAAGCGTGCCTTCTTCCATGCCAGCGTGGTGGTGGTCGGGCCGAGCACTTTTTCGAACAGTTCCAGGGTGGAAGTGTGAATGTCACGGGCTTTGGTACCGGCAATAATGCGCGTATCTGGCGTGACCACTTTGCGCAGCGCGCGCAGTTGCTGTTCCAACAATGCCAGTGTTTTCGGTACTTTGATCAGCACCACTCCCGGCTGTTGCGGGTAGGCAGCGGGGCTGGCGAGGAAATTTTTTCCGGCGAGAAACTTCACGCTCGACTCATCAATCCCGTTGAGGCGTAAATTCTCGCGCGTCGCCAGTTCGCTGATGTATGAGTCGCCAATGCTGTATGGCTTATGTTCCGCCAGCGCACAACTTAACGCACCAAAGGCATCATTCAGGATCAACACCGGGCCGCGGATTTCTGTGTCGTCCAACTGTTGCAGCAAATATTCATCCGCCGCTTCCCACGCCTGTAGTGGGTTAACGTCATCCGTCGCCGGAAAACGTTGTAGTGTCAGTGAACGGAAACCGTTGTCTAAGTGGCTCATCGGCCCTCCTGAATGATAAAATTTCGACGTTGCCCCTGAAAAGGGTGCGTGAGTATACCCTTTTTCTCTTTTTCGTGGGCGGTTATGAGCAATCTTACTTATCTTCAGGGTTATCCCGAGCACCTACTTTCCCAGGTGCGAACGCTGATTAACGAACAGCGTCTGGGCGATGTGCTGGCAAAACGCTATCCGGGAACACACGACTACTCCACCGATAAAGCCCTCTGGCAATATACTCAGGATCTTAAAAATCAGTTTCTGCGCAATGCCCCGCCGATCACTAAAGTGATGTATGACAACAAGATCCATGTGCTGAAAAACGCGCTCGGGTTACATACCGCTGTTTCGCGTGTGCAGGGCGGCAAGCTGAAAGCAAAGGCGGAGATCCGCGTCGCTACCGTGTTTCGCAACGCGCCGGAACCGTTTTTGCGCATGATCGTGGTGCACGAGTTGGCGCACCTGAAGGAGAAAGAGCATAACAAAGCGTTCTATCAATTGTGCTGCCATATGGAGCCGCAGTCCCACCATCTTGAGTTCGACGCCCGGCTGTGGCTAACGCAGTTGTCGCTTGGGCAGGACAAAATCTGAAAATGATGTCAGGCGTTATCTTTTCTTCCTATAGCGCCTAAAATCGACCTCCCCCCTTTCGTTAAGGATAACGACCATGCAGCCCCGCCTTCTTCTCCGTATTTGTTTTTCTCGCCGGACTCTTAAGATTGGCTGTTTATTGTTGCTTATAGCAGGAGCGACCATTTTTATTGCCGATCGCGTTATGGTCAACACCAGCAAGCAGCTGACCTGGAGCGATGTCAACGCAGTTCCGGCGCGTAACGTGGGTTTATTGCTGGGGGCGAGGCCGGGTAATCGCTACTTTACCCGACGTATTGATACCGCAGCAGCGTTGTACCACGCCGGAAAAGTGAAATGGCTACTGGTAAGTGGCGATAACGGACGTAAAAATTACGATGAAGCCTCAGGTATGCAGCAGGCTTTGATCGCTAAAGGCGTACCGGCGAAAGTGATCTTCTGCGACTATGCCGGATTCTCAACGCTTGATTCCGTGGTGCGTGCCAAAAAGGTGTTTGGTGAAAACCATATCACCATTATTTCGCAAGAATTTCATAACCAACGCGCCATCTGGCTGGCAAAACAGTACGGCATCGACGCTATCGGCTTTAACGCGCCAGACCTCAATATGAAGCACGGTTTTTATACTCAGTTACGGGAGAAACTCGCCAGAGTCAGCGCGGTGATTGACGCCAAAATCCTCCATCGCCAGCCGAAATATCTCGGGCCATCGGTCATGATTGGGCCGTTTAGTGAGCATGGCTGTCCGGCGCAGAAATAATGCGTATCTGCGCACGTCGAAGATGAAAAAGGCGTGCTACATTGACGGCAGAATCCCTTTATGGAGTATCCACGCGTTATGATACGTTTCGCTGTGATTGGTACGAACTGGATCACTCGCCAGTTCGTCGAGGCCGCCCATGAGAGCGGTAAATACAAGTTAACCGCCGTATATTCCCGCAGCCTTGAACAGGCCCAGCACTTTGCCAATGATTTTTCTGTCGAGCATCTGTTTACGTCGCTGGAAGCGATGGCAGAAAGCGATGCCATTGACGCGGTGTATATTGCCAGCCCGAATGCCCTGCACTTTTCCCAGACACAACTTTTCCTTAGCCACAAAATTCATGTGATTTGCGAGAAGCCGCTGGCATCGAATCTGGCGGAAGTGGATGCCGCCATTGCCTGTGCGCGGGAAAATCAGGTGGTGCTGTTTGAGGCATTTAAAACCGCCAGCCTGCCGAACTTTCATCTGTTACGCCAGGCACTGCCGAAAGTCGGCAAACTGCGTAAAGTCTTTTTCAACTATTGCCAGTATTCCTCGCGGTATCAACGTTACCTGGATGGTGAGAATCCCAACACCTTTAATCCGGCATTCTCTAACGGTTCAATTATGGATATCGGCTTTTACTGCCTGGCGTCGGCGGTGGCATTATTCGGTGAACCGAAAAGCGTGCAGGCAACCGCCAGTTTGCTGGCAAGCGGTGTGGATGCCCACGGCGTGGTGGTGATGGATTACGGTGATTTCAGCGTTACGTTGCAGCACTCAAAAGTGAGCGATTCTGTCCTGGCAAGCGAGATTCAGGGCGAAGCAGGATCGCTGGTGATTGAAAAACTGTCTGAATGCCAGAAAGTTTGCTTTGTTCCGCGTGGCAGCCAGATGCAGGATCTCACCCAACCGCAGCATATTAATACCATGCTCTACGAAGCAGAGCTGTTTGCTGAACTGGTGGATGAACATCTGGTGGATCATCCAGGGCTGGCGGTCAGTCGCATCACCGCCAAACTGCTGACCGAGATCCGCCGCCAGACTGGGGTGATTTTTCCGGCAGATAGCGTAAAACTATAATTGCCAAAGTAAAGCAGTGTAAAAGGCATGTAACAGACCATTGACTGACTGAATGGTCTGTCATACTTTGTTACCTGCAAAGGGGAGTAACTTCATTGCCGGTCGATCGTCATTACGATGTGTGAAAAACCACATCCGGTCACCGGGCAACCCGAAAGGAATACGCAGACGTATTCCTTTTTTGTTGTAAGTGAGACCTTGCCGGAAGGCGAGGTCTATGCATAAAAAGCAGCGGCTGACGTCTTCCGACGTTGGCCGTTTTTTTATGTGTAAGGAACTTCTATGAATACTGTCGGCACGCCGTTGCTATGGGGCGGATTCGCTGTTGTTGTCGCCATTATGCTGGCTATCGACCTGTTGTTGCAGGGGCGTCGTGGGGCACATGGCATGACCATGAAACAGGCTGCGGCCTGGTCGCTGGTCTGGGTGACGCTGTCGTTACTGTTTAACGCCGCTTTCTGGTGGTATCTGGTGCAAACCGAAGGTCGCGCCGTTGCCGATCCACAGGCACTGGCCTTTCTCACGGGTTATCTGATTGAGAAATCGCTGGCGGTCGATAACGTCTTTGTCTGGCTGATGTTGTTCAGCTATTTCTCTGTTCCGGCGGCGTTACAACGGCGCGTGCTGGTGTATGGCGTGCTCGGGGCGATTGTTCTGCGTACCATCATGATCTTCACTGGCAGCTGGCTGATTTCGCAGTTCGACTGGATCCTGTATATCTTCGGTGCCTTCCTGCTGTTTACCGGCGTGAAGATGGCGCTGGCCCATGAAGATGAATCAGGCATTGGCGACAAGCCGCTGGTGCGCTGGCTACGCGGTCATTTGCGCATGACCGACACCATCGACAACGAGCATTTCTTTGTGCGTAAGAATGGCTTGCTGTATGCCACGCCGCTGATGCTGGTGCTGATTCTGGTGGAATTGAGCGACGTGATTTTCGCCGTGGATAGCATTCCGGCTATCTTCGCCGTGACCACTGACCCGTTCATTGTGCTGACCTCAAACCTGTTTGCGATCCTCGGCCTGCGTGCGATGTATTTCCTGCTGGCGGGCGTAGCAGAACGTTTCTCGATGCTCAAATATGGCCTGGCGGTGATTCTGGTGTTTATCGGTATCAAGATGCTGATTGTCGACTTCTACCATATTCCAATCGCCGTCTCGCTGGGCGTGGTGTTTGGCATTCTGGTGATGACGTTTATTATCAACGCCTGGGTGAATTATCGGCATGATAAGCAGCGGGGAGAATGATTCGCTGTATATTAAGCCATTACTAGAGATAACTCATTCCAGACAAAGGTGAGCTATTAATTATGTAATCGGCTTATAGCTCTTTACAAAAAGACCGCACGGGTGTTGGTGGCGTCAAAATCGCCGAAGCGTTCCCTGGAGGCCGGGGCGACGCGCATGGATGCGCGGCGAGGGCGCATCTTACAGGGACGTTCCCTTGC
>OGTL01002728.1_pt1 | contig 12763 bp, 7 predicted proteins | sample 1553601 | NCBI WGS metagenome assembly OGTL01 (sample SAMEA2580112, study PRJEB22360) | human gut metagenome | biome: human gut; feature: human-associated habitat; material: faeces | place: Denmark | collected 2008/2010 | reverse complement strand
AGCAGGGTGTGGCAGGTGTAGTTGAAGGTCTTGTTGGTGACGGTCCAGGCGGTGTCCCAATCGTAGCCGTACTCGTCCATGAGGACGCGCATGAGCTCCGGAATGCCGATGACCGGGTGGGTGTCGTTGAGCTGGAAGGTGATCTTGTCCGCGAAGGTGGTCAGATCCGGCTTGTCCTGACCCGGGTAGAAGACGCGGATGGCGTCGTGGATGGAGGCGGACACGAAGAAGTACTGCTGCTCGAGACGCAGTGCCTTGCCCTGCGGGGTGGAATCTTCCGGATACAGGATCTTGGAGATGTTCTCAGCTTCAACCTGCGGCTTGACGGCGTCAAGGTACTCGGACTTGTTGAAGGTGAGCAGGTCGAACTCGTCGTAGCTCTTGGCGGTCCACAGACGCAGGGTGTTCACACGGCCGGAGGCGTAGCCCGGAACCATGTAGTCGACCGGCACCGCACGCACGGACCAAGCCGGCTTCCATACCTTCTTGCCATCTTCCTCAACGACTTCGCCGCCGAAGGAAACCTTCTGGTCGCGGTTGTAATCGATGTGTCCCCACGGCTCTTCATTGGTCAGCCAGTAGTCCGGGGTTTCGATCTGCTTGCCGTTTTCATCGAACTTCTGCTCGAAGATGCCGTACTTGTACTGAATGCCATAACCGAATGCCGGCACGCCCAGCGAGGCGAGCGAATCGATGAAGCAGGCGGCCAGACGGCCGAGGCCGCCGTTGCCGAGGCCCGGCTCGTATTCGGCGTCGACGACGTCCTGGACCTTGAAGCCGAGGGCTTCCACGGCCTTGTCGAACTGCTCGGTCAGACCGGCGTTGAGCAGCGCGTTGCGCAGCTGCTTACCCATCAGGAATTCTGCGGACAGGTAGCCGACGGCCTTGGTGTTGCCGTTCACGGTGTCGGCCTGGGTCTTGAACCAGGAGTCGGCAAGGTGGTTGCGCACGGCCTTGGATGCGGCGACATACACGTCAGCAGGGGTAGCCTGCTCGGTGGTGACGTTCTGAGTGTATTTCAGTTGTTCACGAATCTCGTCGGCGAATTGTTCCGCCGTGACAGGAGACTTCGGTGCGGTGATTTCGGTCATTCTGACTTTCCTTCCGGGATAAGTGCCCGTGTTTATTATGCCGCGCGATAGGTATCGTCGCACAAACGTAAGCATGAACTCTCCGTAACGACGATGGCGGAGCGTTCTTGCATACGTTCTCATTTAGAGCGTAGCACATGCCCCGATATTCCGCATCACACCGTATGCCATCGTTTGCATTATGGAAGATCTTCCGGCTCCGGTGCCATGATGGGATACATGGCAGTAATTCTTGAAAAAGACCTGAAACGCGGGCATGACGCGCTGGTGCAATGGCGTGCCGCGGCCCGGGAGCTGGCGGACAACACACCACATCGTCTGACCGTCTCCCCTGTCTTGCCACGCCCGGTGTGGGCGATGGCCGTGCGCTACTCGCTGTTTCTGCTGGAGCGGCGCGCACCCGGCCCTGGCGTGGAGGTGCGTGTCGCGCCGTGGGGGGCGGTCAAAATCTTGGACGGCCCGGAATCGGACCCGCATAACCTGACCCCGCCGGACGTCATCGAGCTGGACCCGGAAGTCTGGCTGCGGCTGGCCTGCGGCATCACCACATGGGCAGAGGAAAAGGACGCCGGCCACATCAGCGCGGTCGGCGAGCGCGACGACCTGAGCGACCTGCTGCCGCTGTGAGGCGCGAAGCGTAAGTAAGCCACCAGCGGCGGCACCATCAGCCATAACCACAAATCCCCTTGTGCTCAACCAAGCACAAGGGGATTATTACGAGAAGACCGGCGTTCAGCTCTTCTTGGGCTTGAGCGCGGAAGGCATGGGCATCGGAATCGGCTTGCGCGGGGCCGGCTTCGGTGCGGCAGGCGCGGAGGCCGGGAACTCGCCGCTGGTCGCCTTTGCGGCGGCTTCGGCAGCCCACTTGGCGTACTCGTCGAGGTCATCCTCCTGCGTAGCGGGAGCTGCCTCGGCGGCACCGGAAGCGTGGTCATCAGCAGCGGAATCCACATCCTTGTCCGCATACTGGTCATCGATGTCGGCGAACGGGTCAGGAGAGCCCATTCCCGGCTCCTGCTCGCTCAGCTCTTTTGCCAGCTCATCGTAGTCGGTATCGGTGGTCAGGTACTTGAGCTTTCGGGCAATTTTCTGCTGTTTTGCTTTTTGACGTCCGCGGCCCATCTGACCCCCTGCGATTACTGTGCTGTTCGATTCATCAACAATAGAGAGTACCACTAATAGTGGCTTGTTCGTTGTCGGCTCACACTTTTACCATAAAAAGCGTTTATTTAGGGCATATTCAAAGGATTTTCGCATGACCGACGAGCAGCAACTGACAGCGGCAGGCAATGAGATGAGCGCGAGCTTCCTCGCGGCCAAAAAGCGTTCGGACGAAACGCTCGCCAAGCTGGAGGCCAAGCCGTCGTCCTTCACCATGTTGACCGGCGACCGCCCGACCGGCCGGCTGCACCTCGGCCACTACTTCGGCTCGATCCGTGAGCGTGTCGCCATGCAGGAGCGCGGCGTCAACACGAACATCATCATCGCCGACTACCAGGTGATCACCGACCGCGACACCACCGAGCACATCCAAGACAACGTGCTGAACCTGGTGCTCGACTACATGGCCGCCGGCATCGATCCGAACAAGACCATGATGTTCACCCACTCCGCCGTGCCGGCCGAGAACCAGCTACTGCTGCCGTTCCTGTCCTTGGTCACCGAGGCCGAGCTGCACCGCAACCCGACCGTGAAGTCCGAGATGGAGGCGTCCGGCCACGCGCTGACCGGTCTGCTGCTCACCTACCCGGTGCATCAGGCGTGCGACATCCTCTTCTGCAAGGCCAATGTCGTGCCGATCGGCAAGGACAACCTGCCGCACGTGGAAATCACGCGCACCATCGCCCGCCGTTTCAACGAGCGTTACGCCAAGAAGAACCCGGTGTTCCCGGAGCCGGCCGCCATTCTGTCTGAGGCACCGGAGATTCCGGGTCTCGACGGCCGCAAGATGAGCAAGTCGTACGGCAACTCCATCATGCTGGGCGCCACCGCCGAGGAAACCGCCAAGCTCATCAAGAAGAGCCCGACCGATTCCGAGCGCCGCATCACCTTCGACCCGGTTGCCCGCCCGCAGGTCTCCGCCCTGCTGACCACCGCCGGCCTGGTGACCGGCCGCGACCCGAAGGACATCGCCGAGGAGATCGGTGATTCCGGCGCCGGCGCGCTCAAGGCATACGTCATCGAATCAGTCAACGAGTTCCTGGCCCCGCACCGCGAGCGCCGCGCCGAGCTGGCCAAGGACATGGATTCCATTCGTGACATCCTGCACGACGGCAACAAGCGCGCCAACGCCATCGCCGAGGAGACCCTCGACCAGGTGCGCGAGGCCATGGGCATGAAGTACTGATTTTCCCGCCGCTCGTAGCAAGACGCCGTGTCAGCCCCAACTGGGCAACTGACACGGCGTTTTTGTATTGCGGCGTCTGCTGTGTCCTATCTTCACTTCGAGGGGCGGATTTCTTGTTTTTCCGTGCAACGCGGCTATCAAGACGGACCTCTGTTCACTTCATGCCGATGGCTTGCATCAATACGTACGCTCCCCGCACAGCAATGTCATTACGACGTGTTGCGGCATAGCGCGCATGGCTTCCGGAGTATCGGCGGCGTATGGGTCGGCGTCCAGCAACACCACATCGGCCGGGTCGCCGGATGCAAGGCGGTCACGGCCAGTGGCGGTCGAGGCTGCCAGCGAGGTATGCACATCGAGGCACTGCTCGGGCTGGAACGGCTCGCGGTCAGAGCTTTCGGTGCCGAGCACGGCGGCGGAAATGGCCAGCCACGGGTCCAGCGGGGCCACGGGCGCATCCGAGCCCATGCGCAGCGTGGTACCGGCGTCGTGGAGGGCCCTGAACGGATAAGGGATGCCGGCCGGGTTGGCCCAGAAACGGGTGATGACGTCGCGGTCATCCATGGCGTGCTGCGGCTGGATGCTGGCCGTGAGCCCCAGCTCGGCGAAACGCGGGATATCGACGGGTTTGAGCATCTGCGCATGCTCGATCGATCCATGTGCGTGCGTGGCGGCGACTGCGTTGAGCGCAATGGTGTTCGCTTCGTCGCCAATGGCGTGGCAGGCAATGTCGAAGCCATGCTCGGTGGCTAGGCGCATATAGTCTTCGATTTGCTGCGGCGTGTAGCTCAGCGTGCCATACGTCAGCGGCTCGATGCCCGAATACGGCGTGGAGCAGTAGGCGGAGCGGGTGTTGAGCGATCCGTCCGAGATGAGCTTCATGGCGCCCACATGGCCAAGCCCGGCGCTGCCCGGCAATTCCTTGCCGGTATGCCGACCCGCGTCAATGGCGGCTCGCAACCGCTCGGGGTATACACCGGCGTCCACGCGCAAACCGTTAATGCCGGCCGCGAAACGATTGATCCATGTATCGATGTTTTCGGCCATTTCATAATCGCGGATGCCCACCACGCCCTTGCTTGCGGCGTCCTGTTCGGCCTCGCGCAGCAGACGGTCAGTCTCTTCAGCAGCGCCCGGCGCCTTGTCGAAGGCGGTGTAGGCGTTGAACCATTCGAGTTCACCGACCAGACCGGATTCGTCCACATGTACGCCAAGCCTGCGGGCCGCAGCGGAATTCACCCATCCGCAGTGCATGTCCGCGCTGGAGAGGGCCACCGGCTGTTCGCCGGTCACGGCGTCAATTGCGGCCAGTGTGGGCTGCTCGTCGTCGGCCCACAGCGAGTGACGGAATCGCATGCCCACCACGAAGGCATCTGGGTCAAGCGTGTCGGCGGCGCGGCGCTCATCCAGATGACGGCGCAACATGTCCATCGCTTCGGCGGCGGAACGGGCATTGATGAGGTCCAGTCGGCCCAGCGTCTTAGCCCATTGCGTGAAGTGCGTGTGGCAGTCCCACAGGCCGGGAATAACCCACAGGCCGTCGGCGTCGATGGTGTTTTCGTCGGCGGGGGCGGCGGCCGACGTTGGGATTGAGACGCTGCCAGAAGCAATGGCATTCGTCGCGTATTCCAACGATGTCGTATGCGCCTTAGTCTGCATCGTGCTGTCCGAAGCCGAGACCGTTCCAGCAGGGCCGACAGACGCAACAACCCCATCGCGAAGCACCACATCCACGCGGTCCTGAGACCCCGGAACACCGGCATTGACAATACGCACCAAGCTACTCATACCGGCCATCATGCCACCTTTGCATGAACGCCATGGAGATTCGTCCAAGTTGAATCGCGCCGTCGACGGCGATTCCCGCTGGCTGCCTGCAAACCCCTACGTTCCATGTAATTGCGGGATGGCCTGCAACTGCGATGAACACCCATAGTTTATCCACCGACTTATCCACATTTATCCACCGAAAAATTGGGGCGGTAGACAGGGCCGGTAGCCGGACTCTACACTGCGAGGACAAAGCGAACATCACGAAGGGGTGATCATCATGGGTAGCTCAACGGCATTGACCGAGCTGACAATGCAGAAGTACCAACGAATGCAGACGTGCGCAGATGTTCAACGACGAAGCGCATGGCGCCCACCCTATGCCCTGACAACAGCGTTGGAGCTTTTGTCAATTGAAGTACCCCGCATATCAAGCAAACACAGAGGCCTTGCAACTACAACCATTGTTGCGGTTCCACACGCCAATGACAAACGGCACATTGTGGGGGTCAAAGTGGTTGTATGGCCTTTTCCACTAGACACGGTCATAATCGAGGGACAATTCACATGCACTTCACCAGCTTGCACATGGGCCATGTTCTCCACGTATCTCGAACTTGAAGAACTCATCGTTCTCGCTGATTCCATGATGCGACGAGATCGAAGGCTCTGCAGAACAACCATCGACGCCCTTTCTCTGTATCTCGATGAGGCCGAGGCCCAGGTGCGAGCCGACAAAGAGAATGGCACCAATTCGTATTTGTTCCGCGGGTATAACAAATGCCGTCGCGCCCTACTTTTGGCGCGCGCGGGCACAGATTCCTCCATGGAAACACGAACTCGTTTGGTTCTCTTGAAATACGGTCTGAATTGCCCGCAGGTGAATTATCCAATATTCGTAGGAAACAACACCAGACCCATATATCTCGATCTTGCATACCCTGAATTCAAGATATGTATCGAATACGAAGGCTCTCATCATGCCGGGCAATGGCTGAATGACGCGAGACGCCGCCAGATGATCGAAGATGCTGGCTGGAAGTACATTCAAGTCACCAAATTAGATATTGGCGACGAAGCGGGAGAAGAGGCCCTTGCCCGAAGAGTTGCCGAAAGGATACAGGAGGTTACGGGCAAAACGGTCCAGCTCACGATGCGGCAAACTACCCAGCAAATTAGCGATGTCCGAAAGCTACGCCGTATTCCACTGTACAAACGGCTGAAATTCGAGCCTCTGCTGCCAATTATTCCGACGACGCAGGAATAATAAGCCCGGTAGAGTCAGTCCGCACCGTCCGCACCGCGCTACGGTATTCAAAACCCATTTCAAGGGGCTGATTTGGCCTCCGCCGGAGGTCTACTTCCGTTTCAAGGGGCTGATCATCCGGTAGACCACGTGTATCAATGCCCTTACGTCAACGCCATTCCGCCGTTTTGGAGCCGCGTCTACTCAGGCATCAGCCCCTTGAAACGGAAGTAGATCTCTCCAGAACGTCAAATCAGCCCCTCGAAGTCCGTTTTGGCCTCAATGGTTCCTGCCGAACCACAAAAAAGCCACTCCTCTGCCATACGAGCCGACCGCACAGCAGGCACGTGTCATTTGCCGCTGCGGACCTCGGACTCCATGGCTTCCATGGGCTCGTCGACGAGCACGGTGCCGGACGGCAGGGTGCCGGGCAGCGGATCGTCCATGTAGTGGTCGAATTCGTAGAGCATGCGCTTGTTCGGCTTGGCGGTCAGCAACGAAACCACCACGATGAACAGCAGCGAAATGATGAACGCCGGCAGCAGCTCATAGATGGCGAATACGCCGCCCAAGGGCTTGACGAGGTTGTGCCAGATCAGCACGGCCGCCGTGCCGGACAGCATGCCGGCCACGGCGCCGGCCTTGTTGGCGCGACGCCAGTATAGCGAGCACAGCATCAACGGGCCGAATGAGGCACCAAGCCCGGCCCACGCGTAAGACACCACCTGGAAGATCGACGAGTTCTGGTCGTATGCCACCAGAATGCCGAACAGGAACATGACCACCAGCGTGACCCTGGCCACGATCATGACCTGCTTGTCGGTGGCCTTGCGGTGCAGCAGCCCGCGGAAGATGTTCTCGCCCATGGCCGAAGCGCCGATGATCAGATACGAGGAGCTGGAGCTCATCGAGGCCGCGAAAATGCCGGAGACCACCACGCCGCACATGAAGCTCGGCAGCAGGGTCTGCGCCAGCACGATGAAGATGGTTTCCGCATCGGTGGAGGTCAGCAGTTCGGTGGGCATCATCGCACGCCCCACCAAGCCGATGCACACTGCGCAACCCAGCGAAATCACGCACCAGGAGGTGGCGATGATTCGGGACTTGCGCACTTCTTCCACGCTGCGGATGGACAGGAAGCGCACCAGCACCTGCGGCATACCGAAGTAACCCAGGCCCCACGCCAGCATGGAGATGATGGTGATGATGCCGTAGTCGGAGGGCGCGCCGAACACGGCCTTGCCCGCCTCGACGAGCTGCTGGCCGGTGGCCGGGTCCAGCTTGGGCGCGGCCGCCTGCGTGCCGGACAGGTAGCCGGGGATGGCACGCAGGAATTCCACGGTGTTGTCGACACCGCCCGCGCTGGCCACGGTGCCGATGAACACCACCGCGAGCGCGAAGAACATGAGCATGCCTTGAATGAAGTCGGTCATCACCACGGACAAGTAGCCGCCCACCACGGTGTAGACGAACACGACCACCGCGCCGATGATCATCATGACGTGGTAGTCGAAACCGAACAACGTGGCGAACAGCTTGCCCACGGTCACGAAGCAGCTGCCCACGTACACGCTGAAGAACACCAGGATGATCACGGCCGCGATGGTGGAGACCACGCCCTTCTTGTCATGGAAACGCTTGGCGAAGAAGTCAGGAATGGTGATGGCATCGCCGGCCACTACCGAGTAGCGGCGCAGTCGCCGGGCCACAAGCTTCCAGTTGAGATAGGTGCCGAGCGCCAGGCCGATGGCGGTCCACATCGGGTCGGCCGCGCCGGTGAAGTAGGCCAGGCCCGGCAGGCCCATCAGCAGCCATCCGCTCATGTCGGAGGCTTCGGCGCTCAGGGCCGTGAGCCACGGCCCCACGCCGCGCCCGCCCGCGAAGTATTCCTTGGAGGAGGAGTTGGAGCGTTTGGAGTAGATGAATCCGATGGACAGCATGGCCGCAAAATAGATGACCATGGCCAGCAGAATCCAGAAATCGTTGGCCAACTGCGACCCCTCCCCAATCATGACGCCAAGCGGCTACCGCCATGGCAGGAACTATGTGCTGATATGCGTGCTGATATGCGATTGACGCCGGAGCGGCGTCATACAGACCGTCACAGCCGTGAATACGGCCGCAACGCACTTCGCCTGATGGTAGTGGATACAAGGGCTCAAGCACCTTCCACCGTTTCCATACTGAGACGCTGTTTTATCCGAGCTCCCCACCTGAGGGGAGCCAAGATGACGGTCAGATGTCGTAGCGCCAGGACTTGTCGGTCACCACGCGGGCCATCGCCAAACCGATCGGCAGACAGATAATCACCATGAACGCACGGAACGCCCAGTCCAGCGCATTCATGGTCTGGAAGCTGCCGAGGTACCACATGGCACGGTACATATACAGACCGGGCACCATGATCACGATCGACGGCACGGTCAGGCAGATGCGCGGGTAGCCGAGGTGCGGCGGTAGCCAGCCACGTCGCACGGATGAACGCCACGCCGATGCCAGAATGCCCGCCAGGAACGCGCCGATGAAGGTAGCCATCTCGGGTGCCACGTTGAAGTCTTGCAATTCCAAGCGCAGCGTGTCCGTGATCGCACCGATCAGGGCGGCGGTCAGGCACATGCGCTGCGGCGAATTGAACAGCACGGAGAAACCCCACACGCCGACGAACGCCGCCACGAATCGCAGCAATCCGTTGACCCACGGGTCAAGCCCCAGTGGCTCAAAGCCTTCCGGGTGCAGGTGCACCATCACGGCCACGGCCCAGCCTGCCAGCGTGGCCATCAGGATGATGCACAGCACGTACGCCACGCGCTGGATGCCCGAGGGGAAGTCGATTTTCGCCATGTCGAGTCCGCCGGTGATGAGCGGGAAACCGGGGATCACGAACAGCATGGCGCCGATGTAGGCCGTATCGTGCGAGAGCGCGACTGGGTCGAAAATGCCGATGAGTCGCAGGGTGCCGGTGCAGGCGAGCGCCGCCGCGGCCACACACACAAAGGTGACGAAGAACTGGTTCAGATGGTATGCAAACAGCCGGCGACGCATCCACTGGCCAAGGCCCGCGCCCACGAACGCACCGATCATGTCGTATGGGCCGCCGCCGAGCAGGAACACGAAGGCCGCGCAGGCTAGGGCGGAGGCCAGACCGGAGAACCACGGCTTGTACAGCGGCTTGCGGCGCTCAATCAGATCGAGTCGCTCGTGCGCCTGCCGCACGGTGATACCGCCCTTGGCCTTCTCTTCGTCGGAGCGCTCGTTGAAGTGTTCGGCGTATTCCTTGGGCACGCGATTCTTACGCTTCGTACTGCTTGCAGCAGGGCTTTCGGCGGTTGCGCCGTTCGCCGCGTTCGCCGATTCAACCGACTCATTGGAGTCACCGGTAAACACTTCGGCATCGTCGTAGGCCTTCTCTTCGGCCGCTTTGTCTTCGACCGGAGTGACTTCCGCGCTGTCCGCCAAAAGTCGGTGGGCTTCTTCATTGTCATCGTCCAAGGACTTGGCCACGGAGGTCACGAGTACCTTGGTTTTCGACGCAAGATCCAGCGCCTCGTCCACGCTGCCGTTGGCCGCCTCAGCCTCGACCTTGGCACGTTCGCGCAGGCGCTTGGCCAGATCGGCCGAATACTGCGAAGCGTCACGTTCGTCCAAATGCTTGACCACGCCATCGGACAGTTGCGAATCGACGTGATACATCGACCCCTTGCCGAGATTCACGGAGAACCAGTCGGCGAAATGTTCCAGCAGCCAGATACGTTCGGTGTTCACGCCGGTACTCGGCAAATCCACGACTTCGGTGATGCGGTTACGACCATCCGTGCAGGTGGCCTCGATATCCGTCAGGTTCACGTCGGCGCGTACGTGCACGCCCAGCGGGTAGGCGATGCGGTGCATCATTTCACGCACGCGGAAGGAGCCGGTGCCGGCTCCCAGGTCCAACATGCCGACTCGTACAATCACGCTGGCTTTGGCGGCGATACCGGCGTCCACCACCGGTTTTTCCCAATCGCGTGCAATATCTTCCATGTCCAGCGGAATGGAGTGGGTGTGGAATTTACGTACAGCCGTTGCGCCTTTCGCTTCGGGCGCACTTTTTTTCTTCTGTTCGCTCACATCCTTCATTACTACTCCCTGCCTTCCCCGCCAGCAATCGTAAGGCGCTCAAATCTTCCGCGAATCGGACAGTGTCTCATATGCTGTCCGATATTCGGTCTCTATAGGTGGACAACTTGGCGCACTATATGGACTTCGTAACGTAAAAAGCGATTTCGCGGGGATACACTATTGCCCACACAACAACCACGTTGAATATGGGCTGTGGGCTCGCAACGACTGGTCTCAACAACTGCGGAGGAGCCGCAGACGACCAGTAGACCGAGCAACCTGTTATTCGGCAAAGGAGGTTATATGGCAACACCTGAAGAACAGATCACTCCCGCTGACGCCGCCATCGTCACTACCGGGACCGGCCGAAAGGGCCCGGAGGAGCATGATCTTCCCGAAAGCCTGAAGTACGACATGGATCTGTGTCTTGAGATCCTGCGTAACGTACTGGGCGAATACAACCCCGAACTGCTGTCTACGTTCGACACCGTGCGTCATTACGCGGTGGAGGCCAGCGCCGAGCATTTCGCCGAGCTGAAGGATCCGAACCCCGACCAGGATGGCCTGAAGGAGGCCGTGAACGTCATCGACAACATGACGTTGCACGACGCCCAGCTGCTGGCCCGCGCGTTCGCCACGTATTTCCATCTGGCAAACCTGTCCGAGGAGAACTACCGCGTTTCCGTGCTCCACGAGCGCGAGAACAACGTGCCCGTTGACCAGGCGGTCGACCCGATCAACGAGCTCACCGTCGCTTACCACCAGCTCATCAATGAGACTGGCCCGGCCAAGGCCAAGGAACTGCTCAACCAGCTCGAATTCCACCCCGTCTTCACGGCGCACCCCACTGAGGCCCGTCGTAAGGCCGTGGAAGGCAAGATTCGCCGCGTTTCCGAATTGCTTGAGGAGTACAAGCGCCTCGGCGGCTCGGATAAGAAGGAATGCCTGCGCCGTCTCTACAACGAGATCGACGCCCTGTTCCGCACCTCTCCGATCGCGCTGAAGAAGCCGACCCCGGTTGAGGAAGCGGACACGATTCTCGACATCTTCGACAACACGCTGTTCAACACCATCCCCAAGGTCTACCGTCGCTTCGACGACTGGGTCCTGGGCGATAAGGCCGGTCTCGTCGAGCCCGCTTGCCCCGCGTTCTTCCACCCGGGCAGCTGGATCGGCTCCGACCGCGACGGTAACCCGAACGTCACCGCCAAGGTGAGCCGCGCCGTGGCCCGCAAGTTCTCCGATCACGTGATCGCCGCCCTTGAGGAAGCCACCCGCACCGTGGGCCGCAACCTCACGATGGAAGCCGAGACCACGCCGCCGAGCGCCGAGCTCAAGAGCCTCTGGAGCCACCAGAAGGAAATGAGCGAGCGCCTGACCGACAAGGCCGCCCTGATCTCCACCAAGGAGATGCACCGCGCGGTCATGCTGGTGATGGCCGATCGTCTGCACTACACCATCGAGCGCGACGCCGACCTCATGTACCACTCCTGCGACGACTTCCTCGCCGACCTCAAGGTGGTCCAGCGTTCGCTGGCCGCCGCCGGTGCCAAGCGTTCCGCTTACGGCCCGCTGCAGGATCTGATCTGGCAGACCGAGACCTTCGGCTTCCACATGGTGGAGATGGAGTTCCGTCAGCACTCCGTGGTGCACGCCCGCGCCCTTGCGGATATCCGCGAGCACGGCCTGCACGGCGAGCGCGGCGAACTGCAGCCGATGACGCACGAGGTGCTCGACACCTTCCGCGCCCTCGGTGCCATCCAGAAGCGCAACGGCCTCAAGGCCGCCCGCCGCTACATCATCTCCTTCACCAAGAGCGCCCAGAACATCAAGGATGTCTACGAGCTCAACCGCTTGGCCTTCTCCCACCCGGAGGACGTGCCCACCATCGACGTGATTCCGCTGTTCGAGCAGCTTGAGGATCTGCAGAACTCGGTGGACGTGCTCGAGGAAATGATCAAGATCCCCGAGGTTCAGGCTCGTCTGAAGGCCACCGGCAACAAGCTCGAGGTCATGCTCGGCTACTCCGACTCCTCGAAGGACGCTGGCCCGACCTCCGCAACCCTGGCCCTGCATTCCGCACAGGAACGCATCGCCAAGTGGGCGGAATCGCATGACATCGATCTGACCCTGTTCCATGGCCGCGGCGGTGCCGTCGGTCGTGGCGGCGGCCCCCCCCCACCTCGATACCTGCCTCTGCCACGTTCTTCT
>OGTL01002716.1_pt1 | contig 12800 bp, 9 predicted proteins | sample 1553601 | NCBI WGS metagenome assembly OGTL01 (sample SAMEA2580112, study PRJEB22360) | human gut metagenome | biome: human gut; feature: human-associated habitat; material: faeces | place: Denmark | collected 2008/2010 | reverse complement strand
CACAAATCCGACCCCTGCATCCAAACCGACACAGGCCAGAAACAAAGAGATACCGATTTCGCGCAACATCAGGTTGGCACTCATCGTCGTATAAGTAACCAATTTATAATGGGGTCCGAACTTACTGATCAAAATAGCGATAATCAAAGGTCCTCCTGCCAATCCCAATTTCACCGGTTGCGGAATTCCCGGAAAAGTAAAAGGTATACTCCCTAACAAAATACCCAAAGCGATCCCCAGAAAAATAGGTACCAGATTGGGTTCCCGCAACCTCCGGAGTGAATTACCCAATATTTTCTCTACACTTTTCACACTATCTTCCGTTCCGACAACCGTAACCCGGTCACCGATCTGCAATTCCAACCCCGGACTAGCCACCAAATCCACTCCGGCCCGGTTTACCCGGGTGATATTGACACCGAATCCTCCGCGTAAATGAAGTTGAGCCAGCATTTTTCCATTGATTTCCGAACGGGTAATCATGATACGTTTCGAAACCAATTTGGAATCCAGCTTCTCCCACTCAGAACGATGCATCTCTATTTTTTCACCGATAAAAGCGATTATCGCATCCATATCTTGCTTGGCAGCAATGATAAATAATTTATCTCCGGCCTGTAGATGTGTGCGTGAATAAGCGATCTCCAAATCATTGTTCTCGTGCAACACCCTGGAAATCACAAATTTCTTATCGATCAACGTAGCGACGGCCTCCACTTCTTTACCGAACAGAGCCGGATTTTTCACCCGGACGGAAACATGGGTCGCCCGTGCTTCCTTTTCTTCCAGCTGACTTTGGGCAGATTCAGTCTCTTTATCGAAAGAAATCCGGAAAATATAACGAATCAGGATGAGTGCTGCGATAATCCCCACCACACCCAAAGGATAAGCCACTGCATAGCCCATAGCGATTTCGGTACCTTCCTTACCGGTCATATCGAAATAAGCCTGTTGCGCAGCCCCCAGGCCCGGCGTATTCGTCACCGCCCCGGAGAGAATACCCACCATCGTAGTGACGGGCAAACCGGTAACGACATATAAAACACAGGTAATTGCAACACCCAATACAATCACCAATACCGCTAGTAAATTCAGGGTAAGCCCGCCTTTTTTAAAAGAAGCGAAGAAACCGGGTCCTACCTGTAAACCAACTGAATAAACAAACAAAATCAGTCCGAATTCTTTCAGGAAGTGCAAAGCATGCGCATCCATCCGCATTCCCCAATGGCTGAAAATAATACCGACGAACAGAATCCAGGTAATTCCTAAAGAAACACCTGCTATTTTTACTTTTCCCAGATATATCCCGATAAAGATAACGATAGCTACCAATAAAATCGAATGCCCGATTCCCGATCCGAAAAATAAAGTATGTATCCACTCCATATACAAATCATCTTAAATTTCTAAGAGCCTACAAAAATAGAAAATAATCTGCAAAATTTCTTCTTTGCAACTAAACACATCTTTTTTCGTTTAATATTTTGCAATCGACAATGCTTAAAGTAATCGGTATGACAAATGACTTATTATACTTGCTTTTACGGGCTTCCATCAATGCCTCGCTCAGTGACCGGGATGCTTTTATCGAAAAGGTATCCAAAATTATCGAACAACAGACTCATAAAGATCCGGAAGCAGCCCGTCGGCTCAGTGATCATATAGCAGGAGCTATGGAAGGGCTGAACAGCACTTTATTATTGCGTCAGTTATTCACTCCCCGCCGGGATAAAAAGCTTACTCAAACCCTCGATCAACTCACAACAGCTGTAGAAAAGCTGAATGCTTTACTGGAAGATTCTTCGTTTCCTCCCCAACCTTCTAAACCCGAAGAGCAATGAGAATTACAGATGTATACGTAGGGTATCTGAAGATCACCAGAATCATTCAAATCGGTAGTATTCTGGTCAAACACGGTTTTAAGGAAATGATTTCCCATACTTTTCTGGGGCGTCGTATCCGAAAGCGCCGTATCCGCCAACATAAACCAGTATATACCACCCAGGAACGGCTGCGGCTGACCATAGAGGATCTGGGACCAACTTATATCAAATTCGGTCAGATCCTGGCCGACCGGCCGGATATACTCTCCGAACGGTTCAGAAAAGAATTGAAGAAATTACAGACCAATGCCCTCCCTTTCGACGACCATCTGGCGATCCGCCTGATTGAAGATGAATTAGGGGCCGAAATCAAGGATGTTTTTTCAGAATTCAATCCACATTGTATCGCTTCGGCTTCTATCGGCCAGGTGTACACCGGACGTCTGAAAAACGGGAAAGACGTCGTGATCAAAATCCGACGCCCGAATATCGACCAGAAAATCAAACTAGACTTATACCTCATGCGCTATCTGGCCAAGAAATTAGCCCTGGAATACCCCGAAATGGCTGCCATCAATATCGTAGGAGTCGTCGACGAGTTCGGCGAAAGCATATTCAAGGAATTGAATTATTATAACGAAGCCACGAACATCCTGCGTTTCCGGGATATATTCAAAGACAATCCCCGGATCTACATTCCCCATGTCGACATGAAACATACGACCCACCGGATGCTCATTATGGAACGGATCTTCGGTATGTCGCCGGACGATCCGCTTCAGCTGAAGGCTGCCGGACTCGATCCGGTACAAATAGCCCTCAACGGAGCGGAAGCCTTGCTGATCATGGTCTTCAAGGAAGGTTTTTTCCATGCCGACCCTCATGCGGGTAATTTATTCATCCTGCCGGGCAATCGGGTTGCCTTTATCGACTTCGGGATGGTCGGAGCTCTCCGTCCCCGGGAAATGGATTTTCTGGCCAACCTTTCCATCGGTTTCGCCCGCCGGGATCCTATCGGCCTGGCCGACTCCATGATCCGGCTTTGTGATCAACGTTTTTTCGACCAACGGGACGATTTGATTTTCAGCCTGCAACAAATGATTAAACGCTTCTCCCAACTCCCGATCGAGAAATTCAATTACGCCAAGATGATCCAGGATTGTATCGACCTGATCACCAAATACGGACTTTGTCTGCCTACCGGTATTTTTATGCTGGCCAAAGCGTTGGCCACAATCCAGAAAGTGGCCGAACGTCTGGACCCGGACATCCCCTTTGCCAAGCTCATCATCCCTTACGCCAAAGAGGTTGTCATGACTCAATTTTCTCCGCGAAAGATGGCCGCCTCGCTTTTCCAAACCTTAAAAGGATATGCCACCCTCCTGCAAACCGCTCCGGGAGATATCAGCGAGATATTATACAAACTCAAACAAGGCGAAATCAAACACGAGTTACAAATCACGGATGTTCCTGAATTCCGGAAAATGCTCCGGAACGGAGCCTCACGGCTCGCTTATGCGATACTTCTGGTCGGCCTGTTTATCGGAGCGATCGGAATACTCGATAAACGCCCCGACCTGAAATACGGCCATTTTCTACTCTTTGTATCCTCTTTTTTAATTTTCATCGTTATGCTAAAATGGATACTCCGGAAAAAAAGGGATTAGAAGGGAAAGATTGGAGATTAGGGATTAATTTCATTATCTTTGAATCGTTTTATCTTTAATTCTAATTTTTATCATGATTCGAGGTTTTGGAAGCGATAATTTTTCAGGCGTATTACCGGAAGTATTCAAAGCACTGGAAGAGGCAGCCTATGGGCATCAGCATTCTTATGGAGAAGATGTTTATTCTGAAAAAGCCATACAGGATTTCAAAAATGTTTTTGGAGAAAATATCCGTGTATTTTTCGTCTATAACGGTACAGGGGCAAACATACTCAGCCTATCTGCCTTCACCCATTCCTATAACGCCGTTATATGTGCCGAAACCGCCCATATCAATGTGGACGAATGCGGAGCGATCGAGAAACAATCGGGCTGTAAACTACTGACCGTCCCAACTTTCGACGGGAAACTGACAACCGGTCTTATCCAAAACCACATGCACGGTTTCGGAGAACAACATCACTCACAACCTAAAATGATTTCCCTGACTCAATGTACCGAATTAGGGACGGTTTATACTCCTGCCGAATTAAAAGAAATTTGCGATTATGCCCATGCCCATCGGATGTATGTACACATGGACGGAGCACGTCTTTCGAATGCCGTCGCCTATCTGGGATGTGATCCCCGCGACATCACCTCCCGGGTCGGTATCGATGTATTGAGTTTCGGAGGTACTAAAAACGGGATGATGTTTGGAGAAGCTGTCGTCTTTTTCAACCCGGAAGTCGCCAAAGAGGTACAATATATCCGTAAGCAACTGATGCAACTTCACTCGAAGACCCGTTTCATCGCCGCCCAATTTTCGGCAGTCCTGAAACACAACCTTTGGCTAAAGACCGCCGGACATGCCAACCGGATGGCCCGGATTTTAGCCAACGAAGCGGCTAAAATCCCGGGAATCCGCATCACTCAAGAGGTGCAAGGCAATGAAGTATTCGCTATCATCCCCCGCGATAAAATAACCAAATTACAGTCGGAATGCTTCTTTTACATTTGGGATGAAAATGCCTCGGAAGTACGTTGGGTCTGCTCCTTCGACACGACAGAAAGTGATATTATCGAATTCGTCAATTTACTCAGAGCAGAAATCTGTTGAAAGGATGCCACATCAATTGATTCAAACAGAAGACGGTAGTATAACCTTATATGTTCCTGAACTGAATGAACATTATCATTCGGTACACGGAGCGATTCAGGAATCTATTCATATTTTTATCCGGGCCGGACTGGATTTTTATCTGACCTCCCCGGAACATCGGCCGCCCACCGAAGTCCCGTTGTCTATTCTGGAAGCCGGTTTCGGAACCGGGCTGAATGCTTATTTAAGCTTATTGCGGAGCGAAGAACTCCAGCTCCCGCTCGATTATCACAGTGTGGAAAAATATCCGTTACCGCCCGAAGAAATAAATCGTCTTCATTATCCGGATCAACTTCCCGCTGCCGATCCCGGATCATTCGCCATGTTGCACGACGCCCCCTGGGATTGCGGAGAGCAGATTACCCCTTTATTTCATTTACACAAATACCGGGCAGATTTCCGGTCTATACAATTTCAGGCCCGATTCGATATCGTCTATTTCGATGCCTTCAACCCGGAAGTGCAACCCCATCTCTGGACTCCGGAAGTATTCAGCCGGTTCGCCCAAGCATTGAAACCGGGAGGAATCCTGGTGACTTATTGTGTCAAGGGGATAGTCAAGCAAGCCTTACGCGAAGTCGGTTTCACCTTAAAACGCCTGCCCGGACCTCCCGGAAAAAGAGAAATGCTCAGAGCCACCAAACCCGACCGAATATGACATCACTAGAAATAAAACAACTACTCGATGAAAAATATCAGGAATATTGCCATTCCGATTTTTTTATCCATACCGATCCCATTCAAATTCCTAAATTATTCGAAGAGAAAGAAGACATCGAAATAGCCGGTTTTCTGGCAGCCTCCCTGGCTTGGGGGCAACGTCCGACCATCATAAAAAAGTGTAAGGAACTCATGCAGCTCCTGGATTATGCTCCTTATGACTTCGTCCTGCATGCCCGGGAAAGCGATTTCGCCCGTTTCGAACATTTCAAACACCGCACTTTCAACGGTTATGACTGTAGTTATTTTTTACGTTCCTTAGCCCATATCTACCGCCATGAAGGAGGGTTGGAAAATGTCTTCACCACCGCCTGGCAAATACACGGGGATATGTTCGAGGTATTACGCCATTGGTATCGGATTTTCACTACCCTTCCGGCCGAGCCCCGGGTACTCCGCCACATCGCGTGTGTAGACAAAGGCTCAGCCGCCAAAAGAGTGAATATGTTTATTCGCTGGATGGTGAGACACGACCACAGCGGTATCGATTTCGGACTATGGAAAGGTATCCCGGCCTCCGCCCTATTGATCCCTTTAGATCTGCATACGGGCCATGTAAGCCGCGAACTCGGTCTGCTTACCCGTAAACAAAACGATGCCAAAGCTGTCGAAGAGCTTACCCGGCGTCTTCGTGAATTCGATCCGGTCGATCCGATCCGGTATGATTTCGCTCTTTTCGGCTTGGGGGCTTTCAAATAAGCAGGAATAATTAATCGTTAAAGTTCGTAAAGTCCTGAACCCTGCGGGCACTTTCATTAACGTAACTTCCGGTGCCGGCCGGCCGCCCCAGTGCCGTACAAAAATGCGCTCGCAGGAGATCCATCGACTTTATGAACCTCATGAACTTTATAAACTCCTATAATTCAACTTTTTTTGAAGAAACAATATAGAAATGAAGAGTCAACTTTGATTCTCCCGTACTCTTTTCTCCAAATTCAAGGTTCCCTTCAGAGCACTTCCAATAATTCTTCATCTGTCAAAGGGATGGAAGTAGCTGCTGTTATGACAGAATCGGCAAGGCGTTGTTTACGTTCCTGGATAGCCAGAATTTTTTCCTCGAGTGTTCCGGCAGTAATAAAACGATAGACGAATACCGCCCGTTTTTGCCCGATCCGGTGAGCCCGGCTAACGGCTTGATTTTCAGCAGCGACATTCCACCAAGGATCGAGAATAAATACATAATCGGCCTCGGTGAGATTCAAGCCTACTCCACCGGCTTTCAAAGAAATCAGGAAGATCCGGCATTCCGGGTCGGCCTGAAAATGCCGGATAGTCTGTTCCCGGTCGGCAGTCAAGCCTGTCAGCATCGCATATTTCCATCCCCGGACCATTGTTTCTTCAGCTACCATTTTAAGATATTTTACAAAAGAAGAAAAAACCAACACCTTGTGTCCGGAAGCAATCACTTCTCCCAACATACGGAATACCTCACTAAACTTTCCGGAATTTCCTTCATACCCAGTTTCGACCAAACGGGGGTGATTGGCGATCTGACGTAATCGGATCAGAGCTTTTAAAACCATAAAATCACTTCGTAATTCCCCTTGATTCTCTCTCTCACTCAAGATATAATTTCTCACCCGGGACTGTTCCTCTTCATATACCTTCCGCTGTTCCTCTTCGGGTTCACAAACGACCAACTCGGCTGTGAGATCCGGCAAATCGGCCAACACTTCTTCTTTGGTACGGCGTAAAATATACGGAGCGATCAGTTTACGCAAAGCTTCGCTCATCCGCCCTTCTACATCGGCCAATATAGGACGGATAAAATGATCGCGGAAAAAACGCTGTGATCCGAGTAATCCCCGGTTCACCCAATTCATCACAGCCCACAAATCGGTCAGTGAATTTTCTATCGGTGTACCCGACAAAGCCCAAAAACACCTTCCCTGAATACGCATCATAGCCTGATGGAGCTGAGACCCCGGATTCTTTAACATTTGTGCTTCGTCGGCAACGACGATACCGAAAGTCAGGCGGGACAAAATATCGATATCGTTCCGCAAAGTATGATAAGTGATCAATACGACATCCGAACGTTGCAGGTATGAACGCAAATCGATACGGTTAGTTCCGGCATAGATAGTCACAGTCAGCTGAGGAGCGAATTTCCGAAGTTCATTCCGCCAATTATGGATCAAAGAAGCCGGTACAACCACCAGACAGGTATGGTATACCAATGAACGATCTCCCTCATCCGGCCTGCTTACCTCTTCCGGGGCATCGAACAAACTCAGTTGTTTTCCGCTGTCAGGCCATCGGTTTACAACAGGCTTTTTTACTCCTTCCTGCCTGTATTTCAAGATCAGGGCAATGGCCTGAAGTGTTTTTCCCAATCCCATATCGTCGGCCAGACAACCTCCCAAGCCACATCGGTACAAACGGTACATCCATTCATAACCGAAACGCTGGTACGGACGTAAAGTCACCTGAAAATCAAAGGGCAGAGTCACCTCTTCCTGCAAATTCTCCGGCAATGAAAAATGACAGGTCGTCTCCGCCCAGTTTTTTAATAAAACATACTGGCTGCGGTGAAAAAATAAGGAAGTCCCCTTTCCTTGGGCAAATAAAAGCAACTCGGTATAGGTAGCGAACCATTCTTCAGGAATCAGGAATAAGGTGCCGTCATCGAGTAAAAACTCACGTTTACCCGTCAGAATATGGTCCCGGAAACGAAGCAAAGGAATCCGGCGCCCATCAGCCAGAATAACTTCTGCTTTCAATTCGAACCAATCCATCGTTTCCGATACCGAACTATCGATCTGCCAGGCTCCGATATAATAGGCCCGGCGCAATGTTTTCTGAGTGAAGCCGATCCCCATCGCTTTCAACTCATCCCCATGTGTCTGTACCCAGGTCACGGTCTTCTGCCAGGCATCGGCAATAACCTCCCCGCTCACTTTGTCCCGATCTTCGGTTTCTTTTTCAGTCTTCCAGGTCATCACAGTAACTTCCGGCAAATGGAAATACCCTTCCGTATCGTTCCTGATCCCCAAAGCAACCAATTGCCGGGCTTGCAGCTGTTCCCATTCCGGATCCCGGCTGACCTTATAGAAAGCATAGCGGTCCCCTTCCGTATATAATTCCACCAAAGCTTTCCGGGACGACCAGCCGGGAATATATTGATTACCGTATTTATATTCCATCACCAGGACCGGCATGCCGAGTATATCGCGTTCAAGTGACAGGAAGGCCTGTTTTTCCACTTCCCGGACGATCACGTCGAAACCTTGTACCTCGATCTCTTCATGCCGTACATTTTTCAGTATAAAACGCCGGAAATAGATGCCTTCGTTTGCCTTGGGGATCATAATCTCCCTTTTCTGCAAAAAAGGTTGCAAACGCTGCCCGTCGAAATCTTCCGGGAAACGGAATAGCTGCCTGAAACCACCCGGCAAGGCCGCCGGGTCAGCACCTTCAACGCGTAATCACTGGGATAAAAGGTCTTTTCTCCATCTGTCAAACGCAAAATATAACGGGTAAACTCCCCTGTCCTTTCGAATTTCAACAATGCCCGCAAAGGAACGGATTTAAGCATCAGGCGCTGATTCTTATAAAAATTATCTAAACGACTGGTTTTCAAAAACAAAGGACAACCCGCTTCGGTCAGTTCATCCAGTACCTGTGCGACATACTTATCGATATAAGGCCGGATATCTTCACGGATATACGCTTCCTCCACTTTTTGCAGAAACATACGTTCATCCTTAAATTTTTTCCGGCCAAACTGTTTGAAAAGCATAGGGGTATCGTACTTACGGATCGTTTCCGTAATCTTTCTGACTACAGGCCATACTTCCAGGTCTTCATCCCCGATATACCGACCTATACTTTGAAAAAAATCACCGGCATCTATTGCCCGGTTGGCATACACCATCCAGCAATCCCAACGCTTCTCATATGATAAGATAAAAATAATCCGCTCCATCGCTTAAAAAAGAGAGCGCAAAGATACAAAATTATGTGCCAAACCATACTCCCGTCAACCGCCGAATTCTTCCGACCGCATCACCACCGCTTCGTATGGCCGTAAAGACAATACCTTATCTAACTGAGGCGAATCACCATAGTTGCACATCAAAATTTCCGCTCCCTGCATATCGATTCCCGGATAAGCCTCAGCCTGTTTGGAAGAGAAATTCAGTACAACAAGATAGTGATATTTTTCTCCTTTACGGAGATAAGTATAGGTCCGGGGATTTTCTGCATCCAACAAGGTATAGCCGGCATAAACAAGATCCGGAGAATTTTTCCGTAAAGCGATCAATTGCCGGAAATAGTTCAATACCGACCAGGGATCTTTTTCCTCGGCCGCTACATTGATTTTCCGATAGTCGGGGTTCACTCCGATCCAGGGCATTCCGGTTGTAAACCCGGCTTGTCCCGAGTTATCCCATTGAAAGGGTGTCCGCGCATTATCCCGGGAAGTCTGTTGCTGCATCTGAAGAAACCATTGCGTATCTCCTTTGCGTTTTTCTATCTGTTTATATTGGTTCAAAGTCGCAATATCCCGATAATCCCCGATCCGGTCGAACTTCGGATTACACATCCCGATTTCATCACCTGCCAACCAATAAGGAGTGCCCCGCATCGTCAGTAAAAAAGTCGCCAGCATCTTAGCGGCATATACTCTGAATTGCGGGCGGTCATCTCCAAAACGACTCAACATCCGGGGCTGATCGTGATTTCCCAGATAAATGGCAGGCCATCCCTTCCCGACCGCTTTATCCCAACCGGAGAACATTTTTTTCAAAGCGATCAGGCTATAGCCGATACCTGAATCGGGACAATCGGCCGTTGTATAATTCCGGACTTCCGAAGGGCCGAATCCATATAACATATCCAATTCCTGCCGCTCGGGCCCGACAAATTTTTCCACTTCTTTATAAGTAACGGCCGAACCTTCTCCAACGGTCATTATATCGTATTTACTCAATACTTCGCGGTTCATTTCGTGCAAATATTCGTGCAAATGAGGTCCATGTGCATAAGAAGAAAACAAATCCGGATACTTCTTCCGGTCGATAGGCGGGAAAGCCGGGTCTTTAGCGATCAAAGGAATAGAATCCATCCGAAAACCATCGATTCCTTTATCGAACCAAAAACGCATCATATCATACACCGCTTCTCTCACCTCCCGGTTTTCCCAATTGAGATCGGGCTGTTTCCGCGAAAAATAGTGTAAATACCAGGCCCGGGTATGAAGGTCGTAAGTCCAGGCCGACTCCTCGAAATAACTCGGACGCAAGGGAGGAGTTTCCTGTTCCACCGGCCACCAGTGATAATAGGTATAATACGGATTCTTCCGCGACTTGCGGGCTTCCTGAAACCAGGGATGCTCGTCACTGGTATGATTTACGACCAAATCCAGTATCAGTTTTAAATTCCGGGCATGCACTTCCCGAAGTAACAAATCGAAATCTTCCATCGTTCCGAACTCTTTCATAATAGCCCGGTAATCACTGATATCGTATCCATTATCATCATTAGGCGAAGCATAAATCGGATTCAGCCAAATCACATCGACTCCCAGGCTTTTGATGTAATCCAAACAGGAAATGATTCCGCATAAATCTCCGATTCCATCACCATTACTGTCTTTAAAACTACGGGGATATATCTGATAAACCACCGCTTCTTTCCACCAAATTCTGTTATTCTGTTCCATATCTGTTTCGGTTAAAACGAACGGGTTAAATTAATTTATAAAGTTATATACCCTACGAACACTTTTTTACGGCCACAGAGTGGCCGATCACGGAGTCCGTATGAAACTGTCCGAATGACACGCCGTTCGATACTCTTTTAACGTCAGAAAAGATCAGAAGTTTCTAAATAATCTTATCATAAGAACTTTATGGCATAAAATTTCGTTTTAAACAGGAAACCAATACAAAAAAATATGGAAAACGGAGTCATGATGCAATATTTCGAGTGGAATATGCCCAACGATGGGGATTTGTGGAATCAGTTGAAACGGGATGCCTCTCATTTACATGCGATCGGAATTACGGCTGTCTGGATTCCCCCAGCCTACAAAGCCCTGAAACAAGACGATGAAGGATATGGTACTTATGATCTTTATGATCTGGGAGAATTCGATCAAAAAGAAACCATCCGGACAAAATACGGTACCAAACAGCAACTACAGGAAATGATCGACGAGCTGCACAAAAATCAGGTCGGTGTCTATCTGGATGCCGTGATGAACCACAAAGCCGGAGCGGACTATACCGAAAAATTCATGGCCCGGGAAGTAAACCCCGACCAAAGAACAGAACAACTCGGTGAGCCCTATGAAATCGAAGGATGGACCGGTTTCAATTTTCCGGGCCGGGGAAATAAATACTCGGATTTCAAATGGCACTGGTATCATTTTTCAGGCATCGACTGCGACGTAGTTACCGGTAAAAAAGGAATTTTTCAGATTGTCGGTGAAGGAAAAACCTGGAGTGAGGGGGTAGACGACGAAAACGGCAACTACGATTTCCTGATGTTTGCCGATATCGACTTCGATCACCCGGAAGTAGTGGAAGAAATGAAGAAATGGGGAATCTGGGTCAGCCAGGAATTACACCTCGACGGGATGCGTCTCGATGCCATCAAACACATCAACGATCAATTTATCGCACATTTCCTCGAAGCCGTCAGAGCTAAACAAGGACAACAATTTTATGCCGTAGGGGAATATTGGAAAAACGATAAAGACTCGTTGGACAAATACCTTTCCGAGGTTAAATATAAGATAGACCTATTCGATGTCCCTTTACATTATCATTTTTTCCAGGCTTCACAAAAAGGCAGGGACTACGATTTACAAGAACTTTTCAACGACACCCTGGTCAACGCCCATCCCGACTTAGCGGTCACTTTTGTAGACAATCACGATTCCCAGAAAAACAGTTCCCTGGAATCTCAAGTCAAAGACTGGTTCAAACCTCTGGCCTATGGCTTGATCTTATTGAGAAAAGACGGGTATCCCTGTATTTTCTACGGCGATTATTATAGCATTAAAAGAAAGCAATCTCCTCACCGTCCGATCCTGGATATTTTATTGGACGCCCGTAAAAAATATGCCCACGGCGAACAGCTAGACTATTTCGATCACCCCAATACAATCGGCTTCACCCGTAAAGGGGATGAAGCCCATCCGCATTCCGGCCTGGCCCTTCTGATCTCGAACGGTGAAGACGGAGATAAAATTATGCAGGTAGGCACAGGAGAAATATGGCACGAAATTACCGGTAACCGCCAGGAAGAAGTAACCATAGATGAAGAGGGAAACGGTAAGTTTACAGTATCCGGTAGTAAACTGGCTGTTTGGGTCGTAAAGATCTGATCCGACAGGATAGGCCGGCAATCTCTTTCCTCCGGTATGAGTACAAGACAAACTGTCTGTAAACGATAGCATGCCTTGTACTCTTTTCTCTAATCATCCCCCTTCCGCCC
>OGTL01002715.1_pt1 | contig 12805 bp, 14 predicted proteins | sample 1553601 | NCBI WGS metagenome assembly OGTL01 (sample SAMEA2580112, study PRJEB22360) | human gut metagenome | biome: human gut; feature: human-associated habitat; material: faeces | place: Denmark | collected 2008/2010 | reverse complement strand
CTGCATCGTTCAACGGCCAGAAACAGTACCTGCCCTGCAACGCCCTCTCGATTTCTTCATCCGTTGGCTTATAGAGTCAAAGTTTTTCTTTGAGGAAATCGGCAGAGCGCTGCGATGACTGAGAGGGTCGAGTATACAAAAAGGACTGCTATACTGGGCAAAACCCATGTAGAGCAGTCCTTTTTTGCACAAAAGAGAGCTGACGGAACTCTTTGCAGCGCACGATACCCCGACCTGCCTACGCCATTCCCATACAGCAAGCAGAGCCGGAATTGCGACGCATCGAGTAACTTTATCGACTGCAACCCCCAAAAGGCCCGCCGCAGAAAGTTCCGTCAGCAGAGGTCTGCGCATCTATGCGCAACCCAAAAAGCAAAGGTAGACAGCCCGCTTACACGCACCGCAGGCCGTTTTCCATCCAGCAACAAAGCTCTTAAAAAGAAGGGTGTTACCCTCCCACCGCAACGTGACCATGTCCGCACGGAAGGCTTCCTTTACTGGCTTTAGTATAGCAGAGTTACGCTTGTGTTGCACAAAAACTGTCATATTCTGACGGTGCAGATGTCATGAATTGTCGGTGGGCACCGCACAGGTAAAGCGGAACCAATTGTCCCGGCAGCTCAGGGTATACTCCGCACCATGGCGCAGCAGAACGTCCCGCACGTTGGAAAGCCCCATGCCGTGGCCGGGCTCCTTGCGGGTGGTGCGGGGCAGCTGCCCATCCGGCGGCAGCTCCACATCCCGTTGCACCCGATTGCGCACCGAGAGAAGGTATTCCTCCCCCGTTTTGCGCACCCGTACATAGACCTCCGGTGGGTACGCCTGCGCTGCGGCACAGATGGCGTTATCCAGCAGATTTGCCAGCACGGTGACCATATCCACCCCGCTTAAGGGAAAATTCCGCAAATCACAAAGGTCAAAATACACGCTTACGCCCTGCCGGGCGGCTTCCTCGTATTTGCGGGTCAGGATGGAATCCAGCAGCGGGTTGTGGGTATCCATAATGGTGGTGCTGGCCAGCCTTATCTACACCGGCAATATAGTTCTGTGCACCAGCCACATCTCCCTGTTCCAGCAAGGCACGCAGCGCACTGATGTGGTTGGTGAACTCATGGGTCAGACGGCGCTGGGCGGTGTAGGAATCCAGCAGAGCCGAGGCCCGCTGCTGCTCCAGCTCGGCCTGAAAATGCAGGCTGCGCCGCTGCATGACCTGATCATTGAACATCGCCACGATACACAGATGCACCATGACAGCCACCGTAAGCCCCACTGTCATCCCCATTGTGGCCATGGTGGCCCTTTTGTTGTTATCTGTGAGCATGAGCAGGATGTTCAGCACCACGACCACACCCGGAAAAAAGCTCATGGTCAGCGCCTGCAAGGGCTCCAGCGCATTGCGCCTGCGCCACTTGCCTACCAAAAAGGCCACAGCTGCGCCCACCACCATATTTGCCACCGCTATGATGATTAGACAGTCTGCGCGTTGGATGACCTGCTGCAGTTCACACTTCAGGATCCACGATATGACATACCGCATACTGTTTTCAACCAACAGGCACATGGTACCGTTGATCAGGCAGGCAGTAAACTTCTGACCCGGTGTGCCGCCAAATAGCATGACGGTGATGAACAGAAAAAGAAGTGTGAGAGCCACTGCCATCGGCGTAAAAAAGCCATAGTTGTGCACGACCGAAAGGGTCATCGTAAGCATGGTTATAACACCGGACCACACCAGAGGGTGCTTTACCTTGCCCTTGCCAAGGTAAGCATATTCCACCATGATAAAGCCGAGCCATTGGGTCAGGCAGACCCAGTGGCCGTACATATACCAGCGCCAGAATTCTTCATTCATCGCCGAACTGCCCCTTCCATTCCAGCCATGCGCTGCGAATAGCCGGAAAATCCTGTCGGCTTGCGTTCAGTTCTACCCCGCTGCGCAGTTCTACCTTATAGTTGCGGATGGAACGCACATATTGCAGATTGACCACATCGCTGCGCCCTACCTGCAAAAAACCGTTTTCGTACAGCATGGCGGGGCATGGCGGGCAAATCGGCGATTTTGCCGTAAAAGGTGCAGATGGGCTGGTGCGGGATATCGCCGTAGACATTGATCTGCCGCAGATCACTTTCCAGATAATAAATCTGGTCGAGAGGTATCTCGCTGGTGGTACGGTTGTGGCGCACCTCCAACGTCTTTTTAGGGTCGGTCATGCCGGCAAAGATATCCTCCAGACAGCTGGGCAGCTGGGCGGCAATATCCCGCTTGAGCAGATAGCGGTAGGCATTGACCGTGTAGCCCTGCGGGGCAAATTCCAGATACGCCGAGATGTACACCAGCACGATATCCGGCGCGACCTGCCGCAGCCTGCGTCCCAGCGCAATGCCATCTGTGGTTTTCAGGTCTACATCCAGAAACGCCAGCTGGTAGCGTTCCAGCTCCGGGGTAGCCAACAGCTGCTCGCCGCTGGTGCAGACAGTGCTCTGCACCTGGATCTCCCGTGCGCGGAACCATTCCGAGATATACTCGTCCATCTGCGCAGCGAAGGCCGCATCATCGTCACAGACCAGAATGTGCATGGGTGTGTTTCCTCCTTTTTGAATACAAAAAAGCATATAGCAGTGTTCCCCGCCGGGAGAAGCACCCTATATGCTTTTATATTACACTTGTTCCGCCTGTTCGTCAATCAAAGACGGAGCAGACGCTGGGATCACTTATGCAAGGAATTTGTCGTAGAGACCAAATGCAAAGATGAACACCACGATGAGCGGCAGCACATAAGTCAGGTAGCCGCGCATCCAGTCCTGCACCTTGAGACCCTTGCCGGTGTTGACCTCTTTTTTGTAGTTCTGCCAGCCCCAGCCGTAGCGGGTAACGCAGAACAGCAGATATACCAGGCTGCCCAGCGGCAGGAAGAGGTTGCTGACCAGAAAATCCTCTACATCCAGCACAGCACCGCCGAATACCGCAAAGCCGTCCCATGCCCACAGGTTATAGCCCAGCACACAGGGCATGGACAGCAGGATGATGAGCACAAGGTTCACCAGACTGGACTTTTTGCGGCTGCAACCGGTCAGTTCCATGCCGCAGCAGATGATGTTCTCGAATACTGCCAGCACGGTGGACATGGCTGCAAAGGCCATGAACAAAAAGAACAGGCTGCCCCACAGCCGCCCCATGGACATATTGGCAAAGATGTTGGGCAGGGTGATAAAGATCAGGCTGGGGCCGCTGGTCTGGTCTACATGGTAGGTAAAACAAGCCGGGAAGATGATCAATCCGGCGGTGATGGCTACGAAGGTATCCAGAACCACGATACGGACAGACTCGCCCAGCAGAGAGTGTTCCTTGCCGATATAGCTGCCAAAAATGGACATGGCTCCGATGCCAAGGCTCAGGGTGAAGAAGGCCTGATTCATGGCGGAGACCAGTGTGTTGACCACGCCCACCTCCTGCATCCGGGTAAAGTCCGGCACAAGGAAGAAGGAAAGACCCTCCTTTGCCCCGGGCATGAACAGGCTGTTGACGGCAAGCACCACCATAATGAGGAGCAGGGCGATCATCATGCCCTTGGTCACACGCTCCAGACCACTTTGCAGACCCTTGGCGCACACCAGAATGCTCACTACCACCACAAATACCATCCAGAAGGTCATAGTAGCGGGGCTGGCCAGCATTTCGGTAAACTTACCAGCCACCTGCTCGGCGTTGAGGCCTGCCAGCTTTCCAGCAGCGGTCATGTAGAAATAGTGCAGCATCCAGCCCGCTACGGTGGTGTAGAACATCATCAGCAGGTAGCAGCCGATGAGGGTGAAGTAGCCGTGGATGTGCCACTTCTGCCCCGGCTTTTCCAGCGCCTGATACGCCCGCACCGGGCTTTTGCGGGAGGCGCGTCCCACGGCAAACTCCATGGTCATGATGGGCAGACCCAGAATGACCAGAAAGATCAGGTAGAACAGTACAAAAGCACCGCCGCCGCCCTGACCGGCGATATACGGGAACTTCCACACATTGCCGATGCCGATGGCGCAGCCTGCGGAAAGCAAAATAAAGCCAAGACGGGATTTCAGAGTTTCTCGTTCCATGATTCGATAACTCCTTACTTCTGCTTCCGGGGTGCGTTTTTGCCCACAGGGCCGCGGGGACGGCGCTCGGCAGCCTTGGACTGCTGGGCAGCACTGCGGGTCTGTGCACGGCCCTTGACGGCTGCGGCGCGCAGACCGTTCACCTCGGCCTTGGTCAGCTCGCGGTAGGTGCCGGGCTTGAGCATACCCAGTTTGACCACACCCTCAGCGTTGCGCTTCAGGCGCACCACCTCAAGACCCACGCTCTCGCACATCCGGCGGATCTCGCGGTTCTTGCCCTCTTTCAGGGTCATTTCCATCACGGTGCGGCCGGGCTCGTCGGTGACCACATTGATGGCACAGGGCATGGTCTTGGTGTCGTCATCCAGCACGACGCCGCTGCTCAGCTTGAGGATGGTGGCCTCGTCGGCGCGGGGCTGCACGGTAACGCGGTACAGCTTGGAGATGCCGCCGGACGGATGGGTGACAGCCTGCGCAAAGGCACCATCGTTGGTCATCAGCAGCAGACCCTCGCTGTCCTTATCCAATCGTCCCACCGGGTACAGGCGAGCGGGGATGTCGCTGACTAGGTCCATCACGGTCTTGCGGCCCAGTTCATCGCTGGCGGTGGTCACATAGCCACGGGGCTTGTACAGCGCCAGATAATACAGCTGCTGGTTCTTCTGGATGTAGATGCGCTCGTCATCCACATGGAGCACGTCACGGTTGGGGTCCATTTTGTCGCCCACCTTTACCGGGTGGCCGTTCACCTTGACGCGGCCCTCAGCAATGATCTGCTCGGCGGCGCGGCGGGAGCACAGACCCTGCTCGGCCATGATCTTCTGAATACGTTCTTCTGCCATAATATTACTCCTTGTGCGCCTCACGGCGCTCAAAACGCGCACCGCTCCCCTGCTTTTGCAGGGCACGGTGCGCGGCTATATAAACCGCAGACCAAAAGGTCTGCGGCTGCGGCTTGATTTGTATAAAGGGTTACTCTGCCTTGGGCTCCTCTGCGGGTGCCTTATCGTCCTTTTTGACCAGCGTGGTGAGCTTTTCCACCAGCTCGGGCAGCATGGTCAGGGCGCGGTCGATGCTGTTGGAGCTATCCGACAGCTGGATGGTGCGCACGCAGCCATCCTTGATGACCAGAAATGCCACCGGCTGGATGTTGACACCGGCACCGGAGCCGCCGCCGAACAGATCCTTGTTGGCAGCGTTCTTGCCGTTAAAATCGGTACCGCCGGAAGCGAAGCCGAAGCTCACCTTGGACACCGGCAGGATGGTGATGCCATCCTCGGTGGTGATGGGCTTGCCGATAATGGTGTTGGAGTCCACCATCTGGTGGATCTTTTCCATTGTAACGTTCATCAGGCCCTGAATAGGATGCTCTGCCATAAAACAACTCTCCTTTATTCATCCGTGCAGGCAACAGGCCGCCGGAAAGCATTCTGAGATAGATTTAGTGTATCATCTTCAAATAAAAATGTCCAATACTTTTTTACGCCAGAACTCGTACAGCACCCGCACAGCGGCAATGACGATGAACAGCGCCTGTGCGCTGACCCGGAAGGACACCTTGTCCTGCACAGTAGGCTGGGCGCTGCCGAAGTCCGGCAGAACGCGCAGCTGGTCAAATTCCAGAAAGAAGAAATGGTCCAGCACGCCAAGGGTCGGGTACAGCCACGCTTGCAGCTTGCCGTAATTGCGGGCAGCTGCGGCGGGGTCGTCCCCGCGCACACCAAGGCAGACCGAAATCCTTGTAAAGCGGAGCGCGCCAAACACTGCCCGCAGCAGCGTACCCACGCCCCGCAGCATGGTGCAGATCACATCCAGCGTGATCTTTGCCTTTTGGCGGGGCGGCTTTTCAGCTTTGGGCTTTGCGGGCTGCGCAGCCTTTTTTTCAGCTTTTTTGCGCTTACGCTCCGCGCGCCATGCGCGGAATTTTGCTTTCAGTCTGCCGGTAAAGCCCTTGGGCTCCTCCGGCTGGGCGGGAGGTTCCGGCTTTGGGTATTGGAACACCGGAAAAGTGATGCCCAGTGCCCCGGCCTTTACGGTAAGCGTATCGTTTTGCCAGCAGACATCCGCGCAGAAGGGGCACAGCAGCAACAGCGCCGCCAGCACCAACAAAATCAGCAGCAGGATGCCCACCACCTTGAGGATGAACAGCAGACAAGCGCCCACTGCGGAAAGAACCATGCCCATGGATCAGCCCTCACTTTCGGTCGGATCATCTGCCGGTGCATCGCTGTGCACCGGCGGCAGGTCTGCCAGACTGGACAGGCCGAACACACGCAAAAAGGTATCGGTGGTGCGGAAGCTGACCGGGCGACCCGGCAGATCCAGACGTCCGGCTTCCTCGATGAGCCCCTTTTCCAGCAGACCGGACACGCTGGAGGAGGAATCCACACCGCGCACCTGCTCAATAAAGGCGCGGGACACCGGCTGATTATAGGCGATGACGGTCAAGGTCTCCATGGCCGCAGGGCCAAGCGGTACGGCGCGGCGGCTGTCCAGCACGCGGCGCACACAGTCTGCCCACTGGGACTTGGTAGCCAGCTGCCACCGGGTATTCAGATGCAACAGACACAGGCCGCTGTCCTCCCGCTGATAGCGGGTGTGCAGGGTCTCCAGTGCGGCATCCACGCTGGACTGGGGCAGCTGCACCGCCTGTGCCAGCTTATCGGCACCTATGGGGTCGCCGCAGGCAAAAAGCATAGCCTCCACGGCGGCAAGGGTTTGTTTCTGGTTCATGGGTTCTCCTTATTGCGTTCCGGGCGGGTGCGGCGCATGGTCAGCGCTCCCCGGTCGTCCAGCGCGATGCGTCCGCCGCGCACCAGTTCCAGCAGTGCCAGAAAGGTAGCTACGTTGGTGCTGCGGCTCTGGCTGCGGGAAAACAGCTGCTCCATTTTTGCCACGGTGCCGCCCAGCATCCGGCGCAGGATGTACACCACCCGGCTGGTGACCGATACCATGGGCGCGGTGACCAGCGGCTCAAACTGCTGCTGAGTGGGTACGCGGCGGGTCTTGGTGCGGCCTGCCAACGCCTGCCAGTAGTCCGCCAAGATCTGCGGGGCGTGGTGCAATGCGTAGGTGTTATCCCACTCCACTTCCATGGGACGGCGCACGAATACCGGGGCAGCCTCCCCTTTTGCGCGCAGCAGAGCCGCCATGCGGCGGCACTGGTCGTACTCGATGAGCTGACCGGTGAGTTCCTGCTTCATGCGCTCGCCCTCTTCGCTGCGGGGCAGCAACAGAAAGCTTTTCATCTCCACCAGATGCGCCGCCATTTCAATGAAGGCGCTGGCGGTCTCGGGGTCAGGGTCAGCCTGCTCCACGGTGCGGGTGTACTGGTCGATCAGCTGCAGGATGGGGATATTATGCAAGTCCATTTTATGTTTGGCCACCAGAGCCAGCAATAATTCCAGCGGGCCGTCAAAATCTTCCAGATGGAAGGTCAATTCCTCTGCCACTCAGATCACCGCCCCAAGGCTGCTGGCATAAACGGCGTAGGCGATCTTATCAATATACCCGGTGCCTGCGCCCAAAAGCGACCACACTACGTTGTTCAGGTAGTAGAGCGGCGTATCCAGAAAGCCGCCCCACACCGCTGCCAGCATGACGATCATAATATATTTTTCATACCGCATCAGGCCAAAGTAGATGCGCTGCGGCAGCACCACCAGTAGAATGCGGCTGCCGTCCAGCGGCGGCACCGGAATCAGGTTGAACACTGCAAGGCTGACGTTCATCAGCACCAGATAGCGCAGGAACATGGCAATGTAAATGGTAGCGTTATTGACCGGCGCCCAGTAGTACATTACCTTCCATGCCACCATGCCAAGGTAAGCTAGCACAAGGTTTGCCACCGGGCCTGCCAGTGCCGTAAGCGCCATGCCCCACTTGGGGTTTTTGAAGTTGCGGGGGTTGGTGGATACAGGCTTTGCCCAGCCCACGCCTGCAAACACCATGCACAGGGTGCCCAGCAGGTCAAAGTGCGCAAAGGGATTCAGTGAAAGACGCCCCTCGCGTTTGGCGGTGGCATCGCCCAGCAGCCATGCTGCCAGCGCATGGCCAGCCTCGTGGAACGGAATGGCCACCAGCGCCACCAGTGCGCGGATGATATAATAGGTTGCCTGTGTGGTCATGTAAATCTCCTGTCAAAACGAATTTCTTCTTTTATAATACTATTTTTTTGTGCCCTGCACAAGCCCCACAGCACCGGGAATGCAAAAAGCTGCAAGAAATTTTAAAAAAGGCTTGCTTTTTCTTTGTAACTCTGGTAAAATAGTCAAGCTGATTATTTTGATTCCATACTTCACTGTAGGAGGTGCAATTACCATGGCTAAGTGTGAATGCTGCGGCAAGGGTGTTACCTTTGGTATCAAGGTCTCTCACTCTCATCGCCGTTCCAACCGTACCTGGAAGCCGAATGTCCGTCGTGTCAAGGCGGTCGTGGAGGGCTCTCCCAAGTATGTCTACGCATGCTCCCGTTGCCTGCGCGCTGGCAAAGTTACCCGCGCTGTCTAATTTGGTGTATGTGGCCGGTCACTTTGTCGAGTGGCCGGCTTTTTTATTTGCCGCAAGGAGTGGAATAAAATGTCTTTGCCTGTTGATCCCATCATGCTGCTGAGCGTGGTGAACCTGAAACTGCGGGATCAGTATAAAGATCTCGATGCGCTGTGCGAGGATCTGGAGGCCGACAAGGCCGGTCTGTGCGCAAAGCTGCACGCTGTGGGCTACGATTACGACCCGCAGCGCAACCAGTTTATCTGATTATAGCTTCCAAATCCGGCACCGGTGCGCAACGACTGTGCCCGGGCCGGTGAATGATAAAATAAGGAGTGCTTGATTTATGATCCAGGGTACCTATTACAAAGAGTGGAGCACGGTTCTTGGCCGTGAGATGGAGTTTAAGGTGTACGGCCATGCCGGTGTGCCGGTGCTGGCACTGCCCGCCCGCGGCGGCCGTTTTTACGACTGGGAGAACAACGGAATGCCCGATGCCATTGCCCAGCTGCTGAACGAGGGCAAGGTGCAGCTGTTCTGCGCGGATGCCGTGGACGGCGAGGGTCTTTTGAATGGTGATCTGCCCCAGCGCCGCCGCGCCGAGCTGCAGGAAAAGTATTTCGTCTACCTGACCGCTGAGCTGGCTCCCCGCATTCTGACCCTGAACAACGCCAAAAAGGGCACCCGGATCTGGACTGCCGGTGTGGACTTGGGCGCTTACCACGCCGTCCACTGCCGCCTGCGCCGTCCCACCCTGTTTGCAGGTGCTGTGGGCATGGGCGGCATCTACGACCTGACCCGCTTCTGGGGCACCGACAGCGACGACATGGTGCTGCGCTGCTCTCCCCTTGCCTATCTGCAGGAAAGCGGCATTGCCAACAAGCTGGCATTGACCAAGGCAGAAGAGAACTGCCTGATCCTCTGTGCCGGTCAGGGCGCCTACGAGGGCGACGCACTGGACGATACGCAGGCACTGGCCGATCTGCTGAAGGATCAGGGAATGCCCGCACATCTGGAGGTCTGGGGCGGTGACGTTTCCCACGACTGGTACTGGTGGGGCAAGATGTGGAGCCTGTTTGCACCGCGCATTCTGGAAGTAAAGTAAGAGCTTACAACGAGGGAAAGCCTGCGGGGCTTCCCTCGTTTTTTATATACAGCGGTTTTGAATGGCCTCCGCGTGCGCTCTGGCCATGTTCAGCGGAATTTCATCTTTTAATTTATGGTCCAGAAACGCCTGCGGCGTTTCCGAACCATTTTTTGTCAGCTGTACTATTTATATTTCATTTCCTACTTGAATTGTCGGATATTATGTGCTATACTGCTGTTGCAAGAAAATATACCCCATGGGGGTTTATGAAAGGAGCGATTCCGATATGGAAGAGACCAAAAAGCACTGTTGCTGCTGCGTTGATACGCCGGAAGCGGACGCTGCGGCAGACACTGCTGTCCCCTGCTGCTGCCGCCACAAAGTGCGCAGCCCGGAGGAACACAAAGCTCTGCTCAACCGGCTGAACCGTATTGAAGGACAGGTGCGCGGCATCCGCGGGATGCTGGAAAAGGACGCCTACTGTGTGGACATTCTGGTACAGGTAGCCGCAGCCAATGCGGCGCTGAACAGCTTTTCCCGGGAATTGCTGGCACAGCACATCGGCAGCTGCGTGGCGGATGACCTGCGTGCCGGCAGTGACGAAAAGCTGGAGGAGCTGCTCCGGCTGCTGCCCAAACTGATGAAATGACCGCCCGCCGGGCAGACTGACCACAAGGAGAAACAACAATGGAACAATTCAACGTTACCGGCATGAGCTGCGCGGCCTGCTCTGCCCGGGTAGAAAAGGCCGTAAAGAGCGTGCCGGGCGTTACCGGCTGTTCGGTAAGCCTGCTGACCAACTCCATGGGCGTAGAAGGCACCGCTGAGGATGCTGCCATTATCCGTGCCGTAGAGCAGGCCGGTTACGGCGCAAGCCCCAAAAAAGCCGCCGCAGCGGCCAGCACCAGCGCAGAGCTGGATGCGCTTGCCGACCACGAAACACCCAAGCTAAAGCGGCGGCTTATCGCCTCGCTGGGCTTTTTGCTGGTACTGATGTACTTTTCCATGGGGCACATGATGTGGGGCTGGCCGCTACCCCGCTGGTTTGACGGCAACCACATTGCCATGGGACTGGTACAGCTGTTGCTGGCAGGCATCGTGATGGTGATCAACCAGAAGTTTTTCATCAACGGCTTCAAGGGGCTGGTGCACCGCTCCCCCAACATGGATACGCTGGTGGCTATGGGCTCGATGGCAAGCTTTGTGTGGAGCACCTACGCCCTGTTTGCCATGACCGATGCGCAGCTGCACGGCAACGAAGAACTTGTCATGCACTATATGATGGAGTTCTATTTTGAGTCTGCCGCCATGATTTTGACCCTTATCACCGTGGGCAAAATGCTGGAGGCACGCTCCAAGGGCAAGACCACCGATGCACTCAAGAGCCTGATGAAGCTTGCCCCCAAGACCGCTACCCTGCTGCGGGACGGCACCGAGGTGACCGTCCCCATTGAGCAGGTACAGAAGGAGGACATCTTTGTGGTGCGCCCGGGCGAGAACATCCCGGTGGACGGCATTGTGCTGGAGGGCAGCAGTGCCGTGAACGAGAGCGCGCTGACCGGCGAGAGCATCCCGGTAGACAAGGCCGTGGGCGATAAGGTAAGCGCTGCCACCACTAATCAGTCCGGCTATCTGCAGTGCCGCGCCACCCGCGTGGGCGAGGACACCACGCTGGCGCAGATCATCCGCATGGTCAGCGATGCCGCTGCTACCAAGGCACCCATTGCAAAGATTGCAGATACCGTATCCGGCTTTTTTGTGCCTGCGGTCATCAGCATTGCAGTGGTCACCACCCTTGTCTGGCTGCTGCTGGGGCGGGATGTAGGCTACGCGCTGGCGCGGGGCATCTCGGTGCTGGTCATCAGCTGCCCCTGTGCGCTGGGTCTGGCAACGCCGGTAGCTATTATGGTGGGCAACGGCCTTGGTGCGAAGAACGGCATCCTGTTCAAGACCGCTGCGGCGCTAGAGGAGGCCGGGCGCACCCGCATCGTGGCGCTGGACAAGACCGGCACCATCACCTGCGGCGAGCCTACCGTCACCGACCTTCTGCCCGCTGAAGGCGTGACCGAGACCGAACTGCTCACGCTGGCAGCCGCGCTGGAGGGTCGCAGCGAGCACCCGCTGGCGCGGGCAGTGCTGGCCTATGCGGAGGAAAAGCAGCTGGAGCTGCCCTCTGTTACCGATTTTACTGCCCTGCCGGGCAACGGCCTTACCGCCAAGCTGGAGGGTAAGGAGATTTTTGGCGGCAACGCTGCTTTTATTGGCACAAAGGTCTCTATCCCCGCTGCGCTGCAAACGCAGGCTGCTGCACTGGCCGCTCAGGGTAAAACGCCCCTGTTCTTTGGCGGCGCAGGTCGTCTGCTGGGCGTTATCGCGGTAGCAGATACCATCAAGGAGGACAGCCCGCAGGCCATCCGGGAGCTGCGAAATATGGGTATCCGGGTTGTGATGCTGACCGGCGATAATCAGCGCACCGCCGAGGCCATTGGCCGACAGGCCGGGGTGGACGAGGTGATTGCCGGGGTGCTGCCCGAGGGCAAGGAGGCCGTCATCCGGCAGCTGCAAAAGTACGGCAAGGTAGCTATGGTGGGTGACGGTATCAACGACGCCCCTGCCCTGACCCGCGCTGACACCGGCATTGCCATTGGCGCAGGCACAGACGTAGCCATTGACGCCGCAGACGTAGTACTGATGAACTCCAAGCTGTCGGACGTGCCCGCCGCCATCCGGCTGAGCCGCGCTTCCCTGCGCAACATCCACGAAAACCTGTTCTGGGCGTTTATCTATAACATCATCGGCATTCCGCTGGCAGCCGGTGTGTTCATCCCCTTGGGGCTGACGCTGAACCCCATGTTCGGCGCAGCTGCCATGAGCCTTTCCAGCTTCTGCGTGGTGAGCAACGCCTTGCGGCTGAACCTGTTTGACCTGCACAGCGCAAAGCGTGACCACCCGCCCAAACACGTCCCTGCCCTGCCCGCTGCCCTTGTGCAGCCCGCAGCGGAGGAAGATACAACTCAAAAGGAGGAGACCGCTATGAAAAAGACCCTGACCGTAGAAGGCATGATGTGCCCCCACTGTGAAGCCCGCGTCAAGAAGGCGCTGGAGGCTCTGCCGCAGGTGGACGAGGCTGTTGTCAGCCATGAAGCC
>OGTL01002696.1_pt1 | contig 12858 bp, 10 predicted proteins | sample 1553601 | NCBI WGS metagenome assembly OGTL01 (sample SAMEA2580112, study PRJEB22360) | human gut metagenome | biome: human gut; feature: human-associated habitat; material: faeces | place: Denmark | collected 2008/2010 | reverse complement strand
TTTTGCCCTGCCCCGCACCGTGCCGGTGCTGGCTGCCGTGCCGGAAAAACTGACAGCCGTGGTGGAGCAGCCGGCGGAAGCCGCTTCCGTTGAAGCGGAGGAAGAAGCCCTGCCCAAGCTGCCCTATGCCGACGGCGTTTACGTCGGCTCTTCCCGGGGCTACGGCGGTGCCGTCCGGGTGCAGGTCACCATGGAAAACGGCAGCATCACGGAGGGCGAGATCTTGGACGCTTCCCACGAGACCAGGCAGTTTCTGCGGCGCGCCAAGCGGCTTTTGACCACCGTAGTGGATGCCCAGAGCTGGGAGGTGGATGCTGTTTCCGAAGCCACCTACACCAGCCGGGGCATTCTGGGCGCGGTGCAGAACGCCCTGACCGGCGAGGTGGTGAATAATCCCCTGCCGCCGCAGCCGAAGCCTGCCGCACCGCTGGTGGTGGAGGAATTTACAGCACCCTCCACCTACCTTGACGGCATCTACACTGCCGAAGCCATAGGCTTTGAGGGCAAAATTACAGTGCAGGTCACGGTGGCAGAGGATAAGATCACCGATATCACGGTTCTGAGCGCCGAGGACGAGGAGGAATATCTCTCCCGGGCAAAGCGGGTCATCCCCGCCATTCTGGAAGGACAAAGTCCCAACGTGGATGCCGTTTCCGGTGCGACCTACTCCTCCACCGGCATCCTGAACGCCGTCAAGCTGGCATTGGCAAAGGCCGCTATCGCCCCGGCAGAGGAAGCCGACCCGGAGCAGGCAGCCTCGGAAGAGGTGGTGGAAGAAGCCGCGCCGTCCGAAGCGGCAGAACCCGAGGAAACACCGGTCACCGCGCCCACCGTGGAGGTGGTGCAGCCGGAGGAAAAGAGCGCTGTTTCCGCGTGGTTCAAGGAAGTGTGGCAGCAGCTTTTCCCGGCAGAAACACCGGACGATTCTGAACCGGAACCGGCATCTTCTGCGGAGGTGCTGCCGGCATCCGAGGCGGCGCTGCCGCCCGAAGAGACCGAAACCGAACCTGAAACGGAAGGAGCAGCGGAATGAAATACAAGAATTTTCTCCTCCGGGCGGTGAATCTGCTGCTGATTTTGGGGGTACTGTGGCAATACCAGCAGGTGGCGCTGGTCCGGGCTGCGGCGGTAAGCCAGCGCAAGCAGGAGATTGCCGAAGTGGAAGCCTACAACGCTTCCGTTTTGCAGGCGCAGAGCGCAGCGCAGGCAGAGCAGAGCCAGAGCGACTACCGGGACGGCACCTATGAGGGCAGCGCCTTTGGTTTTGGCGATGTCATCCGGGTGTCGGTAACCATCCAAAGCGGAAAAATGACCGATATTGCGGTGCTGGACGCTTCCGGTGAGGACAAGCCCTACTATAAACAGGCGCTGCCTTTGCTGGACGAGATGCTGGCAGTGCAATCTGCCGAGGTGGATACCGTTTCCGGCGCTACCCTTACGGCAGAAGGTCTTATCGGTGCAGTAGAGGACGCACTGGGAAAGGCGGCAGGATGATGGAAAAAACACAGACAAAACCTTTAACGGCGGCGCAGCAGCGTCAGCGGGACAAAAAGCGCCGTGCATGGCTGCGCACCGGGGTGCAGCTGTTCTTCTTTGTGTCCATGCCGGGCGCATTCGTGGCCGGGTTTTCCGGGGTAAAGCAGCTCTTTCTGCACATCGGTGCGGGCGAGGTGCTCTCTGTGGACAGCTTCACACTTTCCCTGCTGGGGCTGTGCGGCTTCACCCTGCTTTTCGACCGTTTTTTCTGTGGGTACGCCTGCACCTTCGGCAGCCTGAGCGATGCCGTCTGGGCGCTTTCCGGGCTTATTCAGAAAAAGCTGCTTCACCGCAAAAAGCAGCTCTGTCTGCCGGAGCGGGCGGTGCTTTGGGGGCAGAAGGTCAAATATCTGCTGCTGGCAGGGCTGGTGGCGCTGTATGTGACCCGGCAGGAAAAGCTGCTGACCGGCGCAAGCCCGTGGGAGGTGTTTTCCCGCCTGACAGCCCTGCATCTGCCGCCGGAGGGCTTTGGTGTGGGCATCGGGCTGCTTGTGCTCATTTTGCTGAGTATGGCGGTGCAGCCCCGGTTCTTCTGTCAGTTCCTCTGCCCCATGGGAGCGGTGTTTGCCCTGCTGCCGGTGCTGCCCTTTGCGCGGCTGCACCGGCAGAGCGACGGCTGCATCCCGGGCTGCAATGCCTGTAAACAGCAGTGCCCGGTGTGCCTGAAGCTGGAGGAAACCAGCCTGCGCAGCGGGGAATGCATCGCCTGTGAAGCCTGCGTTGGCACCTGCCCCAAGCAGAACATCCACCGGTGGGATATGGCCCTGTGCAAGAGCCTGTGGCTGCCGGTGCTGAGTAAGGCGCTGCTCTTCTTCCTGCTGGGCTGCTGGCTGGGCTTTTTCCGATTCATCTGAACTAAAAAAGGAGGCCGCCGCACGGTATTTGTGCAGCGGCCTCCTTTTGGCTGGGATGGATTCATAATTTCAGTACGCCGGAGCATCTGCGGACGCTCCGGCGTACCATTTTTACAGGGAATACTTCTGCTCCAACAGGTCTGTCATGCTGCGCAGGCTGATGCCAAGGGTGGAAAGGTTATGCAGCATTGCGCTGGTAGCCGGGGGCAGGATGCCCAGTGCGCCCAGAAGGATGAGCGCTGAGTTGAAGCTGAGCACAAAGCAGTAATTGCTGCCCACCCGCTTTTGCAGGGCGTTGGCAATGGCTTTCAGGGTCACCAGCTCTTCCAGACTGTCTGCGCGGATGGTCACATCGGCGATCTCCCGGGCGATGGCGGCACCGGAATGGATAGCGATACCGATATCTGCCGCCGACAAAGCGGGCGAATCGTTGATGCCGTCGCCGATCATCACCACCGTATGTCCTTCGGCTTTGGCGTCACGGACAAAGGCAGCTTTATCCTCCGGCAGCACCTCTGCAAAGCAGCGGTCCACCCCCACCTGCGCCGCAATGGCGCGGGCGGTGCGGTCACTGTCGCCGGTCATCATGACGGTCTGGGTGATGCCCAGTCTCCGAAGCTTATGCAGCACCTGTGCCGCCTCCGGGCGCAGGGGGTCTGCGATGCAGATGACCCCCGCCAGCACCCCGGAAGCTGCCAGATACAGGTGGGAATACTGGGGGTCCAGCGCATCGAACTTTGCCTGTTCCCCTGCCGGGATGGTGCAGCCCTCGTCCTCAAAAATGAAGTGGGCGCTGCCAATGACCACCCGCGTGCCGCCCACCCGGCTGGCAATGCCGTGCGCTACGATATACTCCACCTCGGAGTGCATTTCTTCGTGGGAGATGCCCCGCTCCCTGGCGGCGCGGACGACAGCGTTTGCCATGGAATGGGGGAAATGCTCTTCCAGACAGGCAGCAAGCTGCAATACCTCCTGCTCCCCGCAGCCGGAGAAGGGCACCACCTGCACCACCTGCGGGGTGGCGTGGGTGAGGGTGCCGGTCTTATCGAACACGATGGTGTCCGCCTTTGCCAACGCTTCCAGATACTTGCCGCCCTTTACGGTGATGTGATATTCCCCGCACTCCCGCATGGCAGAGAGCACTGCCAGCGGCATGGAAAGCTTCAGCGCACAGGAGAAGTCCACCATCAAGATGGAGATGGCCCGGGTGACGTTGCGGGTAAAGGCATAGGTAGCCACCGTACCGGCAAGGCACCACGGCACCAGACGGTCGGCCAGCTGCAAAGCCCGGTTCTCGGTACCGGACTTGAGCTTTTCCGATTCCTCGATCATCGCCACGATCTTATCGTAGCGGTTGGCACCACCCTCTGCCTTGGCCACAAGGACGCATTCGCCCTCTTCCACCACTGTTCCGGCGTAAACGGTAGCACCAGTGGTCTTGCGCACCGGCATGGACTCGCCGGTCAGGGCAGCTTGGTTCACCATGGCTTCGCCTTCCAGCACCGTGCCGTCCAGCGGGATCATGTTGCCGGAGCGCACCACTACTTCGTCCCCGGCGTGAACGCGGGTCAACGGTACCAGCACCTCGCCCTGCGGGGTGCGCACCCAGACCTTATCCACGTTCAGTGCCATACTGCGGGCAAGGTCATCCAAGCTCTTTTTCCGCGTCCACTCTTCCAGCAGGCTGCCCACCGTCAGCAGGAACATCACCGAGCCTGCGGTGCTGTAATCGCCCCGCAGGAGGGAGGCTGTGATGCTGAGCGCATCCAGCACCTCTACTTCCAGCTTGCGGTGCAGCAGGCAGCGGATGCCCTTCCAGACAAAGGCGATGGAGCGCCACACCGTATACGCCGCCGCGATGGGCGCGGGCAGGAACACCTTGCGGAACATCCGGCCTGCCACAAGGCTGACCATCTTTTCCTGATATTCCTGATTGATCTTCCGGCTGTCGCGGGAGGTGACCAGCACCTCCAGTTCTTCGTTGTCAAAGCGGTAGGCCGCCAGCAGGGCGGCGGCGTCCTTCCGGCTGCCCCGGTAGGTCAGCACCACATCTCCGGTGCGCTCGTAGACGGTGGCTTTCTGGATGTTATCCTGCCCGTTCAGGTAGGCTTCCAGCACATCTGCCCGGTGCAGCGTCATGCGCACGGCGCAGACGTGCACCCGCATCCGTCCCTTGCCTTCATGTAAGATCGTACATTTCATTGCTTTTCTTACCCCTCTGCGTAAAAAAGAGCCGCCCAAGGGCGGCTCCGCTGCGTTGTATCACTGTGCAGTCTGTTCTGCGGGCTGCTCTTCTTCAGCCGTATCCTCGATGACCTCCTGTGCAGCCTCGGCGGCGCGGCTCTCGTTGATGGCCTTTGCATCGGCAAGGATGTCACCTGCTTCCTCCTGCACCTTATTCACGGTCTGCATGGTGCAGTCCTTCATCCGCAGCACCGCAGCGGTTGTCTGGGTGTAGACCTTTTTGGCGTCCTTGCTGGACAGCACCTTGAAACCGGCAGAGCCGAACACCACACCGCCCAAAAACAGTGCAAGCTTTTTTGTATCAAACATATTTACCCCTCGTTTCTGTATTTCCCATCTGTGTACCCGCGCCCGGAGCGGGGCGGGCTCTTTATCTTTATATTTTAGCACGCTTTCGGGCGTTTTCAATATTTTCCGACGATGTTAGGTAGTATTAACATTGTTAGCAAAAGTTTGCGCAGCAAAAAAACAGGGCACTCCCCCGGAAGGAGTGCCCTGTTTGATGCATCTGTTATGCAAGGTGGAACAGATCGATCAGCACGACCATGGCAAGGCCATAGTAGACCACGACCGCCACCAGATCGTTGATCGTGGTGATCAGCGGGCCGGAAGCAACGGCCGGGTCGATATGGATCTTGTGGAACAGCATCGGGATCAGCGTGCCCACCAGACTGGAAATGACCATGGAAACGATCAGTGACAGCCCGACGCAGCCGGACAGCAAAAAGGCCGAGGTCCAGACATAGCCCTTGAAAAAGTGGATGTAGCAGCCCAGAAAGCCCAAGGCCATCACGGCCAGAATGGCACCGTTCAAAAGACCCACGCGGGTCTCTTTCCAGAGCAGCTGCAATTTTTTGGAAAGAGTCAGGTTTTCGTCCACCAGCACACGGATGGTCACCGCCAGCGACTGGGTACCGACGTTACCGGCCATATCCAGCACCATGGACTGGAAGCAGATGACCACCGGCAGCACCGCTACCACCGATTCAAACGCGCCGACGACCGAGGAGACCAGCATCCCGAGGAACAGCAGCGCGATCAGCCACGGGAGACGCTTTTTCACGCTTTCAAATACGTTTTCGTTCAGATCCTCCTCGCCGGTCAGACCGCCCAGCTTTGCGTAATCATCGCCCATCTCATCATCGACCAGCTCGACCACATCGGACGAGGTGATGATGCCCACCAGCTTACCGGCATCGTTCAGCACCGGCAGGCTGCGCTCCGCGTAGTCCACGATGCGGTCGATACAATCGCTGATCTGTTCCCGGTCTGTGACATAGGGATAGGAGCGGACGATCAGGCTTTCCAGACTTTCCTCTGCCCGGGCAATGATGAGGTCTTTCAGGTCGATGGCGCCGTAGAAGTGCTCGTTTTCATCCACCACATACAGGGTGGAGATGTTGTCGTTTTCTCCGGCCTGTTTTACCAGCTCGCTCATCGCCTGCCGGATGGTCATATCGTTTTTGATGGAGATGTAGTTGGTGGTCATCCTGCTGCCGATCTCGTCCTCGTCATAGGAGAGCAGCATCTTCACATCTTCCACCGAGTCCTTGTCCAGCTTGTTGACGATCTCGTTTTTATCGGTATCGTCAAGATCCTCCAGTGCGTCCACCGCATCGTCCGAGTCCATGTTGGAAATGACCTTGGCGGCCTCGTGGCTGGGCAGCTCCTTCAGGTACGGCTCGGCATCGTCCAGATAGGTAAAGATCTCGGCAACGGTATCCACACCCAGAATGGAATAGAGCGACTGGCGTTCGGCGGGGGTCAGCACCTCCAACGCATCCGCCAGATCTTTTTCATGGTAATCAGACAGTTTTTCAGCCAGTTCCGCCTTGGGCAGACCGCTGTGAATGATGCTCAGAATTTCCTGTACATAATTCTTCTGCATGGGTAGTTCCTCCTGATTCCGCGAGCTTGACAAATCAAAATCCATCGCTCCGCTTCAAATTTTGCACTTCATCATAGCACATCCGGTATGCGGCGGCAACCCTGCCCGCGTGAATTTTTTGTAAAAATCTCCGCCAAAGCAAAAGGCTCCTTATCCGCAGAGCATGACTTTGGCTGAGAAAACGCCATTCTGATGGGTAAATGTGCTTGCACCGCCGGTCTTTTCTGCAATATGCTGGACAGACTGGATGCCGATCCCGTTTTCCCTTCGCTTGGAAGAGCGGAACATCCCGCTTTTTTCGTGAACTGCGCCGTCAAATGTGTTTTCCACTTCGACCAGAAGAAGCCGCTCGGCATGGACATACGCGGTGATCTCGATCTTCCGCCGGGCGGGTGCAGTGCGAAGGCTGGCTTCAAATGCATTTTCCAGAAGATTAGACAGCACCAGACACAGATCCATCTCGTCCACAGGAAGCACCTGTGGTAAGTTAAGCCGGGCACAAAAGGGAATGCCCTCGCGCTTTGCAAGGGCGCAATAATGGCCGACAACACTGTCCGCTGCACGGTTTTCGCAGAAATTCATATCCAGATCCGGGATCCGGGAGACCGTTTTTGCAAGGTAGGCTTTCAGGCCGTCCAGATCTCCTGTTTCTGCCAGTGCGGAGATCTGATTCAGCTGGTGGCGCATATCGTGCCGCGCCTGCCGGGCTTCTTCAATGGCGGCTTTCAGGCTTTCATAGCGCTGCTGCTGCATGGAAAGCAACTGGTTTTCCTGCTGCAATCTCGCATTCCGGTTAAGGCTGGTTGCCATCAGCAGAAAGATCACATTGAACATGAACAGCAAAAACAAAAGCGCGATGCTCATAACGATGTAGACCTGCAAGACCCGCCCTGTCCGGAGCGTTATCTGGTAGCGCGGGGTTATAAAAAGGTTCAACAGGATGAACACCAGCGGCAGTACCCAGAACACATACCACGTCTGCGCAAAATTGTCATCCTCCACCATCGCGCGTACTGCGTGGGTGGCGGGATAATAGGCTGCGGCAGTGATCAGCCAGCAGACCGCATTATAAAAGATGCAGGCGCCAAAGCAGAACCACGGCTTGTCCGGCGGCAGCTGCATCCGGATCACGATTGCCGTGCCGACGGCCCGGGACAGGCTGTTCAGGCACGCAAATACCGCGCAGACCGCAAGCGCGATGGTTCCGGATTTCCAGAGAGAGAGCCGCAGCGTTTTGAGATACAGGAAAATTGTCACAATCGTTATGAGCAGCAAGGGGAACGCGGTCGAGAGACCGAAATGATAGCAAAACAGCCCGCCGCCAAGGCAAAGCCCGAGCAGCAGCGGCACCGCCCCTGCTGCAAGCTTTGCGGGCGGCAGCTTCAGATAGGAACCTACCGGAAAATACGCAAGCAGCAAACCGGGAAACACGACCGTAAGTTCCAGAACCGGGCGCAGAACGTCCTTCAATCCGCACGCCCCCTTTGCAGCAGAAATTCCATAAAGGCCTGCCGGGCAGCTTTCAAAAGCTCCTGACTGACATAGACGCGGCTGCCGTCCGTCATACAGAAGGCGGCATCCTGAAAATCGGCAGCATTCTCCATATTGATGATCGTACCGCGGCCACAAACAAAAAAGCGCGGGTCCTTTTTGAGCGGCTCGGTGAACGCTTTGAAGCTCTGGCGCGTAGCAAGCGTTTTGCCGGCAGTGGTGCGGATGTTGATCATGTGGGCGAAGTGCTCGGCGGATATGATATCACGATAGCGCAAATGGATGTCGCTGCCATCCACCTTCACCGTCAAAACCGGCTCCGGGCGGGGGAGTTTTGCGAGCATTTCATCCAACAGACCGGACAGCTCGGCTTCTGAAAAGGGCTTGACCAGATAATGAAATGCCCGCACCTGAAAGCCCTCGAGTGCGTGGTCTGTCGAGGTGGTGGTAAAAACCAGAAGGCAGTCTGCATCGCTTTTCCGAAGTTCCCTTGCCGCATCCATGCCGCTTAAACCATTCATGTAAATATCCAGAAATGCGGCGGTAAAGCGCTGCTCTTTTTCTGCCGCCAGAAAGGCTTCCCCGCTGTCAAACTCTAAAATTTCTGCATCTGCGCCGCGCTGACTCAGCTGCCGCACCAAGCGCTCCTTCAGCAGTGTGCGCTCGGTATCAAGGTCATCGACGATTGCGATCCTCATGCTGTATCAGGAAGCCGTTTTACAGCTTCCAACCTCCTTTATAAACTCTTTCATCCTGATTATAGCACAGTTGCCCGGTTATGTCGCAGCCGAAAATGGGATTTCGTGACGGAAAAGGGGCTTTCGTGCTAAATGGCTTGAAAAGACCATGCCTGTCCGTATACTGAAAGCAGAGAACGCCAACGATGGCGCAAGAGAAAGGAGGCACGCTGTGTACCGAATTGCCGTGCTGACAAGCAGCAGGGCGCAGGAAGCTTTTCTGGCAGAGCAGATCTCGCGGTTCTGCGCCGAACATTGCTTGTTCCCGAAAATGGACTGTTACCACGATCAGGAAAGCTTTTTTGAGGCTGCACGCAACGAGCCGCTGACAAATGCCGTGATTGCCCTGCCGGGGGTCGACGGATTGAATGCAGTAGAGCATCTGCGCGCGCTTTGTCCACAGACACGCATTATCTGGTGCAGCGATCTGGATTTTTCGCTCCATGCCTTCCGGTTGCGTGCAGACTATTTTCTGCTGGAGCCGGTGACCGAAGCCGCCTTGCGGCAGGGATTCCGCATCTGGCTGGATGGAAAAAAATCAGGCGGAGCAGCGCCGACCTGACCGCAACGAACACAACAAGGAGAACTGTTTATGAAAAAGAGAAACATCGTCCATTCTGCGTTAAGCCTGTCGCTGACCGCAGCATTGTGCCTTTCCATGGCTGCCTGCGGCGGAACACAGACGCCGGCAGACAGTGCTGCCGCTTCGCAGCCCGCTGCCCCGTCCGCTGCGGTACAGCCCTCTTCAGCGGAACAAGCCTCTGCGGCGCTGCCGGTAAAGGCTCTGAACCCCAAGCAGGTAGAGGAAAACCCTTACATGGCCAAGAGCGATGCAAACATTCATCACGACGGCTACAACACCGACTCGACGGATGAGATCCTGCCGCTTGCCATCTATCCGGAGATCAACGTTTCCTATGAGACGACGAACGCGAACGCTTCGCCCGCCATCTACTTTGACAGCTACGGTCATGCCGTTGTGCCGCTGCTGGGCGACATCGCCATCCGCGACCTGAACGCCGAAGAGACAAAGACGCTCGGCTATTTCTCGCCAAAGAAGCATGACGGCGGCGGTTACGTCATCCAGAGTTCCTACACATTCCTTGACTCTAAAAACCGTGTCGTCTGCCCGACGAGCAACAACCATGTACTGATACTGCGTACGACAGAGGAAGATGGCAGCGTCATTCCGGAATTTGAAAAGGTTCTGGATATCGATATCAAGGCAGCTGCTGAGACCGCGCTCGGCAAAGAGCTGACACAGAATCTTCTGTCCGTGGTCTTTGACTACGACGGAAACCTTTGGTTCGCCACCGGCGGCTTCCGAATCTATCCCGAGCGGCAGCAGCAGGGTGTTCTCGGCTACATTGCCCACACAGCGATAGAATCGATTCTGAATGGCGAACAAACCGATCTTTCAAAGGCTGTCTTTGTTTACGGGCTGCCCCTTGGCGAGGGCGCAGAAAACGGCATTGCTGCCTCCAAAGACGGTGCGGTCATTCTGACGAACCAGAACTGCTATCTGTTGCGCGCGGAAGAAGGTGTGAACGTTGTGTGGTGCACGCCATATGAGAGTGTCGGTGCGAAGGTCAGTCATGATGGCGATAAGACTACCGGCGGCCTTGCCTGGGGTGGCGGCTGCTCGCCCACACTGACACCAAACCTTGTACTGTTCACCGACAACGCAGACCCCGTTAAGCTTCTTGCGCTCGACATGAAGACCGGAGAGGTCGTAGCCAGCATGCCTGTTTTGGATGATCTGCCCGATGGGTATCAGGTGGCGGTTGAGAACTCTGCAATCGTTTATGACGACGGTGAAGGCACCGTCAGCACGATCGTCTGCAACTGGTTCGGCGCTGGTAACGCAGGTCTTGCCGACCCTGACAATGACTCTTCGATTCAGAGCTACGCCAACATTTATGACCAGAACTGGCTGATGAAGGGTAATGTTATGATCGCCCCGGGCGTTGAGCGGGTGGACACCCTAAAAACCGCCGATGGCTATGAAATGAAGAGCGTCTGGAGCCGGAACGATTTGCGCGACACGGCGATCATGAAGCTCTCCACTGCAACAGGCTATATCTACGGTTATGTACAGGATTTGGATACCGGCATGTGGCAGTACATTATTTTGGACTTTGCAACGGGCGAAACCGTCTTCACGATGGATGTGTCCAACAAATACGGCTACAATAATATGGCTATCGGCATGTACACCGGCAGCAACGGAAATACGCTCTACTGCCCGACAGGCTATCTGGAACTGCTGCGTTTGCAGGATCGCTTTGTGTACCTGCCCGAGCTTCCGTACCGTGAGGTTGATCTTGATCAGGCTGCAAGAAATGTTCTTTCGCAGGATCAGTTTGAGCAGGATGGCGGTGAAGGTACGGTTGCAAGCTGGCACAACACCGCGACCATCTGCAACGTGCATCCCAACACCATGGTAGCCTTCCGTATGAACAACCTGTCCGGCAGTGCCTCCGATCTGACGCTCTACGCCTATGGTGCAGACGGCAAGCTGGAAAAGGTTGGCTCTGAACTGTGGTCGCTCACAGACGAGACCGGAGCAAATGTGACGGAGCTGACAGACGGCGTGCTCTATGAACTGCGCGTGACCGTCTCCGACGGCGGTAATCTCGACCTGAGCGAAACAGAAAAAGAAATCAAGCTATCTGTTGTACTTGGAAAATAAATCAGTTTGAAGATAAATCAGTTTTGAAGACAGCTATCATTTACCGGATTTTTATCTGCTGTAAACTTAGATCGTAGATGCGATGATCTGCATCCTGCCCTGTAATTCTACTTTGCCGTAGCCATCGGGCAGGATCAGATGATCGCCCTTTTTTAAATGAGTACCGTTCAGTGTGCCTTCACCTTCTACCACGCTCATGAGGGCGAAAGGCTTATCCTGCCAGGTCTCCACACGGTGTTCCACATCAATGCGGTATACGGTGTAGTAAGGGCACTGAATCAGCTGCTGTATTGCATCGTCCTTCTTCTCGATATGCACCACACTGTTGTCCGCGGATTTTGCGGGAACCGTGATCACATCGATACTCTGTACGATGTGCAGCTGTCGGGGCTTGCCGTTGCTCAATCTGTCGTAATCATACACGCGGTAAGTGATATCACTGCTCTGCTGCGTCTCTAAGAGTAGTGTGCCACCCTTGATGGCATGCACAGTGCCGGGATCGATCTGGATGAAATCCCCGGGTTTAATAGGGATCTCACGGATGAATTCCTTCCATCTGCCTTCGTGGATCATTTGTTCCAGTTCTTCTTTTGTCTTCGCATTATGGCCGACTACCAGTGTGGCGTTCTCCTTGCAGTCTAAGATGAACCAGCACTCGGTCTTACCCAGGGATCCGTTCTCATGAGCCTTCGCATACGCATCATCCGGATGTACCTGGATGCTGAGGTCGTCCTTCGCATCAATGATCTTGACCAGCAGAGGAAAACGGTCCATTCCCGTGTCTCCGAACAGCTCGGGGTGCTTCTCCCACAGTTCGGACAGCTTCATTCCCTTATAAGCGCCGCTTGCCACGGTACCGTCTCCGTTAGGATGAGCACTGATGCCCCAGCACTCCCCGATGTCATCTCCCTCAATGGGGTAACCGAATTCTCTGTTCAGCCGGGTGCCACCCCAGATGTTGTGAGTACACACCGGATTTAAAAATATAATATCTTTATTCATGCTCCTGTTCCTGCTTTCTTTGAATCTGTCCGTGATACATTTTTATTTATACTAATAACTCAAAATTACGGTGCTGTCAATCATTTCGTGTTACCTTCTTCCCTCACCCCGGACACGATCACCGACACCAGATAGAACTCTGCCTTGTCTTCCGCATGGGGCTCCGTGATCTCCACACGTACCCGGTGTTCCCCATAAGGCAGGTGCTCTGCCACCGTTGTCAGCTGCATTTTGTCTCCCCAGGTCTCATCGAAGGTTCCGTCCAACACGCACACCGTCTCAGGGTTCTCATCCACCACTGCCGTGGCAATGGGTGCAGGTCCGTCCTTCACTCGGCGGTATTGCACGGCGGCACCGGTTCCCCGGAAAGTGAACTCCAGATAAGCTCCTTTTTCTCCGGCGCTCCATCCGTTA
>OGTL01002691.1_pt1 | contig 12864 bp, 6 predicted proteins | sample 1553601 | NCBI WGS metagenome assembly OGTL01 (sample SAMEA2580112, study PRJEB22360) | human gut metagenome | biome: human gut; feature: human-associated habitat; material: faeces | place: Denmark | collected 2008/2010 | reverse complement strand
AGCCGGTGAGCGATGACGAACACAGTGCGCCCGGCCATCAGGCCGTCCAGCCCCTGGCCGATGAGCTTCTCGGTGCGGGTGTCCACGGAGGAGGTGGCCTCGTCCAGAATCAGCACCGGGGCCCGGGACACCGCCGCCCGGGCGATGGCCACCAGCTCGCGCTGGCCCTGGCTGAGGTTGGCGCCGTCGGAATAGAGGACGGTGTCGTACCCCCGGGGCAGGTGGGAGATGAAATAGTGGGCGTTGGCGATCTTGGCGGCCTCCATGCACTCCTCATCGGTGGCGTCCAGGCGGCCATAGCGGATGTTCTCCATGACGGTGCCGGTGAACAGGTGGGTGTCCTGCAGCACGATGCCCAGGGAGCGGCGCAGGTCGTCCTTGCGGATGTTGCGCACGTCGATGCCGTCGTAGGTGATGGAGCCGGCCTGGATATCGTAAAACCGGTTGATGAGATTGGTAATGGTGGTTTTTCCCGCGCCGGTGGAGCCGACGAAGGCGATCTTCTGGCCGGGCTTGGCGTACAGGGACAGGTCCCGCAGCACCGGCTTTTCCGGCACATAGGCAAAGTCCACATGGTCAAAGCGTACATCGCCCCGCAGGGGCACCAGGGTGCCGTCCGGCATACGCCAGTGGTAGTCGTCGCCCTTCTGCTCCAGGGTCACCTGGCCCTGGTCCTCCTCGGGAGGCAGGTCCAGGATGCCAAAAATCCGCTCGGCACCGGCCAGGGCCATCATCAGAGCGTTGAACTGCTCGGAGATCTGGCTGACGCGGTCGGCAAAGGTGCGGACATACTGCAAAAAGCCGATGAGGATGCCGCCGGCTCCCTCCCCTGTCAGCCACAGGACGCCCACCGCGCAGGTGATGGCGTAGAAGATGTGGGACAGGTTGTTGAGAATGGGGCCCACCATGGAGGTGACGGTGGTGGCGGTGGTGGAGGCCTTGCACAGGTCCTGGTTGATGACGTCGAACTGCTCCATGACCTCCTTTTCGTGGGTGAACACCTTCACGTCACGCTGGCCGGTGATCATCTCCTCCATATAGCCGCTGACGGCGGCGGTGAGACGCTGCTGGCTGGCGTAGGTGCGCTTGCTGATTTTGGTGGTGACCCGCACCACCAGCACCACGATAGCCCCCAGCACCACCATGATGGCAAACAGCCGCATGGACAGGGCCAGCATCATGGCAACGGTGCCCACCAGGGAGGTGATGGAGATGGCCAGCTGGGTGATGCTGTGCTGCAGCAGCTCGTTGGTGGCCTCGATATCGCTGGTGTAGTAGCTCATCAGGGCGCCGGTCTTGTTTTCGTCGAAGAACCGCACCGGCTGGCGCTGCATGGTATCGAACAGCTCCGTGCGCAGCTGCTTCATGATGATGGCGCTGCACTCCAGCATCAGGCGGTTGAGCAGATAGTTGGTCAGGGCCGACAGCAGGTACAGCCCCGCCAGGCCCAGGATCAGGCTGATGTACTTGGCATACGTCTCGTTGGGAGCTGCGCCGCTGCTCTCCAGCAGGTTTGTCAGGGGCTTCATGCAGTAGGCAGCCCCGATGGTGGCCGCCACATAGGCCAGAATCGACAGCATCGCCGCCGTCAGCAGCAGGCGCGATGGCCTTGGTATCCGCGTTGAACAGGAACTTGACGCCCTGCGCTTCCAACTGTGCGCGAATCGCGGCCGCCACATCCGCATCCTCGCGCGGCAGGAACTCGGCATTGTGCTGCAGCACGGTAACCGCCGTGCCGAAATCGGCAAACATCGAGGCAAACTCAAGTCCAATGAATCCTGAACCGATAATCACCAGTCGCTGCGGCATATCGTCGAGATCCATCAGTCCAGTGCTGGTGTAGACGCCGGGCGTAGTGTGGATACCGGGAATATCCGGAATGCGCGGCGTGGCACCGGTATTGATGAAGATCTTGCTGGCGGTCACGGCGACCGGGCCCTCAGCGGTGGCGATTTCCACGCTATGAGGGCCGGTGAAGTGAGCGCGGCCGGTGATTACGGTGATGTTGTCTTGGTCGGCGAGCTTGTGATAGTTCTTGTCGCGCAGCATCGAAGTGACGCGGCGCTTCTCCTTGATAGCAGCCTCGAACGCTGCTTCGCGGGTTTCGGGAGTACTGTTCGCGCCATCCCGCCGCGCCTGTTCGGCGGACAAAATCAGTGACTTGGACGGCAAGCATCCGATATTGATGCAGGTGCCGCCGTACATGTCGGCGCTTGCCTCGGCGACGACGACCTTGCGGCCGGCTGCACTGAGCTTGGCAGCCAAGGTTTTGCCGCCCTTGCCGAATCCAATGATCAGGGCGTCGGTGGTGATAGTGGGGGAGGTGCTGGGTGTGCTGATGGCATTGGGTGTGCTGATGGACATGGTTACTTCCTTACGTATTCGAGTGATAAGAGTGCGTTGTGCTGATGTGTTGTGTGCCGTGCGGCGTCTGTTTTCTTCTTTGACTGCCGAAGCGTTATCGACTGATGCTGGCTAGGGGAAACGCGCGGGATTATTAGCCTTTGCGCTCGCTGAATATCTGTTCGGTGATGTCGTGGATGGTGGTGTGTTCGAGTTGTTCGAGGCAAGTGCGGTTGAGCCCGGCATAGATGTCGTTCATCACTGCGCCCATTGAAGATGACACCAGACAGTCCTCGTGTACGTCGCCCGGTGTCCAGTTCACTTTCACAAAAGTGGTGCCGGTGGCTTCCGCTACCGCGCGCAAAGTGATTTCGGCGGCGGGCCGGGCCAGAGCGTACCCGCCTTCAGCACCCTCTTTAGTGGCGATGAGTCCGGCTGAGGCGAGCGGTCGCATTACTTTGCGCACGCGCGCCGCATTGGTACATATGTTCTCGGCCAGGATCTGACTGGGCAGGTGTGTGGCGCGATGGTCAAGGTAGACCAATGCGTGCACTGCCAGTGAATGGTCGCCGTTCATGAAACGACCTCCTTACCGAGTCGATACTGTAACTATGATGTGTACAGTTATGATACTGTAATCATATCAGATACAGTTAGTGTGTCAAATCGGGGTTGAAGAGGTGGGTGACTATGTGTATAAGTGAGGTGTCCACATGGTTATCCACAATGAATGTGCGTAAGTGAAGCTAGGACCACATACCTCGGATCGGCTTCCGTTTCCGCACCCACTACCCATATGGTGGTGTCATGAACAGGATGACCGACGGCATCACCAACTATGGAGCTCTGCCAGGCTCTATATACGATCCGCCTCCGGAAGAATCGGAGACAGTTTTTGTTCCGCCCGAATTTGCGGGGGCATTTTCTGCTGACTCGAAATACCCGACTTTTCGCGACTCGCCATCGCCAAACAGTGGTGCACATGATTCTGCGGCGGCACCGACCATGAGCGAAAGCCTTGCCCAGCGCAAACGCGACATGGTCGCACGCTGCACTGAGGAAGCGAAACGGGCGGGCAAGAAGCTGCTTTTCGGCATGACCACTTCCCTCGCTCTGCAATCCGTACCGATTCCCGCCGATTGCGACCTCGACTCGGCCAAGCTGCACACTGTATCCAGCGTTAAGAGCAAGCGGTTTCGTACACGCCATGCACCACTGCAAACGCATATTTGGAAACATGCGGCTAAAGCCGCCAATGTGGAAATGAACCAACACGTGTTTGCGCTGGACCTGTTTCACGTATGGGCTCAACTTGCCCCGTATGTTTCTTTTGAGTCCCTGATTGTGCTCGGGGATGCCGTCATCGCTGCTACGAGCAAACAGCCAGTATTGGCCAAGGATCGTGATGCTGCTGCAATCTATCAGGATCTGGTGAAGTTCGTGGAGCGATTTACCCGATTCAGAGGGCGCCCGTCCTGCGTTCGAGCATTGCCGCTGATATCACCTGGTGCTGATTCGCCCAAAGAATCAGAAGAACGACTCTCTCTGGTAGCGCATGGGATTCCACAGCCGGTTGCGAACTATGTGGTGCCGGATGCGGCTTTTGCATCTGGAGCTCCCATAACGTTGGACTTAGCGTGGCCAGAGTTCAAGGTCGCTGTTGAATATGATGGCGATCATCATCGTACGAGTAAGGCTCAATGGCGCCGTGACCAAGAGAAAAGGGGTGTGCTGGTCGGGCGGAGATGGCTGGTCTTCGTCGCCACGGCGGCAAGTATCGCTAACGAGGACGCTCGTGCTGAATTCGCTTTCAACGTGGCGAGGGCGCTTGCTTCGCGCGGTGCCGTATTCGAGTTTCATGTAGTTGCCATGTCTCTTGAAGAGTTGGCGCAGAGCCTGCTGTGACCATGATGTTCGAAACGGACTGATGTAAAGGCAATATTTGTACGACCTGTTGTTGTGGTGTGTGCTTGATATTGCATGCCGTTCGATTGCGATGCCTCGTAGTGATGGATTTCGTGAATGACTAGTGTTCGATTGTGGAGGGAAATGTGTCATAGTGGTCGATTGGGGGTGTTGTCGGTGCATTGAGCGTGGATTTGCGCCAATGGGTGTGGGACGCTACGCGTGTTTTGCCGATTTTTGCGTGGCGTCCCACGGCCCCTCGGGTAATGGCTGTGACGGGTGTGGCAGGAATGGCGTCTTTCCGGGGTTTCCAGTTTGAGTGTGTGGGATGGGGAAAATGTAAAACGATTGACTTAGCTGTTGTCCCACGCTTTTGTGGGATGGCAACTCTGGAATGGGCAAATTCGTCGTGGCGTCCCACAACGATGTTAAAACTCGACCATGATGCAAGCCGACCGAACGCTTCGGTGGTCATCTGGCCGCTGTGACCCCACAATGATGATGGTAGGCAGGCGAACGTTTCGCGGTCATCTGGCCGTCCTGCCCTGCAGTGATGTTGAGAAAATGCAGTCACGGTGCATGAGGAGAACCGTTGACCTGCGTGTTTCAGTGGTCGCGAACTGCATATGCGCTAAAAAAAGCTCTGCAGTGGATTGCATGAATCCAATGCAGAGCCTTATTGGTTGCTGTGAACGCGACTAACGCAGCGATTTCACTCGCTCAGGGCCTTGTCGACCACGACGGTGGCCTCGTCGAGTACCTTGTCCAGAGCCTCGGGGGAGACGAAGGACTCGGCGTACACCTTGTAGATGTTCTCGGTGCCGGAGGGGCGGGCGGCGAACCAGTTGTCCTTGGTGGTGACCTTCAGACCGCCGATCTTGGCGTGGTTGCCCGGTGCCTCGGTCAGCTTGGCGGTGATGTCTTCGCCAGCCAGGGTGGAGGCGGTCACGTCGTCGCCGGACAGTGCCGCGAACTTGGCCTTCTGCTCCAGTGTGGTCGGGGTGTCGACGCGCTTGTACCAAGACTCGCCGAAGCGCTCGACCTGCTCCTGGTGAAGCTGGGCCGGGTTCTTGCCGGTCTTGGCAGTGATCTCGGCGGCCAGCAGGTCGGGGATCAGACCATCCTTATCGGTGGTCCACACGCGGCCATCCTTGCGCAGGAAGCTCATGCCGGAGCTCTCCTCGCCGCCGAAGGCGACTTCGCCGCTGAACAGCGGGTCCACGAACCACTTGAAGCCCACCGGCACTTCGATGACCTTCGCGTTGATCGATGCGGCCACGCGGTCGATCAGGGAAGAGGAGACCAGCGTCTTGCCCACGGCTGCGCCCTCAGGCCAGCCCGGACGGTTGCCGCCGAACAGGTACTCCACGCACACGGCGATGTAGTGGTTCGGGTTCATCACGCCCCAGTTCGGGCAGACGATGCCGTGACGGTCGGCGTCCGGGTCGGTGCCGCCGACCAGATCGTACTTGTCCCAAGCGCCGGCGTTGAGCTCGTCGACCAGGCCCTTCATGGCGTACGGGGAAGACGGGTCCATGCGGATCTTGCCGTCGTGGTCGATGGTCATGAAGCGCCAGGTCGGGTCGACCTCAGGACGCACCACGCCGATGTTCAGGCCGTACTTCTCGTTGATGAGCGGCCAGTAGTTCACGGAAGCGCCGCCGAGCGGATCGATGCCCAGACGCACGCCGGAGTTGCGGATCACGTCGAAGTCGATGACGTTCTCCAGGTCGTCCACGTAGTGCTCGCGGAAGTCGAAGCCCTCGACGTACTCGGACTTGATGGCCTCCTCGTAGGGCACACGCTTGATGGACTTGAAGTCGCCGAGCAGCTCGTTGGCGCGAGCGGCGATGGCATTGGTGGTCTCGGCCGGAGCCGGGCCGCCGGTGACGGGGTCGTACTTGAAGCCACCGTCGGTGGGCGGGTTGTGGGACGGCGTGACGACGATGCCGTCGGCGAGGCCCTCGCCCTCGAAGCGCTGGGTGCCGTCGGCCGCACGGTTGTGGGTCAGGATGGCCTGGGAGACCACCGGGGTGGGCACGAAGTCGTCACGGGAATCGACGCGTACGTGCACGCCGTTGGCGACGAGCACCTCGATGGCGGTCTTCTTGGCCGGGCCGGACAGCGCGTGGGTGTCGGAGCCGAGGTACAGCGGGCCGGTGACGCCGGCCTTCTTGCGGTATTCGGCGATGGCCTGGGAGATGGCGATGATGTGGGCCTCGTTGAACGAGGTCTTCAGGGACGATCCGCGGTGGCCGGAGGTGCCGAAGATGACACGCTGCTCGGGGACTTCGGGATCGGGGACGAGGTCATAGTATTTGCCGATAACCTCATCGACATTGATCAGATCTGCTGGGGTGGCGGGCTGACCCGCATTGTTTGCTACCATGCTCCCTATTCTGCCACGTTTTTTCGCCACGTTGGGTACGATTATGTTAAGAGTTGTCAACTTTTGTGCGAATCGTGTGCCGGTTGTCTAGCGCTTGGTCATTTCCTCCTCGATTTCCTCCAGCGACTTGCCGTTGGTCTCGGGCACCAAGCGCATCACGAACGGGATGGACAGGGCCGAAAACACGCCGAAAATCGCGAACGGGCCGCCCACATTGTTGCCGAACGCATCGAGCAGCACGAGAAAGAACTGGGAGACGATGAAGTTGCCCAGCCAGTTCGCCGCCGAGCCGAAGGAGGAGCCGATGCCGCGCACGCTCAGCGGGAAGATCTCGCCGATAAGCACCCAGGCGATCGGGCCCCACGAGACCGCAAAGCCGAGGATATAGAAAGCGATGAGAATCATCGTCGGCACGGCCAGCACGGCCACGTCGCCCACGAAGTTCATCACGGCGAGCACCGCGAGCGAAACGGTCATCACGATGGAACCGAAGATCAGCACGCCCTTGCGCGGGAAACGATCCATGATAAGCGTGGCCACGATGGTGCTCACGAAGTTCACCACGCCGATGCCCACCGACACCCAGATCGCGTCGCCTTCAGGGAAGCCGAAGCCCTTGATGAACACCTGCGGCAGGAAGTAGATCACCGAGTTGATGCCCACGAGCTGCTGGAACAGCATGATACCGGTGGCGGCCACCAGCGCCGGACGAGCGATACGGAACAGTTCGCGCACACCACCCTTGGTGTCCTGTGCGGCCACGGCCTTGATCTCGTCCAGCTCAATCTGCACCTGGGTCTGATCCACGTCCTTGCGAATCAGCGTAAGCACTTTGAAGGCGTTGCGGGTGTCGCCCTTGTTCACCAGATAACGCGGGGATTCGGGCAGCAACAGGCCGCCGAGCAGCAACAAGGCGGCCGGCACCAGCGCCGAACCGAGCATCCAGCGCCAGTCGCGGATGCCGAAGAGGTTGTGGTTCAGGAATCCGAGGTTGGAGGCGTAGGCCAGCAGAATGCCGAAGGTGACCATGAGCTGGAACAGCGTGGACAGTGAGCCGCGACGCTCCTTCGGCGCCAGTTCGGCCAAGTACGCCGGGGTCAGGGCGGAGGCCGCGCCGACGGCGAGACCCAGGATGATGCGGGCGCACACCATCATCGCGAATCCGGTGGAGGAGGCGCACAGGCCTGAGCCGAGCAGGAACAGCAGCGCGGAGACGATGAGCAGCTTCTTGCGGGCGAACCGGTCAGACAGCGCGCCGATCGACAACGCACCTGCGCACGAGCCGATCAGCACCGAGGAGGTGATGAAGCCGGTCTGGGAGACGCTCAGGCCGAAGTCCGATTCGATAAGCGGGGAGGCGCCGGAGATAATGCCGGTGTCGAAACCGAACAGCATGCCGCCGAGCGCGCCGAAGGTGAAGATGAATGCGCTGTTGAGCGGGAAGCGCGTGGAGAAGCCGCGTGATTCGGCGGCTTCGAGGTCCTCGATTGCGTTTGCTGCCGCGTTTGTGGCCGCGTCCGCCACCCCGGCCACGCCGGTTTCGATGGTTTCGATTGCGGTGGCCGCCGCCCCGGTTGCGCTGGTTTCCTGCGCCGCGGATGCCGTCTGTTTCGATACGGGTGATGCCGTTGTCGTCGTCATTGCCTTGTCCTTTCGCCGTTGACGGACCGCGCCTGTTGCGTGGCCCCTCTGCCGCGTGCAAGGTCAGGCTTCGATTGTCTGAAGTCGCCCGAAAACAAAAAAAGACCTGGAACAACGTGGAATTCGCATATTACGATACGCAAATTCCACGTCGCTCCAGGTCTTGCCTCGTTTTGAGTAACAACCCTGCTACGCAACGTGTGTGAAAGATAGGATACGACTTTCTCGGTCGCGACACTCCGAATAGGCAGCAAAAAACGATGATTTTTGACAACGATTGCAGGATTCTGCATGGTGGAATGATGTCGGAATGGGCGCTGCGGCAAATACGGAGAACGGGTGCGGCGGAACACCATAGCGGAACGCTATCGCGGAGCACCGTAGCGCATAGTTGCCGTTTCGCGATGCTTTGCCGGCATTGCCGTGCTTTTGGGGCACCCAGCGCCGATAATGGAACACAGTGGCATACGGCAGCAAGGAGGAACCGTGGCGAACGCATCGAACGCAACGCCTGCAGTGATTGCGGCGCGCATCGTCGATGCCGTCGGCGGCCCCGCGAACATTACCAGCCTGACCCATTGCGCCACGCGACTGCACTTCGAACTGGCCGATGCCGGCCATGTCAACCAGCACGGTCTTGAATCCATCCCCGGAGTCCTCGGTGCATTCCCGCGAGCCGGCAATCGTTATCAGGTCATCATCGGCGGAGCGGTCGCCTCGGTGTACGAGCAGATCGTTCGGCTGCGGACGGCGCGATTGATGCCGGCAGCGCAATTGCCATCGGCAGTGATGCAGTCAGCGTCGCAGTCAACGCAACCCACTCAGTCAATGCAGCCCACTCAGCCAGCGCAGCCCGCGCAGTCAGCGCAATCCACACAGCCCACGCAACCCGCGCAGTCCGCGCCGTACCTTTCCGACGATGCCGCACCATCGCGCGATACTGCCACCGACGCCGAACAAAGTTGCGGCCCATCCAATACATCCCGTCACTTCACGCCTCGTACCGTCCGCGAGTGGGGCAGTGCCGCCCGCGCTTGGGCTGCCGCGTTTTTCGACTACCTGTCTGACTCGTTCCGCCCGATTCTGGGTGTACTGCTCGGTGCCTCGCTGGTCATCGCCATCGTCAACGTGATCGTTGCACTCGGCATTGTGCCTGATGGCGAGACGTCCACCGGTTGGATACTACTCAAGGCGATTTGGGAGGGTGTGTTCACCGTTCTGCCGATTATGATCGCCTACAATGCGGCCAAGAAACTGGACGTCGACCCTTGGCTCGGCGGTGCGATTATGGCCGCGCTTATGACCCCGCAGCTTACTGGCGTGATGTCCGGAATGTCCGGGACGTCCGTATCCAGCGCTCTCTCCGGGGAGATTCAATGCTCGGCCACCGCCACATTCGGCACCGAAACCTGCACCGTGTCGGCGTTCGGCATACCGATTCAACTCAACGACTACAGTGGCAACATCTTCGTACCATTGCTCATGGCCGCCGTGCTCGCCGTGGTCTACCGCGGGCTGAAGCGCGTCATTCCCGACAGCGTACAGCTGGTGTTCGTGCCATTCCTCTCACTGGTCGTCGTTTTTGCGCTCACCATACTGGTTATCGGGCCTCTGGGAATATGGCTCGGCGGTGGGCTGGGAGCGGCCACAGCATGGCTTAACGCGCACGTGCCATTCCTGTTCGCGCTCATCATCCCGATGCTCTACCCGTTTCTCGTGCCGCTCGGTCTGCACTGGCCGTTGAACGCCCTGATACTGATGAACATTCAGACGCTCGGCTACGACTTCGTCCAAGGTCCGATGGGTGTATGGAACTTCGCCTGCTTCGGTGCCACCGCCGGCGTACTCGTGCTGGCCGTACGCGGCAAGGATTCGGCCATGCGGCAGACCGCGGTGGGGGCGTTGCTCGCGGGATTGCTGGGTGGCGTTTCGGAACTGAGCCTGTACGGCATCCATCTGCATCACCGCCGCGTCTACCGCTGGCTGCTCGCCGGCTGCGCGGCCGGCGGAGTGACCAGCGCGGTGTTCGGCTGGCTGTTCCCGTCCGTGCTGCCATCCGGCCAGATGGTCCGGGGCGTTACGACTACGGCATTCGCCTTCTCCTCGTTGCTGACGATTCCGGTGTTCGATCGGATGTGGGTGTACGCGCTGTCCATCGCCGTTGCGTTTGTAATGGCGATGGTGCTGACGGTGCTGTTCGGGTACCGTACGCCGCCGCGCGCCACGGAGGCGCAGATGGTCTCGGCGGGCGAGAACGCACGCCCGCAGGATATGGCGAGGGGGATTGACACGACCGTGTCGGATGTGGAGTCTGCGGAAGATTCTCCATCGCGGGCTGCCCCTGATCGGGCTCTTGACTCCAACGCCATCTTGTCGCCGGTCGCCGGCCGGCTGGTGAATCTGGAAGCGACTGGCGATCCGGTGTTCGCCTCCCGCGCGCTGGGGGAGGGCGTAGGCGTCGTGCCGGAGACGACCGGTGAGACAGCCGTGCTCGCACCGGTCAGTGGCATGCTGAAAACCGTGGCCCGAACCGGCCATGCCTTCGGCATTAAAACCGATGGCGGCATCGAGGTGCTGGTTCATATCGGCATTGACACCGTCGATATGGATGGCGAGGGATTCGCTGTGGTCGTGGCTAAAGGCGAGCGGATCGCGGCGGGAGAGCCACTGGCCACCGTGGATTTCGGCAAAGTCGCGGCGGCCGGGCACAGCGTTGTGGTGGTGGTGACGGTGGTCAACGCCGCTGAACTGACCGTGGTCACGCCGTTGATCGGCGACGGTAGCGGCGACAACAACGGCGGTGACTGCAAAACCGTATCAGCCGGCAGCCCGATCATCGATGTGGAACAATGACGTTGCGAAAGGATGCCATGGAAATACTGCGAGTGTTCAACAACAACGTCGTGCTCGCCAAAGGCGGCGACGGCGGTGAGGTGATTCTCACCGGCCGTGGACTGGGGTTCCAGGCCAAGCCGGGGCAGACGGTCGACGAGTCGAAAGTCGTGCGCACCTTCGTGCCGTCGGACGGGCGTGACCCGGACCATCTGGCGCAGATGCTGGCGGACATTCCGCCCGAAATCATCCGCGTGGTCGTCGAATCCATGCAGGAAGCCGGACTGGGGGAGCGTGAGACCGGCAGCACCACGCTGGTCATGGCCTTGTCGGATCACGTGGCGAATGCGGTGGAGCGGGTGCGGCGCGGCATCGACATTACCTACCCGCTGCTCGGCGAGGTGAGCAACCTGTACCCGCAGGAATACGCGCAGGGGCGTGCGATGCTCGCATCGCTCAATGCGCGGCTCGACGTCACGCTGCCGGACGGCGAGGCCATCGCGCTTGCCATGCATCTGGTCAACGCCGGCTTCGCCACCGGCGACCTGTCCTATACGTATACGATGACGGGCGTGATCCAGCAACTGCTTGACATCATCGACCACAGCTACGGCATCACGTTGGACCGCAGTTCCGTGAATGTGGGCAGGTTCATCACCCATCTGCGTTACCTGTTCGTACGCATCCACCAGCACCAGCAACTGACGGATGAGCCGGCACCGGTGATGAAGGTGATTCGTGAGTCCTATCCCGCCGCGCTACGATGCGCGCGAACCATCGCCTCCCTGCTCGAACTGCGCCTCGACACGGATATCAGCGACGACGAAACCGCCTATCTGGCAATGCACGTCGCCCGAGTCACCGGCCACGCATCGTAGCGGATCAGCGAATCGGCTCGAGCGTGCCGGTCATTTCGGCGAAATCCGAGGTGGCGTTTGAGGCAGCGGCCTGTGCGGTCTTTTCCAGCGCGGAGGCGTCGGGTACGCGCACGATCAGCGCGCGATGATCCACTGAGAAACGAATATGTTTGGTCTCCGGTAGCATGTCGCCGTCCACCTGCGCTTTGGCCGGCTTTTCCAATGTGATTTCGGCACTGACACCCTGGACCTGTTCGATGGTCGAGTTCGTGGACAGCGGGTTCTGTTCGGGCTTGCCGATGATCGTCTGGTGCACCACGTCGCCGAACAGGTTGGCCCAGCCGAGGATGCCGCCGGTGGTGTCGATGATTTCGAAGTCCAGCAGACCATCGTCATAGGATGCCGCCGGCATCAGCGAGAACATGGGAATCTGGCCGCAGTTGCCGGCCATCACCGTGCGGAAATCGAGATTCTTGATGGTGTGGGTCGAGCCGTCGGCGCTGGTGACTGTCAGCGTGCCGCGGAACTTCGGCGCGAACAGGTTCTTCACGCCGCCCACGAAGTAGGCGAGCCAGCTGATGTTCGCCTTGAGCTCGGGGTTGGTGTCGTCGATCATGGCCGCATCGAAGCCGATGCCGGCGATGATGAGGAAGGCGTGGCCGTGGTCGTCCTCCGGGTGGTCGAGCAGGGTGAGACGGCCCATGTCCACCAGGCGGGAGCCGTGGGAGGTGGCCACGGTCAGCGCGGCGTCGATATCGTCCACGGGAACGCCCATATTGCGGGCAAACAGGTTGCCGGTGCCGATGGGGATGATGCCCAGCGCATGGCCGGTGCCGGAGACGGCGCTCGCCACCGTGCGCACCGTGCCGTCGCCGCCGACCGCGACCACCACGTCGG
>OGTL01002688.1_pt1 | contig 12870 bp, 13 predicted proteins | sample 1553601 | NCBI WGS metagenome assembly OGTL01 (sample SAMEA2580112, study PRJEB22360) | human gut metagenome | biome: human gut; feature: human-associated habitat; material: faeces | place: Denmark | collected 2008/2010 | reverse complement strand
TGTCCTTTGTCTAAATTATACAATAGTGACTCTAAGATTTAAGGATAACATCATAGTCGGGGTGGTGCAGATTCATGGAATGGAAATTCAGATTCTCAAATTATTTTAACATTGAATCCTCGGACAAAAACAACCACTATTATTTCAGTGGAACGAGATACGATGACGAATATTGAAGATGCATCTGGAAAAATTCAATCTACTCAAAAAATGAATGCTGCTTATCCTTTAGGATTTAATAATGGTGGGTTATCATCTGCTGTCACTTATGCCATGAAAACGATTGGTAATCAAGTAGGGCTGAATCTTAATAATTTTATGATTGTTAATATGGACGGTTTAGTAAATCTTGTGAATGACGTTGGAGGAGTAGAAGTTGTCAATGATACTAATGGCTCAGATGTCTATCAAGGGACTGATTCAGGTAAAATAACTTTGCCTGGTTCAGATAAAATTGTAGATAGTGGAGCGATTTATATCTCAAATACAGAACCTGAATATAAAGCTTATGTTCCTTATCTTTCAGGAAATCCTAAGCAGCTCATCAACGGAGAACAAGCCTTAGTTTTTGCTCGAGATAGAGATACGTTAGCCAATGGGAATTATGGACGCGCCGCTCATCAACGAGAAGTTATGACTGAATTAATGAACAAAATGCTTAGTCTTAATAGTGTTTTTAAATATCAATCATTTTTAAATGATATTTCATCAGATTTTAAAACGAACATTTCGATAAATCTTGCTAATTTGACCGCACTTATGGCTTATAAAGATTGTCTTAACAAGGTAGTTTCTGTTCAATATCAAGGGGTAAGTCAAATGGTGGATGGTGGAAGTTATGAATTCATACCAGAAAATGTGGATTTGGCTATTCAAAATATAATGAGACAAGCAAATGATGAGTCTGTCACTGATAAGCTTGATCAAAGTGTCATTACTTATGAAAACTATTTTAGAAGTCAAATTGACCAATATTATATGCCTTCTGCGACGGTAACTATCAAAGGTGAAAAAAGTGAAACTTATGGAGTGGATACTAAAGGGAGTCTAGTAAAAATAAATAAGGAGAATGCCCAAGACTATGTTTCAAGTCAAGGAGGAGCTTTAGTCGCTAATTAAAATAGAGATAATAAAATAATGTTAACCAGTTGACATTGTTTTATTTATAGGATATACTTAACTGGTTAACTAAATTAATAAATGAAAGGATAATATTTTGGCGAAGAAATCAAAAATTGCTAAATTTAAAAAGCAACAAAAATTTGTTGCTCAATATCAAGAGCTTAGACAGGAACTTAAGAAAGAAAAAAATTATGAAGCTCTCCGAAAACTTCCTAAAGATTCTCATCCCAATCGAATGAAAATGCGAGATCGAATTGACGGAAGACCCAGAGCCTACATGCGAAAATTTGGTATGTCACGAGTTAATTTTAGAAAATTGGCGCATGAAGGTAAGATTCCAGGGGTTAAGAAGTCAAGCTGGTAGAAATCTTTTTGAAAAATTTTATGGGATATGATAAAAATATTTTTATTATGTAATTTAAAGAATACTTCGTCTTAATGAATGGAGTATTTTTTCTCTATCTTGCTTAAGTAAAATTTAAGTCTTAAGTCCGAGAAAAAGTAAGCTTTTTTTTGGTACAATAGATTTATGAATAAAAAATTGAAAGCAATCTTTATTATAGAAATTTTTATTGTATTAGGATTGATTTTTCATGCGATTAGTACACCGCGTATGTGGGTAGTTCTAGCTTTAGCTATTCTCTTTACTATCTTGGCGACTCGTTCGCGTGCGCGTGTATTACGTATCATCAGTTTCATTTTTTGGGCAATATCGGTAATGATTCTCTTCACAGTTGGATGGTTCTGGTTAGCAATTATCTTCCCTACGATTGCTTGCATCGTTTTTTGGAAAAATAATCCACGAGAAGGAGGAGTAAGAAATTTTTCTTACGAAGATATTTCTCAAGATGAATCTGAGTCAATCATGAATGAAAATCAAAATGATATCATTGATCTTGATGATGTTACTTTTAAACCTTCTGGAAATAGTCTTTCTATTAAAAAAATGACAGGTAATACAAAAATTATTGTTCCTGAGGATGTAGGAGTTTCGCTTGATTTAACAACAAATGCTGGGCTTGTAAAGATTTTCAATGAGGCAGCACAAATTAATGCGGGAAATGTTCGTTATTTTAGTGAAAATTTAGATCAGGTGGAAAAACGAATTAAAATCAATATCCGTGTTGATTCAGGAAATATTGAGGTGATTAGAGGATGAAAAAATCACTTTTCACAACCTTTTTAGCAGTTTTTAGTATCATACTTATTATGTACCTTCTACTATTTATAATGATGAATAGTGGTCAACCTTTAGGGGGACTAAATACCGCTAATATTATTAGGGAACTTCGAGATAATTTCTATGGTTTATGGATATTTATATCAGTTGCAGGATTACTTGCGCTGATTTTTACCCTTTTTAATCATATTGAAAATATGGCTATTCAACAAAAATTTCAAGATGATATTAAACTTTTAGAAGAAAATCAACAACCTGAATCTCCTGAATTACAAGCTGTTCATGATAAAATTATGAATATGTCAGCTGAACTCCAAGAATTATCTAAGCAAAAATCTGCTGACAAAGCTGAAATTATTGAATTAGAGCGTAAAAGAATTTCACGGGAACTTCATGATTCTGTCAGTCAAGAACTTTTTGCAGCGACAATGATTTTATCTTCTGTTGCTGGTTCGACACAAAATTTGACTAAAGAACAAATCGAAACACAGACACAATTGGTTTTAAAAGTGCTCCATTCTGCACAAAATGAAATGCGAGCACTCTTACTACATCTTAGACCAGTAGAGCTAGATGGTAAGAGTCTAGCAGAAGGGTTGTCAGCACTGACAGACGAGCTCCAAGCGAAAATATCAGCAAATATTACGGTTAAATTGGCTAACATTGAAGCGACGAGTAATGTTGAGGACAATTTATTTCGAATGGCTCAAGAGATTTTATCGAATACTTTGCGTCATTCGCAAGCCGAGCACATTGAAGTTTCTTTAAGAGAATCACTTGGAAACATTTTCTTGAAAATTGCTGATGATGGAGTTGGTTTTGATGTTTCTACTAGTGATAAGACGGCCAGTTACGGTTTAGCCAATATCAAAGAACGTGCTTTATTAATCGGCGGAGATGCCAAAGTAATCTCGGCACCAGGTGCGGGGACAACTGTTGAAATCATTATCCCTAAAGCGAAGCCGAGCCTTTAAAAATGATGCGTATTTAGAAAGAACAAAATGGAAAAAATTAAACTTTTAATTGTTGATGACCACCAGATGGTGCGACTAGGTTTATCAAGTTTCATGAATATTCAACCCGATATCGAAGTGGTTGGTGAAGCTGCCGATGGCGAGTCAGGATTTTTAAAAACTGAAATGCTTGACCCTGATGTTATTCTCATGGATTTAGTGATGGATCGACTTGATGGAATTGGAGCAACGCAAAAGATTTTAGCCAAAAATCCAGAACGAAAAATTTTAATTCTAACGAGTTTTATTGATGACGAAAAAGTTTTTCCAGCTTTAGCTGCTGGAGCTAAAGGTTATATTCTTAAAACATCACAAGCCGCTGATATCGCATCTGCGATCAGAAAAGTTGCCAATGGAGAAGATGTCCTTTCCGATGCTGTCAAGGAAAAGATTGCTCAACAAAAACATCGAAAACATGAATTATATGATGATTTATCAAAAAGAGAATTAGAAGTATTAAAAGTACTTGCGACGGGACTTTCTAATCAAGAAATTGCTGATGAACTTTTTATCAGTTTAAAAACAGTCAAAACTCATGTTTCTAATATTTTTAATAAGCTTGAAGTGTCAGACCGAACTCAAGCAACAATTTATGCCATTCAACATCACTTAGTTTAAACCTGAGGAAAAACAAGTTAGAAATATGATATAATTAAGTTTGTACAAATAAAATTAAAGTGAAAAAAAGATGGAAAAAATATTAGAAAAAGCCCAAAAAATAAAAATCATTTTTTTTGATATTGATGATACTTTGAGGGTCAAAGATTCAGCTTTCATGCCTGAATCAATTACTGAAGTTTTTTATAAACTTCGTGAAAAAGGAATTATGACAGGAATTGCAACGGGAAGAAATCTTTTCGGAGTTGTTCCAGAAGTTAGGGCATTAAAACCAGATTTCTATGTAGCAATCAATGGTGCCTATGTTGAAAATGCACAAACAGGAGAAGTATTATATAAAAATACTTTTTCTAAGGAATTAATTGAAAAAATTATCACTTGGCTGAAAAATGAACAAAGTGGATATTCTTTTGTAGCTGCGGATAGTTTGAAAATTTCAAAATGGGATAAAATTGCTAGTGATGCAATTGGTCCAGTTTATTCGGAATTGGAAGAAAATCCCAATTATTATAAAACAAATGAAATTTATCAAATGTTGACAATTTCTGACCATGATGACCAATTAGAATTACCAGAAGCTTTGTCCGATAAAATTCGTTTGGTTCGTTGGCATCCAAACAGTTCAGATATTGTTCCAATGGAAGGTTCTAAAGCAATCGGCTGTCAAAAAGTTTTACAAGAACTTGGTCTGAAAGCTGAGAACATGATGAACTTTGGGGATGGACTTAATGACCGTGAACTCTTTGATTTTGCCGGTCTGTCAGTAGCTATGAAGGTTTCACATCCTGAAATTTTAGAAAAAGCAGATTACATTACTGATTCTGTTGAAAATGATGGAATTCTAAAAGCCTTACAAGCCTTAAAAATTATTGATTAAAGCTATCAGTAAAAACTGTCAGTAAAAATTACTGACAGAAATTTATTAACTTATAAAAAGAAAGGAAGGTATTTTTAGAAATAAAAATACTAACTAAAAAATATGACTTACCCACAACTTGAACTTGAAAACTACAAAGGTACTACAGCAATTATCAATACAAATCATGGAAAAATGACTGTAAAATTATTTGATAGCCTTGCTCCAAAAACCGTAAAAAACTTTATTGAACTTAGCAAAGAGGGTTATTATGATGGAGTAATTTTCCACCGTATCATCAAAGATTTCATGGTTCAAGGAGGAGACCCAACAGGAACTGGTATGGGAGGTTCTTCAATCTACGGAGAAAAATTTGAAGATGAGTTCTCAATGGACCTCTTTAATCTTCGGGGAGCTTTGTCAATGGCCAATGCTGGACCTAATACAAACGGAAGTCAATTTTTCATTGTTCAAAATAAAAACTTGCCTTATCCTAAAGATTCACTTATCCAAGGAGGGTGGCCTGAAGAAGTAGCTGAAACATATACTGGCGGTGGGACTCCTCATCTTGATGGCCGTCACACTGTCTTTGGTCAATTGGTTGATGAAGAAAGCTATAAAGTTCTCGATGAAATTGCCGCTGTTCGTGTAGGTGCGCAAGATAAACCAGTCGATGATGTCGTTATTGAATCAGTTGAGATTATCGAGCCATAATATGGAGAAGAAAAGTCCTAAAATCGGTGATATTGTTGAGGTTGAAATTATTGGAATGCAAGATTATGGTGCATTTGTAAAATTTTACCTGGATAATTCATCAAATAAAGAAAAAATTGAACAAAAAGGATTGATTCATATTTCTGAAATTCAATCTGGTTATGTCAAAAGTATTCATGATATTGCTAAAATTGGCCAAAAAGTGATGGCACAAATTATTGATATTGACGAATATAATGGCAAAATTAGCCTGTCAATTCGCAGTCTGGAAAAAAATCCGCAAGTTCACCATATTTACCGAAAAAAACATTTTACTGATTCTCGGGATAAAATTGGCTTTAAAACCCTTGCTAATTATTTGCCAGGTTGGATTGAAGAAAATGAAGCCTACCTTAAAGCCAAAAAAAATGCCCAAAGTGAGGATTTTCTTTGAATGATAACGTATTAAGATATATCAAACGAGTTTTTAATTTAATTACTATTCTTGGCTTTGTTGCGACAATTGTTGGTGGCATTTATTTATGGCGCCTTGGTGCATTTCAAAATCAAGCGGTCTTACAACAATTGATTGTGGCACATCGTTTTTTAGGACCATTAATCTTCCTTTGTATGCAAATTTTGCAAGTCATTGTTCCAATCATACCAGGTGGGATTACAATGGCAGCAGGGGTCATGATTTTTGGACCAGTTTGGGGTTTTGTTTATAATTACTTTGGAATTGTTGCGGGCTCTTTTTTACTTTTTCACTTTGGTAAAAAATATGGTTCTTCATTAGCCAAAACTTTTGTCAAAGAAAAAACATATAATAAATACATGGCTTGGTTGGATAAGGGGCAAAAACGCTTTAATATTGTTTTCGCGCTCCTCATTTTATCTCCTATTGCCCCAGATGATGCCCTTGTTTTAATAGCAAGTCAAACAAAAATGAGTTGGAAATTCTTCACTTGGAGTATCTTAGTATGTAAACCATTGCCAATTCTCCTCTATTCTTATCTTCTGATTTTTGGAGGAGACCTTCTTGGGCACATTTTATAAAATACTGAAAGCGATTTCAGTGTTTTTTTATTGGAATTTTTGAGAAAGAATGCCCAAATCATCCAAAAAAATTGTATAATAGAATGGATTTATGATTTTAAACAGAAGTCACCTCAATAATAAAATTGTTTTTGTAAATTTGAAGCAAAAGTTAGAACTAAGTGATAGCAAATTGCCCCAAATGAATTGCCAAAACAAGATTAAACTGACTGGAGCTAGTTTTGAAAAACAAGAAAGCAAATAGATTTACATTTGATTCACGAATTGATTATGGGCTAATTTTACCAGCCTTTATGTTAATATTGATTGGTCTTTACGCACTTTATGTTGCAGTAAGTCATGACCACCCCACGCAAGCAACGAATCTAGTTGTTCAACAAGGAACTTGGGTTATTGTCGGACTCTTTGTTGCTTTAATTGTCATGCATATGGATTCAAGGTTTTTATGGAATTTAACACCATTTTTTTACCTATTAGGTCTTATATTAATGGTTCTACCGATCTTTTTCTACGATAAAGCAACCTATGCTTCAACAGGTGCAAAAAACTGGCTCGCTTTTGGAGGACGAAATCTTTTTCAACCGTCGGAGTTTATGAAACTTTCCTATATTTTATTTTCGGCTAGGATTGTGGTTACCTTCCAAAATAATCTAAAAAAACGAGTACTCAAAGATGATTTCCGCTTAATCGGACTTCTGATACTTGAAACAATTCCAGTTGCCATTTTATCAGTCTTTCAAAAAGACTTCGGAACTTTCTTGGTCTTTGCAGCTATCTTTGCTGGAATTATTTTAGTTGCTGGTATTTCTTGGAAAATACTTGCGCCAGCTTTTCTTTTCGTAGCAGCAGTAGCTGTAGGAATTGTTGCTCTAGTTGCTTCACCAGAAGGACAAAAATTTCTTGAAAGTACCAGTTTTGCTCAGTATCAGGTCAATCGTTTTATCGCATGGTTACATCCTTTTGAATATTCTCAGACTTTCAGTCTTCAACAAGCACGCTCATTGATTTCAGTTGGTGTTGGTGGTCTTTGGGGTAAAGGAATTGGTGTAGCTAATGTCAATGTTCCCGTTCGAGAATCAGATATGATTTTCACTGTCATTGCTGAAGATTTCGGATTTGTTGGATCAGCCTTTTTGATTTTCCTTTACTTTATGCTGATTTATCGAATGATTCGAGTAACTTTCAAATCAAATAATCAGTTTTATACCTATATTTCAACGGGTATTATTATGATGATTCTCTTCCATGTCTTTGAAAATATTGGAGCAGCGATTGGTGTTGTTCCTTTAACAGGTATTCCCTTACCCTTCATTTCTCAAGGGGGATCGGCCTTAATGGCAAATATCATCGGCTTAGGGCTCGTTTTATCAATGAAATATAATCAATTACCAGAATTTGTCAAGGAACAAAGACAAATTCCAGTTAAGGGTGATAGTCGAAAAAATCGTCGAAGAAATAGACATTAACAATTAATAAGAATACAAAAAGTAAAAGTTACTGACAGAAAATTCAGTAGCTTTTTTATTACGATAAAATATTTAAAAGTCTATATATACCAAGGAAGAAAACGCTTTAAATTTTTGTAAATTATTAGAAATAATGATAGAATAAACTCGTGAGAGAAATCTCAAATACTAAATTTAATTGATTGCCTGAAACGACAACCATCCTATATAGAGGAGGCGTTTTTATGCGCGCAGCACGTTTTTACGACCGCGGGGATATCCGCGTTGATGAAATTAATGAACCAATAGTAAAAGCTGGCCAAGTTGGCATTGATGTGGCTTGGTGTGGAATTTGTGGAACAGATCTTCATGAATTTTTAGATGGCCCAATTTTTTGTCCGTCAGCAGAACATCCTAATCCAATTACTGGAGAAGTACCACCAGTCACTCTTGGACATGAAATATCTGGGGTTGTAAATTTTATAGGTGAAGGAGTAAGCGGACTTAAAGTGGGTGACCATGTCGTTGTCGAACCTTATATCGTTCCCGAAGGTACTGATACAAGTGAAACTGGACATTATAACCTCTCGGAAGGTTCAAACTTTATTGGTTTGGGTGGAAATGGCGGAGGTTTGGCTGAAAAAATTTCTGTTGATGAACGTTGGGTTCACAAAATTCCTGATAGCTTACCATTGGATGAAGCCGCTCTAATTGAGCCACTATCAGTTGGCTATCACGCTGTTGAACGGGCAAATTTAAGTGAAAAGAGTACGATATTAGTTGTTGGTGCTGGACCAATTGGACTATTAACTGCTGCCGTTGCAAAAGCGCAAGGACATACTGTTATCATTAGTGAACCTAGTGGACTTCGTCGTAAAAAAGCACAAGAAGCACAAGTTGCTGATTATTTCTTCAATCCAATTGAAGATGACATTCAAGCTAAAGTTCATGAAATTAATGAAAAAGGAGTGGACGCAGCCTTTGAATGTACCTCTGTCCAACCGGGATTTGACGCTTGTCTAGATGCGATTCGTATGGGTGGAACAGTTGTCATTGTTGCAATTTGGGGTAAGCCTGCTAGTGTTGATATGGCAAAATTAGTAATCAAAGAAGCTAACCTTTTAGGAACGATTGCTTATAATAACACTCATCCAAAAACAATTGATTTAGTATCAACAGGTAAAATAAAATTGGACCAATTCATCACAGCTAAAATCGGTTTGGATGATTTGATTGATAAAGGATTTGATACGCTGATTCACCATAATGAAACAGCTGTTAAAATTTTAGTTTCACCCACTGGTAAAGGTCTATAAAATAATTAAATAAATAAAGGAGAAAAAAATGTCTAAAATTGCAGCAGTTACTGGAGCAGGTCAAGGAATTGGTTTTGCAATCGCAAAACGTCTCTATGATGATGGTTTTAAAGTAGCTATTATTGATTACAACGAAGAAACAGCTCAAAAAGCGGCAAAAGAACTCGGAGAAAACTCATTTGCGGTTAAAGCTGATGTTTCCGACCGTGAACAAGTTATTTCAGCTTTGAATGCTGTTGTCGACAAATTTGGTGATTTAAATGTTGTAGTTAATAATGCCGGAATTGCCCCAACAACACCAATTGAAACAATTACACCTGAACAATTTCATCAGGTCTATAATATAAATGTTGGTGGAGTTTTGTGGGGAACACAGACAGCAACAGCACTTTTTAGAAAATTAGGTCATGGAGGTAAAATTATCAACGCAACCTCACAAGCTGGAGTTGTTGGAAATCCAAATCTAATGCTCTATTCTTCTTCAAAATTTGCTGTTCGTGGGATGACTCAAATTGCTGCACGTGATTTAGCAGAAGAAGGAATCACAGTTAATGCTTATGCACCAGGGATTGTAAAAACACCAATGATGTTTGATATTGCGCATCAAGTTGGTAAAAATGCTGGTAAAGATGATGAATGGGGAATGCAAACTTTCGCAAAAGATATTGCCATGAAACGTCTATCTGAGCCTGAAGATGTGGCAAATGTTGTTTCATTCTTAGCTGGCCCTGATTCAAACTATATTACCGGTCAAACAATTATTGTTGATGGAGGAATGCAATTCCATTAATCTAAAAATGAACTGTCAAGTTTTTATCTTGACAGTTCATTTTATTTTGTGCTATAATTGTCTTAAATAAATGAACGAGGTAAGGTCTATTGAAAATCTAAGTTTTGAACTTTAAAAATATTCGTAAAAATCGAGTGTTTTTGTTGTCTTCATAACTTAGAGAGAATAGACTTTTATTATGTTTTCAGATTGGGCAATTTGTCAGAATTTGTATCTTTTAAAGCTCTTTTCACCTAAGTTGTGAAAAGAGTTTTTTAATTTAAGGAGAAAATAATGAATCAAAAACAAAAAGAAATGCAAGCTAAACTAGAACAAATTAAGAAGAATAAACCGCAATTTGCTGGGAAAAATATTAATGGGATGACAGCAGTAAAAGCAACCAAGCAAAATCAACACGGAGCAAAAATTAATGCTCCAAGAAAAGCGGGAATTTGAGATTTATGAACATTCAGAGGAACTCACTCTGAGTTTTTCTACTCAAATTAGATTTCTTAATTCTCACAAATGAGAGGAGAATTAAATGTCAAATATTGAATTTAAAGACTTAACCTTTGGCTACGGGGATAACATGATTTTCAATCATGCCCAAATAAATATTGATGACCGTTGGAAATTAGGATTAGTAGGGCGAAATGGCCGTGGAAAATCGACCCTTTTAAACTTACTACAAGGTAAAATAACTACTGACAGCTCGATAATTACTGACAAAAACTTTGTTTACTTCCCCCAATTACTGACAGAAGAAGATTTTAATGATAAAGATAAATCTAAAAAACAAAATACTGCTGATAAATATTATGTAGAAAGGCTGTCAGTAAAAATTACTGACAGAAATTCACAATTAACTTATTATGTGCTAAATGAATTAGCCGAATTTGAACAATGGAAATTAGAACGTGAATTATCTTTATTGAAAGTTGATTTAGAAATTCTTTGGCGTCCTTTTGGAAGTTTATCAGGTGGGGAACAAACCAAGTGTCTCTTGGCAATTTTATTTTTAGATGAGGACAATTTTCCACTAATTGATGAACCAACAAATCATTTGGATATGAAAAGTAGAAAAATAGTTGCTGACTATCTTCAAAAGAAATCAGGATTTATCGTTGTATCACATGACCGTTATTTCCTGAATAAAGTCTGTACACAGATTGCAGATATTGACTATGGTAAGATTAAGCTCTATGCCGGAAACTATGACTTCTGGTATGAGTCCAGCCAGCTTCTTATCCGCCAGATGAAAGAGGCGAACAAGAAGAAGGAAGAGAAGATCAAAGAGCTGCAGGAATTTATTTCAAGGTTTAGTGCAAATGCTTCAAAATCCAAGCAGGCTACTTCAAGAAAGCGTGCATTGGAGAAAATCCAGCTTGATGATATCCAGCCATCCAGCCGTAAATATCCATACATTGATTTCCGTCCAGACCGCGAGATTGGAAATGAGGTTCTCATGGTAGAAGGTCTCAGCAAAACCATCGATGGCGAAAAAGTATTAGACAACATTTCTTTTACATTGGGACATGATGATAAAGTCGCATTTGTCGGAAGCAACGAGCTTGCCAAGACAACACTGTTCCAGATCCTTATGGGAGAGATGGAGCCAGATGAGGGAACATACAAATGGGGCATCACAACTTCTCGGGCATATTTCCCATTAGACAGTGGAAGTGAGTTTGATAATGATTATTCAATTGTAGACTGGCTGACACAGTACTCTGAAGAGAAAGATGCGACTTATGTACGTGGATTCCTCGGACGTATGCTTTTTGCCGGAGATGACGGAGTAAAGAAAGTGAAAGTTCTGTCCGGAGGAGAGAAAGTGCGCTGCCTGTTATCCAAGATGATGATTTCCGGTGCAAATGTACTGATTTTTGATGAGCCTACGAACCACCTGGATATGGAAAGTATCACGGCACTGAACAATGGAATGACAAAATTCCCGGGTGTCATTCTCTTCTCATCAAGAGACCACCAGATTGTTCAGACAACTGCAAACCGTATCATGGAAATTGTTCCGGGCGGAAAGATGATTGACAAGATAACAACATATGACGAGTATCTGGAAAGTGATGAGATGGCAAGAAAACGTCAGACATACACAGTCCAGAATGACGACGAAGACTAAAAAGTAAATTTAATATGTAGAGATGAAAAGACTGTAACTTGTAAGATTGAGTTGCAGTTTTTTTGTATAATAGTGAGAATTGCATTTTCATTCTTGAAAAGAAACCTCAACAGGCTCTTTTATTATATGATGGAATTTGTTATACTAAAATCGTATGATGAAAGGGTAAAATATCATTATAGTTTAAATACAGGGAGTATAAGATTATGAGAAATATAAAAATTACAATTGAATATGATGGCAGCCGTTATCAAGGCTGGACAAGACTTGGAAAAGATGAATCTAACAACACTATATCTGCCAAGATTATTGATGTATTAGGGAAAATGACTGGTGAAAAGAATATTGAGCTGAATTGTGGCTGCCGTACAGAAGTCGGTGTACATGCTTACGCACAAGTGGCGAATTTTAAGACTTCTTCTAATCTGAGTACAAAAGATATTCAGCATTATCTGAATCGGTATCTGCCAATGGATATTGCAATTACAGAAGTTGAAGAGGTTCCGGATCGTTTCCATGCCCAGTTGAATGCAGTATCAAAAACTTATGTTTACCGTATGACAATTATGGATGTTCCAAGTGTTTTTGAGCGTAAGCATACTTACCATTGCTTTAAGATACCGGATAAAAAGGCAATGCAGCAGGCCGCTCTTTTATTTATC
>OGTL01002681.1_pt1 | contig 12907 bp, 15 predicted proteins | sample 1553601 | NCBI WGS metagenome assembly OGTL01 (sample SAMEA2580112, study PRJEB22360) | human gut metagenome | biome: human gut; feature: human-associated habitat; material: faeces | place: Denmark | collected 2008/2010 | reverse complement strand
TAGAAGGTAACGAAGAATTATTATAAAAATGGAGTCTGATAATCGTATATATCGCCTTACTGACAAAAAGGAAATAGATGCTTTTGTGGAACAATATGGCTCGAAATTTCTTCAATTTAAAGCAGATGTATATACGAGACTTAAGGGACTACCTTCCGGTACATTTTTTAAACCCGTATGGATTGATATTTTTACCTTGGTAAAAAAAGAACATTTGTTATCAGCATTTATTAAATGTGCGTGTTTATTCATGCTTGAGAATAATACTATTAAAGAGTTTTGGGAGTTTGATGATCATTATCTGCATATAAGACATATCAAGGAAGATCCGGAAAAAGAAATAAATTACAGCGCAATACAAAGATGGTATGGAAAAAAGTAATAAAATCATGGTAGTAATAAGTCCTGACCCGGTTGTCCGCAATCGCATGTTGAAGCGGCTGATAGTCCGTCTCGGCTTTGCCATCACTCCGACCGACGCCGGCAAGCTCATAAAGCGGTCGGTACACGATATTGATTTGCCGAATGCCTATTTCGTCATCGCCGACTTGTACAACTTCAGAGCAAGCCCTATTACCACACAGCGACTGTATGAACTCGCAGCCCGTGGCATTGCCGTTGTCGTCGGAGTTAAAAAGTTACCGCCGGAATTCGAGTTTATTTGTACCGCATTTTATCCGGAATAAAGTAGTATTCATTAAGTACGCTATTTAAAAGAGATTTTTCTTTTTGAAAGATCTCTTTTTTTTTGCATTTCCCCTCGCACCCCTTAACCTATAAACAGTCGCTTTCGGACAACAGTGCAACGCAAAAAAACGGGCGACATACAATATATATTCTTTATTCTTATATTTTTTACTTTTTGAAAAGTACCCCTTCAAAAAATGAGAAAAAAATCGTGCTTTCGTGCGGAACGAAAAATATTCTCAATAAATATTTGATAATCAAAATATTATGCAAGCACGATTTTAGCACAGAATTAGCACGAATTGCACAAAACAAATCGTGCACGATTTTTTGTGCTCCGCACGAAATCTAAAAACGGTTTTGTGCTAAAATCGTGCTGATTTAATCGTTTGATTTTTAGTTATTTGTGTTCTTGAATTGTACCGAAAAAGATTTTGCACGATTTTTTTCCTATGTTTTCTCAAGGGGTAGTTTGGGACACATTTTCTCTTTTTAGCTGTCGATATTTGTCTTTTTGGATAATGTTTTGTATCTTTATATTTGATATTCAGTAATTTAACTATGATAAAAACCAGAATAGAAATTACACCTTATTTGGCCGAGTACCTTACCTGTAAGTTTTACGATCCCGAATCCGATGCCGTTCGAATTCCGGACACGAAAGATCTGTACCATACCATTTGGGATTTAATGTCGAAGCGACCGGATAACGCGGTCGATACCGGAAACCTGACGTTAGTGCTTCCGGACAGGCGGACGGGCAAAGATCCTGAATACTATAATTATTTGAGAACGGTCGGCACGTATTATCGACAAGCGGGTCAGGGTGATGTTCTATGCCGAGTTGCATGATCGTTTGGATGAGAACAAGCATCGGTACAATATCGAGTATATCGATACGGTACATCATTTTATGTGCAAATACAATATCACATCTATCAGTGAAGACGGCTTGCTGAAAAATTACTACCGCTGGAGAGACAATGAGCGGAAGAAGAAAGCCAAGCGAGATTATAAAAAGAGGTTAAATACACCTTGATTTATCTCCGACATAACGTATTATTTTGTCCGTTTTTTGCGGAAAAATAAACGAAATTTTAACGTAAAATAGAGAAGTGTTTAATTTACAATATATTACAATGAATGAAATTTGCAACATTTTACGAATTTATAAACTGTCTCAACTCAAGGCTGTGACAGAATCGGAGGGTATTCCCAAATCCGGAGAAAAACCGTTGACTGTTTATCCCGACCATTTAGATCTGGAACTGTCTCCGGATCAACAAGACGGCGGATTATTATATAAGATCGAGCAAACCATACCGGTTTCCAAGTTGCCGGAAGATGAAGCCGTGCTTTTCCCTATACCGACTCCCTCGATTATAGAGGGTGAGAATACGACCGGGGAAAAGGTCATTATCGGGACACCCGAATGCCCGGCATCGGTATATATCATTCCGCACCTTCAAAAAGACCAGCTTTCGGTTACCTGTTCGATGCAAAAATCCCCTTTTTAAAAGCATTCTTGCCTTATTATAGTCCTTTAGAACCCTTGCTTATTACACGATATTCGTGGTAAATATACAAGGGATGGACGAAAATTCTTTATTACAGCTTCTTCTTTCACCTGCGCATAAACTCCTCTGTACCCAAGAAGAGTTTGTCGCCGCCATAATTTCATGTTTTCCCGTAGCTGCCCAAAAAAGTTTTGCAGACATTGTTTCCACTATCTCCAAAGGCTTTTACTCAGAACCTCTCACATACCGGGATTCTGTAAAGAAAGAACTGCAAGCGGTTTCCCGACAAAGCGAGATCTCCGTGACCGATGATTTCGGTTCGGATACTCTCGACCCGGACTCTTTGGCCTATCATCGCATCAAAGGGATGATACTTTCCGATACCCGTTATGGTTTCTCGACAAAACAATTTGCCGAAGATCTTCTGACGGCCGATGCCAATCCTCATATTTCCTGCCATTTTCTGCATATCACCTCGGGAGGCGGTGAAGCGTGGTATCTCGATCGTGTGTCCGAGATACTGCGCACTCTCGATAAGCCGGTCTATACACTGATCGAAAAAGTGTGCGCTTCGGCAGCTTATTATATCGGTTGCCACGGGGTGCAAGTAAAGGCAGTTACGCAAAATGACACTATCGGCAGTATAGGGACAATGGTATCGTTTTACGATATCCGCCCATATCTCGAATCTCTCGGACTGAAATACATTGAAGAATACGCCTCTAAGTCGAGACTGAAAAATAAAAAATTCAATGATTTGGTTGCAGGAAAACCAGAACAGTATATAAAAGAAGAGTTAGATCCGCTTCAAGTGCAGTTCGAGGCAGAAGTGCGCCGCTCCCGGTCTGCGTTGGCAGCATTAGACCCGGAACATCCTGTCTTTCTGGGAGAGTCTTTCGATGCTGTTCATTCCGTAGAAAACGGGCTGGTCGATGGTATCGTTACCATGCCTGAGGCCATGAATGAAGCCTACGGACTCGGGAGAGAGTGGAGCAGGAAAAATAAAATGAGACATCAAGCCTATTCATTCATTTAATACTTCACAAAATGTTTAAAAAGCAATTTCAACAGATTATCAACTCGCTGGGATTAATGCAAAAAGCAAAAGACCGGCAACTTACCAAAGAAGATTGGGAGAGCATATCCGATTCGTATAAAGAGACCTATGGTGTCGATTTTTACGAAGACATGCAGCAGGCGAAAGAGAAAGCCGGTGAAGCCGACCGACTTTCCAAAGAGCATGCTCAGGCTCTTGAGATCCTGAATGCCATGGAGGAGAACACCGGTTCGGACAAGGAATCCGGTGATTTGCTGGAAAAAATGAACAAGTTTGCTGCCGGCATGCAGAAAATATCCAAAGAAAATGCAGATTTGAAAGCCGCACTGGATGCCATGGCATCTGCCGCAGTTCCTGACGTTCCCGTGGCTACTGTACAAAAAAGGCTGTCTGTTTTTGGTCCGGGAAGCACCGAAAAGCATCTGTTCGGTATCGAAAACCCTCTGTTCGACATGTCCAAACGCTGGAATAAAATATCTGCCAATCCGGCTTTTGCCCTGACCTCAGACCCGGATGAAGATACCGACGGCCCGGCATTCCAGTCTGAGGTGCGTAATTTCGGTAAATCGATGGCTGCCCGATATCGGTATCTTAAAGAAAATAAGCTGCTCGACCCTAAGAAACTGAACGAAGGTTTCGGTTTCGATACGGCCGATCTCTCCAATGCCGGACTCGGCGATCAGTATGTCGTACTCCGTCAGGATGCCCTTATCGCACGTATTCTGACACTTGAGACCGTTTATCATATTTTCCCCCGCCGTTCGGGTATTCAGGACAGGGAACTGATGACGAACGCTTTCTTCAGCAAATTCTCTCAGGCATATCAGCCGGGCAAGGTGTGGAAAGGAGACGTCAAGCTCCAGCCGGAAATGGCGCATGTAGATGATGCGATGTTCAAAACACTGTTCGGGCCGATGAAAGAAATCGAACGCGTAGTAAACGGAGAAGTTTCGGTGAAAGAGGCAGTTGAACATCAAGGAGAACAACTTCTTTCACAGAAAGAGCAGCTACAGGCTGCGATCGAAGTATGCGCCAGTATCCACGGCTTTGGTCAATGAACAAAACGAGCGTCGGATTTTGGGCATTTATGTCAAACCCGAAGAAGGTAAGCCCGGCCATCATCTGAACGGATCTACCGGTTACGTATATACGCTTGTCCGTTATATCCATGAAAATAAACTATTGCCTCACTCCGATGACGCATATAACGCCTATACCAAGACGACCATGCTGGATGCCGTGCAGGAATTTGTCAGCGATGTGCGGGAGACGGTCGATAAAGGGCTGGATATCGAGAAGTTCGAGATACTTTTGAATAAAAACCATCGTTCATGGTGGCGTAAATGTATTCGTGCGCAACACGGTAAGGAGATGGATTTCAAGGGTGTCGATGGTCTTACCGATATTATTCCCGATACAACGATTAATATCCGCTGGGTTCCCAATATGGGACAGTTGAAGCTGATCTGTCTTCAGGAATCCGGAAACCAGCAATGTCTTGAGTTCGCTCCGGGTGAGATGTTATCGGTGAAGATAAAAGAAGATATGGAACAGGTGGTTTGCTGGTCGACCTGGAAAGAGGGCTTTTCCGCTTCTTACGTCGGACAGGCTTTCGATACTCCGACCAAACTGGTCGAGAACAACTATAAGCTGCAGCGGGTATTCATCAACAAACCGTGCGTCACCTTAGCCGACAAAGCTACATCGGCTGCGGCTAAAGACGGATTCTGGTTCGTTACTTCAGATAATACGGCGGTAACCGCATTGACCGATATTGCCGGTGCGGAAGAAGGAACGGCCTATATCATCGAATGTGGCGGGACAAAAAATGCAACGACAATCGCCAAATCCGGGAAGTTCGATTCTATCACGGCGGCATGGACTCCTACTCAATCAGGAGATTATATCATGGTTACGCTCAACAGTTCCGATAAATTCGTCGAGCTCGAACGACAGGTTGGAGGCGTCCGTACCATCAATAAAAGCCTGCAACCCAATATTCCGGGAGCACGATAACGTATAATTCAACAGAAGCGGGATTTATTTCCCGCTCCTTTTAATATTCACATTTTTAATTTTATGTTATGAAGACAAGACAATTGATTTATTCAAAAAAGAAAGCCGAACATGCCAGATTATCTATTCTGACAAAGTTTTTCTGTTCGATTATGGCATTGATCGCCATTGCAGCGGTAGCCTCCGTATTTTTAGAACCTGAAAGTGCTCAAGCTTCGGTCGGTATATTGACCGGAACATCTTTTGCCTCGATGGCCGTCATCGGAAATATTAAGGATGTTCCCGATATCGATGTCTCCGGATCTGCCATTGCTTATAAAGTTTATTTGGTCGAGTTATCCCAATTAGACGAGAACGCTCAGTTCCCGAAAGCCAACGCATCCCGTGAGGTGACCACCATTCCGTTGGCAGATGGTGAATATATGCACTATTTTGAAGCGCATGATATTCCCACATTCGGCAGTACCGGTGAAAAAGGTGATCTGACGATCGATCCGACCAACACGTTCACCATGATTATGGGAGGAAACCACGACCAGCTGCTCAATTTTATCGAGCAACATGTCGGAGGCAAGTTTATCATTATCTTCCAGGAATGCGAATCGCCCAACAAATATATTATCGGAAATCCGTGCAAGCCGATGATCCTTAAATCCTATGAACTGAAAAACGATAAAGACAGCCGTTCGGTTACTTTTACCTTTGAAAACAAAACCATCCAGCAGCCTAAAAAGTATGTAGGAGATATTGTTACCAAGGCTCCGGCAACACATACCCAAGGGGCAACCGCATTAGCCGTTCAAGCAGGAGTCAATACTTATAAGATTCCGGGAGGCAGTTCCGCTACATACGCCATTGCGACCGTATCGGGTATAACAGCGTCCGATAAAGGCCGAGTGATCACTCTTGAAGGAACAGGCACGGAGAATGCCGCGACGATTGCCGACAATACCACCTTCATTTTGGAAGACGGTGCGACATGGACGGCTAACACCGGCTCTCGGATCTCTTTCCGGATATTGGATGCGACCACTTTGGTAGAGGTGCAGGGGACAAGAGTACAAACCGCTTAATGTTCGGCTTATGTACAGCTTTAAAGAAAAGAGCAGAATACTTAAAGAGTTACTGAACCCGGCATTCGGAGAATCGGATCTCTCTCTGCTTCGTCGCTTGTCTCCGGAAGATTCGTTGATCGCTACGGCACAGGTTTCTCCATCCCGGAATGCAGAAGCCGTCTTGTTTAGGTTATTGGACTTGACGACACGGGAAGAGATCAGGCTGAACCGCCGGAATCTCGAGCAAAATTCCACTAAAGCGGAGAACGGCGGTGACTCTGTTGTCGAAGTAACGGAAACATCCGGAGAGCAACGGACATCCCCGAAAGCCGGAGAAAAAAAAAGCTCCAGAAAGAGCAAGAGTACCCGAATATCCGGTGGAAAAGGCTCTGTGAAGACAAAAACGTCCAAATAGCGACACTCATTTATAACGACCGGGTAAATACTTACCGGGAAATGGCGGTTCTGGACACTGAACTCGAAAATAATCCTACCGATGCCAAGGTGGCGAGAATGGCCGAGCTCAGAATCCGGAACCTCCTTTGTTTTTCCGAACTGCAATCTTTCAATGATACCGGACAGTGGAGAAACAGACACCCGTTTGTCGTGCATCGGTCAGAAAGATGTAAGCTTGAGGAACTCAAGCGGCGAGATCCGGAAGGCTTTCTCCGGAAATATGCCAATTGCAGTTATAATATCAAGCGATACAACTCATTTTTGAAAAAAGACGACCGGAGTGACCGGCGGGAATCGGACAAAAAAAATCTTATTCGGTATCAGGAGTTGGAGACTATTTTTAAAGATATAATCAGTAATGAAACAGACGATAATCGTTCATAATCTGGGAGAGCTTCCTACAGCCCCGCTCGATGACTTTAACGAGCTTCAGGAGGATTTTAAATTGCCGGATTCGGAGAAACTGGCCAAACTGCAGATGCTTATCCTCACGCGAGGTTTCAAGTACGCTTTCAAAGCGTGGAAAGATCCGGACGGAAAATTGTGGATCATCGATGCCCATCAGCGGAAAAAAGCGTTGACGGCTCTTCGGAAAGCCGGTTTTGAGATACCGGAAATTCCGTATGAGCCTATTTATGCCGAAACGAAAAAAGAGGCGGTAGAGGAGATTGCAGCTTATAATTCCGAATTCGGCCGGAAAAATCCGGATACGCTTCTTTTTAAGAAATACGAGATCGATACGGATACGATGGAGAGGTTCGATCTCGGTTTCCGGCCGGTAACTGTTGAATTGGGAGTAAAGAAAGAAAGTCTTTTTGATGTAAATTCAACGGAAATACAAGAAGATGAGACCGAATTGAATATGCCGTCCGAAGATTCCGGTTACATTTCCAAACCCGGTGATATCTGGTTATTGGGAGAGCACCGGCTGATGTGCGGTGATTGTCGAGAATCGAAGGCGGTAGAGGTTTTGATGAATGGCCGTAAGGCGGATATGTGCCTGACAGACCCTCCTTATAACGTGTCGTATGAGGGTAAGACGGAAGACGAACTGACGATCGATAACGACAGCATGGAGAATGACTTGTTCAGGGTATTCCTCCGACAGGTGTTCACGAATATGTTTGCTGTGTTGAAAGACGGAGCTCCGGCATATATTTTTCATGCCGACAGTGAAGGAGAGAATTTCCGTGCCGCTTTTCGGGAAGCCGGGTTCAAGTTCGCCCAGTGTTGTATCTGGGTGAAGAACAGTATCGTGATGGGCAGGCAAGATTACCAGTGGAAGCATGAGCCTTGTCTGTATGGCTGGAAACCGGGTGCTGCTCATACTTGGTGCGGTGACCGCAGACAGTCTACCGTCTGGAACTTCGACAGGCCGCAGAAAAGCGCCTTGCATCCGACAATGAAACCCGTTGCTCTCATGGCTTATCCGATCCGGAACAGTTCAGTTTCCGGAGCTCTGGTGATCGATTTCTTTTCCGGGTCAGGTTCTACCTTGATGGCGTGCCAGCAGATCGACCGGGTCTGCTATGCGATGGAGATCGATCCCCGTTATGCCGATGCGACCGTTTCCCGTTATCGGATGATGTATAAAAACAGTCCGGTGCGCCTGATCCGGGACGGTATCGCTCTTTCTGCCGGTGATACTTATAGACTTCTGAACCGGTAAAACATGGATTATGCGACTCAAATACGGACATTCGGCGCATTGGGCTATTCACCCGAACGCATTGCCAATATACTGGGCCTGAAAGGGACGGAGCGGGAAGAGGTCATCTCCCGGATACGTACCTCCGGAGATCCCTATAATTCGGCTTATCTGTATGGGAATGCGGTAGGAGAGTATAATATCGACGCAGAGTTGGCGAAACAGGCCGAACAGGGAGATATCGATTCGATCGAATCGCTCGAGACCCGGAAAAAAGAACGCACCCATCTGGATTTGAAAAGAAAGTTATTCGGTATATGAAATATTTGGAGATCATAGAAAAGCTGCATCCTGACATTATACACCATTTCCTGAGTACAGGCGAATGTCAGGGTATTCCTGTCGAAGTGCAGCGTTTTCTCAAGCAGATGCAATGGGCGGCCGAGATATATGAGTATGAACGGAACATTACACGGGCTGCCGGTATGCTGCGCAACCGCATCAAGGCGCAGCAGGGGCTCGATGTGGATGTGCGCACCTGTAAGAGCCGTATTTATTCGGCGATCAACTATTTCTCCATAGATAACAATGTCTCTGTAAAGGTCTGGGAAAATGATTTTGCCGATAAGTATGAAGACTTGGCACTGCTTGCCATCGATGCCGGAGAGTACAAGACCGCCAAGGCCTGCAAAGATGCCGCTTTGGAATGCCGTCGTCGGGCGTGCGAGGCTGCGGAAAAAGACAGTGCGTGGGCTCCGGTATTCATCATTTCTCCCGAAATCACGCCCGAAGAGCTGGGTTTCTCGAAACGGAGTCTCAAGGAGATCGCCCGGAAGTCGAACGAGGGTTTTTATATCAATCTGATAGAGTCCTTGCCCATCGAGAACGATGAGAAAAAGCGGTTATTGTCTGACGCGAATATTCAAGAAGCGGAATTTACGGAGGAACTGAACGATGAATGATGAAGAAAACAACGGATTCGATCTTGAGTCGTATTATATGAATCTGGTGCAGATACAGGCAAACCTGATCGATGCGAATGTCTTGTTTGCGGAATGGGCACGTGCTACCGGAAAGACGGAGGGAATCACTACGCCCCGCATCATTCGGGTGGCGAACGATATGCCGGGAGAATTAGGTTTTCTGGTACATTCTACTTATACAGCCCTGTTTACCAACGTATGGCCTAATATACAGGCCTCTTTCAGCCGTCCGATACGAGGGGGACAACGGCCTATGCTGGAGTACGGTGTCGATTATGTGGTAGGCGAGACGAAGATCCCGTCTCATTTCAGAAAACCTCGTTACCCGATCGCTTATCCCAAGCATTCGATTCTTTTCAGGAACGGTTTTCACTTGCAATTGGTATCGTCCGATCAGCCCGATTCCGTTGCCGGGCGTTCCGGAGTACACGCCTTTATCGAGGAGATGAAACACAATAAGGGAGAGAAGCTGAAAACCCGTCTGTTTCCTTCCTTGCGGGGTTCTAACGCTACTATTCGCCGGAGCTCTTATTACCAAGGTATCACCGGTGTGTCGGATACCGCCCGTGTAGATCTCGGAGAGGATAACTGGTTCGAGGATTATGAGAAAAACATGAACCGGAATCTTGTCGAGGAAATAGCGACGGCGGCCTTACACGTCAACCGGTATCTGTTCGAGTTGTACCATACCGAACGGTTGCTCCGGCAGGAAAAGAATCCCGTCGCACTCGAGAAACTCCGGTTGATGCAGGAGAAGCAAAAACGTATGTTGGCTCTTTGGCAGCCCCGTCTGGCCGATATGCGGCGGAACGCCACCTATTATGTCCGTGCCAGCTCGTTCGCCAATAAGGAGATATTGGGAGCGAAGTTTTTCAAGACACAATATGAGTCGCTCGACATCGACGAGTTTCTGACAGCGATTTGCGCCATTCGCAAGAAAGCGGTCGTGAACCGTTTTTTTGCCACATACGCTCCAAGAAAACACCAGTATTCCGGAGACCAGAGCTACAAATACGCCTCTATCCTGAAACTCGATCTGAAGGAACATTTCCGGTTGACGGCTTTCTATCTCAAGCAATATAATCCGGACGATGAAATACTGCTCGGCTATGATCCCGGCCACTTCTCCAGCCTTGTCGTGGCTCAGGAGAAGAAAAACGGTTCTGAACTCCGGGTGATAAAAGAATTTACCTGTTATTTCCCTTACCAGCAGCCCGAACTGGCTCAATCGTTTTACGAATTTTTCGGCAGTGACGCCCGTAATAAGCATATCAAACTCTACTATGACCGGGCGGGGAACAAACGGCGGGAAGAACTGGAACAGATAACGACCGATGCCCGGATATTGAAACGGGAGTTGGAGTCTTTCGGCTTCGACGTCGAGCTGATGAACGAGGGACAACGCACCATTTACTACTGGCAGCAATTCAAACTGTTATGGTTAGTATTCGGAGAGCAGACAAACGCTTTTCCTCACGTGCGTATCTGCGAGAATGAATGCAAGAATCTCTGTTCGGCGATTATGCTTTCTCCCCTGAAAAAGACAGAGGGACGCATCGAGCTGGACAAGACCAGCGAAAAGAAAGTCCCGTTGAAACACCAGGCGGGGCTCACGACACAACTCCCTTCCGCCCTTATTTATTTGCTGTACGGTCTGTATGGCGACCGGTTATCATCCGATTTCATGAATATTCCCGATGACTTGCCGGATAATATCGTGCTGTAGGAGCTTGTGAGTTAAAAAATGTCTCAGAGGAGAATAACATACGGTTTGTCAAGGAAAAGCTGTCATCCGGTCGCTGAATTGATTTTGACGGAGAAAAAAAAGTCCTCGCAGCGGTTCAATCTGCGGGGACGGGTGTCAATTAAAACATCTCTCAAGATATGGAGAGTGAACCGATTTTCTTGCTGATATCTTGAAGGGCAAAGTTGAAAGTCTCTATATCTTTTTTACTGAGTGTATAGACTTTTCCCCTTACTTTGTAACCGTAAATGCGCTGTTGCAGCCATGCGGCGCTTTTTCCGAAATATTGGCGTGCGATATAAGAACAATCTTTTTTATCCAGATTGATATATTTTCCCAAAAAAAATAATTTTCTTTTTGTCATTCCAAAATAAATCAACAATTTTGTATTGCCCTTTAAATTAGTGATATAGACTGAGGATAGGATATAGATCCCTTTTCAAGACGTAATCCGTAAAATCGGGTTAGGGTTACACTAATACCTTTGGGCACGTTTTGATAAGGGATTCATTATATAAATGGATGGAATATTTGGATTTTACCTCTTTAATAGAGGATATAAAAAGTTTAAATAACCAACAAAATTATTGGATGGTGCGTACCATGGGGGGTGCATATTACCGGGAATTTGTGAGAGGTGGTTATATTGCTGTTGGATATAATAATATTACACTTGCCGACCTGAATCATTTACCTGAATCTGATAATTTGGCAAAAGAAGCATTGAAAATAAAATTTAATAATCAATATCCTGATATTCGAAATTCAGGTTATCCCGTTGCTCAGATTTTACGCTTTTCTCGGGAAATTAAAGAAGGAGATGTTGTAATAATCCCTTCTACTGGAGCTTCCCATGTAGCTATTGGTATTGTTGTAGGAGAAATGTATGAAGAAATACATCCTTTTTTAGATGATGAACATCATTGTGATTTTAAGAAAAGAAGATCTATAAGTTGGAGACATGCCTGTCGTAAAGAAAGTTTACCTCCAACCTTACAGTTAATGTTCAATTCTAGACATATTCTATCTGATGTAAAAGGTTATGCTTCTTATATAGATAGTGTTATACATGACTGTTATGTCAAGGAGGATATAATGCATTTGGTTTTGAAGATTAGGGCGAAACATGAGGTCTCGTTAGAAGATTTTTGCGATTTGAAAGCGATATCATCATTGATTGAGGATTTCTGTCAAAAGTATCAAACGGAATGTCGTGGAACATTAACAATGAAGATACAAATGGAATCACCCGGTTGGTTACGTTTATCGACTAAAACTCTTGGATTGTTACTTCTATTTGGTTTGTTTACGATTGCAATAACAGGAGGTGGTCTCCAATATAAAACAGACGAAGGACTGGAACTTTACACTACTGGAATTGGAGGGGTTATTAATGATTATTTAGATAGGAAGGCTGATCGTGAATTAGTTAAAGCGGCAGCAAGGGCTATGGATTCATTAAAAATTAAAGCTCCTGAAGATATGCGACCAATAATAGAAATTCTTAATGCTAAGAATAAAGGCAGACGTGATTATTAGAGCTATGCCGGGAAATAATAAAGAGGAATGAGTAAAAGTGCTATAATAATACCGATTATGACAATTCTGTAGTCGGTATTTTTTTTGTACCTCCAATCCCATGATATACAACATACTATACATTGTAACAATAACATGATACTGGTACTGATAACAATGAAAGTACCCATGAAAGCCAATATATCTCTAATTAAGTCAACCATGG